>Ga0116226_10004875_pt1 | contig 11935 bp, 14 predicted proteins | sample S1TSphfallax_FD_89692 | JGI IMG/M metagenome (GOLD analysis project Ga0116226, IMG submission 89692) | Host-associated microbial communities from peat moss isolated from Minnesota, USA - S1T2_Fa - Sphagnum fallax MG | ecosystem: Host-associated > Plants > Peat moss > Unclassified | place: USA... | reverse complement strand
GCATCAGATCGCGACGTTGATCGCCGAACCCTTATCGGCGCTGACCGTCTGCGTGTGCATATGCGCATGCGAACTGGCGTGCGCGCTCGGCACGGCAGCCGTGGTCGAGGTCGAACCCGACGCGGTGGCCGCGGTTTGCAGCGCTTGCTGAATCTGCTGCTGTTGCGTTTGCGAGGCCATTTCCTTCTTCATCATCTCGCGCACTTCGTCCATGATTTTCTCGCGCGCGGCCGGCGTCATCTGCGCCAGCTGCTGGCGGGTCACGCCCAGTTGCGAAAGAATCGAATCCTCCATGCGCTGCGCCGGCGTTTCCTTGGCGTAGGTATTCAGTTCGGACAGCAAGGACTGGAACGACGAGGTACTGCTGCTGCTCGACGAGCTGGCGTTGGACGTGGCGGAACTGGCCAGCGCGCCGAGGGGCGATGCGGAAGCACTATGATTGACTTGCATGGTCGACAATCTCCTGTCGGTAGACGGACTACTTGGACGCAATGCGGCTTGTCTCAGGAGTATCGCGCTTACCAAATCTTTCCAAAGCCCGGATGAGACGGGTAAAACCGGTGCAAATCGGGTGTTGGGGGGGGATATGGCGATCATGGCGCCACGATAAACGGCCGCGGGCTATGCGCAAAACATGCAAAGCTTAAATAGTCGTGTGCCGTTAATATATGCAAAAAGAATAATTGTCCTGCCCCATCCGCGTCGCTATGCTCGGTCCCATTCACACAGGGATGCCATCGATGCGCCACGCTTCCAACGCCTTTTCGTCCAGACGCCGCCGGCTGTTGCAACTGGCCGCCACCCTGCCCGCATTGACGCTGGCCACCAGCAAAACCGCCTGCGCCGCCCCCGCCACCTCGTCCGATGTCACGCTGGTGTTGGGCGATCAGGCCGGCGGTGCGCGCGCTCTGGTGGAAGCCGCCGGTGTCCTGCAAAACGCACCCTTTGCTTTTCGTTGGGCCAACTTCCAGGGCGCGGCGCCGCTGTTTGAAGCGCAGCGCGCCGGCGCGGTCGACTTGGCGCCGGCGGGTGATCTGCCGGTGCTGACGGCGGCCACCGGCGATCCCTCTTTGCGCATTGTTGCAGCGCGGGTCGGATCGGGTGCGCAACTCGGCATATTGGTCCAGCCGGATTCAGCCATCCGCACCGTGGCGGATTTGAAGGGGCGCGATGTGGTGGTGTCGTCGGCGCGCGGCAGTATTTCTCAATACCAGCTCTATGGTGCCTTGGCCGAAGCCGGCTTGAGCCGCACTGACGTCAATGTACGCTTTGTCTTGCCGGTCGATGCCTACGCCGCGTTCGAATCCAGACAGATCGAGGTCTGGGCCACGTTTGATCCGTATTTTGGCAGTGCGGTGCAGCGCGGCGGGCGGGTTTTGCGCGATGGCCGCGGCATTAACAGCGGCTTGGGCTTTATCACGGCACCGCAGGGGTCGTTGGCCGACCCGGTCAAGCGGCACGCGATCATCGAGGCCCTGCGTCTGTATCAGGCCGCCGGTGATTGGGCGCTGGCGCATCCTGCCGCCTACGCGCAGGTCTATGCGAATCTGACCCATCTGCCGCTCGATGCGGCTAGCGCGATTACCGCCCGCGCCTCGATCCGGCAGCATTTCATCACGCCCGACGATATCGCGATCCTGCAACGCATTGCCGATACCGCAGTGCGCCAAGGGATATTGCCGACCCGTATCGATGTCGCGTCGATTTCGGCGGTCGGTTTAGGCAACGCTTGAGCGACCTCGAACGTCCCCCAGGTCAGAACTCAAAACCGCTGTTGCAGCAGCCACTCTGAGTGCCGGCATGGCGCGCCTGCGTTTGCGGCGGGTGCCACCTTGGCGGCCGCGTGCGCTGGCCAACTCCGACACCACCTGAAAGGCGCCCAAACCCGCACTCCACACGATTCGATAAACGTGATTCACTGGATCCCCCGATAGTCGAGCGCCGCGTGAGTGCCGGTTCGCACTGCTGTGAGAAAAAGAAAGTATAGAAAAGCGAAATGTCTCTGTGTCTGTTTTTAGAGCGCTTGCGTGAGAAATAATCTTGCGTGGGCTTAGGCGTTGTGCGAAACGCAAGACCCAGCGTTGATGAGATTACGCATTACTTTCACGTTTCTTACAAAAGCACGTGTGTGCATCCAATCAGACGTCTTGATCCACCCCAAACCGCATTGACTACCCGAACGAACCTGAGCTGAAGCGCAAGACACGACCGATCCGGCAATCGCCGATAATGAAACGCTGCGCCAAGGCGCCGCCTCTGCTCCCAACCCATACCCGTACCCATGCCATTCGCCTTCGACCGCTACGTCGGCATCGACTACTCGGGCGCGCAAACGCCGACCGCCAGCTTGAAAGGCCTGCGCGTCTTTATCGCGCACGCCGACGAAGCGCCACCTCGCGAGGTGCCGCCACCACCTGGTCCCCGCAAATATTGGTCGCGCAAAGGACTGGCCTGCTGGCTGGCCGATTTACTGAAGCAAGAGTGCGCGACGCTGGTCGGCATCGACCATAGCTTTTCGTTTCCGCAGCGCTATTTCGACACCCACGGACTCGCGCCGGACTGGTACGCCTTTCTGGATGATTTTCAAGCGCATTGGCCCACGCACGAGGACCAGGTGTATGTCGATTTTATCCGCGATGGGGTGGTCGGCCATGGCCAGGCACGGCAGGGCCATGCCACTTGGCGCCGGTTGGCCGAAGTCCGCTGCAGGGGTAAATCGGTGTTTCATTTTGATGTGCAAGGCAGTGTCGCCAAGTCGACGCATTCAGGCTTGCCTTGGCTGCGCTATCTGCATCTTGAGCTGGGCGACCGCCTCCATTTCTGGCCATTTGACGGCTGGGATATCCCGCCCGGTCGCTCCGCCGTGCTGGAGGCCTACCCGTCGATGTTGCGACGCGAACTGGTGGCACCCGCCGGCATGACAGGGGATCAGTTTGATGCCTATGCGATCGCGGAGTGGTTTCGACGCGCGGATAGGGATGGACGTTTGGAGGCGGCCTTGCATCCGGTGTTGTTGGATGCGGAGCGTCAGGTGGCGGCGGTGGAAGGATGGATTGTGGGGGTGATGTGAGGGATCTTGGTGAGGCATCCGTCATCCAGGCTCGCGAACACAGTCAGTCGCGGGGACGCGCCAGGATAGCTTTATTCAAGCCGGTATACGGTATTGCGTGAGATATCATCGCAAGCACATCACAAAGAGGCTGGCTGGTGCGCCTAAAAACATAGGAATACTAAAAAAATTCACGCCCTATGTTCCCCATTCCCAAGCACATCCAGCCCGCCATTTTTCCTTAATCGCCTACCCGGTTATCCACTTCAGGCACCCCACTTTGCCGATCCGCATAAGCTGCCTTGAAGCTGGGGCGTTGTTGCCAACGCTTCCAGTACGCATCCAGGAACTCGAAGCGCTCGTCCAGCGGCGTGGCGTTGACCGGGAACTTGGAGAAGGCGATGGCGGTGGCTAGCGTGATGTCGGCAAAGGTCGGTTCCAGCCCGCCCAGCAGCCATTCACGGCCGTCCGACAGATGTTTGTTGACCAGTGCCGCATGCGCCAGGGCTTCCTTGCGGCAATGTTCGCCCCAGGCCTCGTTCTTGGTCAGTTCCAGCTTGAAGCCCAGGCCCGTGTGCAGCACGTGAAACGCGGTGACGATGCGATACAGGATATGCACCCAGATGCGGTTGTCCCACATGTTGTCCAGGCCTTGCTCCAGCGCGGTCTCGCCCATGATCTTGCGGCCCGGGTAGCTCTGGTCCAGATAGCGCACCACGGCGGCCGTTTCGGAAATAAAGCTGCCATCGGCCAGTTCCAGCGTCGGCGTTTCGCCCCAGGGATTCATTTTCAGGTGACGCCAGCCGCGTTGTTCGCCGACCGGCGTCATGTCATAGATGGTCTCGTCGAAATGATTGGCGATGCCTTTTTCGTGCATGAAGAGCCGCAGGCGTTGCGGATTGGGGAAAGCCGAGGGCGACGTAAACAGTTTGAGTTTGGCGGACATGGTGTGGCTCCTGAGAAAGTAGAGGGACATCGGTTCGTTGGTACGGGCTACCATCCACTTGGTAGGCTATACCGATATAAAAAAACAACTCGCGTTGCCGGGTTCATCGGGGCCAAGTGCGCTACCAACCACTTGGTAGGACGAACTTTATGAGATAGAATGGACCCTGTCAACATAAATTTTGCCAAAGAGGTCGGCCGGTGAAAACGGAAGCCAGTTCAAATTCGAGAGAACACATCCTCGCCGTCGCGACCAAGATCGCGGGCGCGCACGGCTATGGCGGGCTGAATTTTCGGGACATCGCGGCCGAAGTCGGGATCAAGGCCGCCAGCATTTATCACCACTTCCCGACCAAGGCCGATCTGGGCGCCGAAGTGGCCAAGCGTTATGGCGAGCAGTTCGAAGCCATGCTGGAGGCGCGCCTGACGGATTCGAATGATCCCCTGCGCTGCCTGAAAGAGTATCCCGATACTTTCCGCGCCGCGCTGCAGAACGGCAATCGCATGTGCCTGTGCAGCTTTATGGGTGCCGAATATGACGACCTGCCGGATCCCGTCAAAAAGGAAGTGCAAAAATTTGCCGACGTGAACGTCGACTGGCTGGCCAAAGTCCTGACGTCCGCCGGCGTGGCAACGCCCGAGCAAAGCGAAGGCCGCGCGCGCGCCATCTTTGCGGCGATCGCGGGCGCGCAGCTGATCGCGCGCAGTCGTGCTGATTTGGCGACTTACGATAGTTTGGTCGAGAACTACTGGAGGGCGGGGTTGCTGCCGGGAGCGTAAGACACCCTCGCCGGCTCAAGTCGGCGCGACGGATTCGTGACGCCGGATGGGCACAAAACCGACCTGCAGACCGAACAGCTTGGCAATCGTGTTGAGCGATTCGACCGTCGGGTTGCCGGTACCCCGCTCGATATCCTGAATCACCCGACGGCTGACGCCGCGGTGTGCGGCAAATTCCGCCTGGGTCAGGCCGGTCATTTCGCGCATGGCCTTGATGGCGTCGGCAATGGTCAGATCGCCGCGCTCTATCCTTTCGTAGAAGGCGCGGCGCAGGGCGTTCTGTTCGTCACGGGTGGGGCGGATTCGACGCGGCATGATGGGCTACTAGCTAGTGTAGCGCGTGCAGTTGTCGAGCCTGCGTCTCGATCGACGCCGTCAAGTGCTCGATGATGTCGAGATCGACACCCTGAGCCTGCATGATGTCGGGCAGCCTTTCGATCTGCGCAGCAAAACGGCGCAATGCCCCGATCAGCAGGCGGCGTTCGTCCTCAGGGATGGACAGTGCCGTCAATACATCGGCCCAGTGAGTCAGCTCGACCCGGGTATCCGGGTGATACCAACGCAGCGCACGGGGAATCAATTCGGGATCCAGATACATCGGCGCAAAGTCGAACAATGGAGTCAGGCGAACCTGTCCGTCGACCTGCTGCACGGCGGTATTTCGCGCATGATTGTCGGTGTTGCGCAGTGCCAGGTTGAGCACATCGCGCTGAATGAATTCCAGCGTTTCGCTAGCCGGATCGCTGACTACCTTGCGGATTGCGGCCACAATCTCGAACAAACTGGGGCGCAGGTCAAAGCCGGACAAGCCCAGCAGCGACGCCATGCTTTCCTGATGGAGGCGCATCACCCGACCGTCACGCACGACACGATCAAAGCGCGGGATCAGCAATACATCGCCGTGCAAAGTCGGCAACGCCGCATGCGTGCGAATGCCTAACGCTGCAGCCACGCGCATGTAGGCCGCTTCATTCCGCAGCACCTTACGATCGTCATCCGTATTGCCGCGTGGCAGTTTCGCGATCAGGTGTTGCGCGGCATCGGCATCGGCCAGCACGGCATCGCCATGGAGCAGCCCCGCACGATCGCGCGTCAACAAATATTTCGGCGCGGCACCCTGGACTCCGGTGGTGCCGGTGCCAAGCATGCCATGCAGAAACATCGTCTCTTGGAACGCCGCGCTACGGACCACCACGTCCTCAAGTGTCAGCCCGGGCAAACCCCGCGCAGTCGGGTGGCGCTCTAGATGATGGTTGAAGTACTCGACGGCCTCGGCAACCCGGATCCGCCCAATGGGATTGAAGGCCCCCGCGCGCACCAGCGGAAAATCGGCATCGGGGCCATCTGCCGATTGCAGCTCGCCCAGCAGAAAGCGTCGCCCGGCGCCCTGGGGGACGAGGTCGTAGAGAAACGCCGGCAGCGTCCGAGACGTGCGCAAAACAGTATCGACGGGCTCAGCCATGGACAGGGGTGCATGCGCGTGCTCGATTGCGTACATGACCCCGTAACTCCACTGACAGAGCCCGCGGTTGAATTCAATCTGCGCGCAGTCGACCCACTGATTATCCAGAAACATCTGCAGCGTGCATTCCATGGGAACACTCCTTATGCTTCATAAATGTAGCACAATATGGGTGAATGTGATTTATGAGCATCTTAAAAGGGGCTTTATAGTGTCTTGGCCAGACTTAGGTCCGTTGTCGAAATCAGGAACCTGATGGGTGTGAGCGCCAGTATGTGTCGCTGTCCAATGAATGACATGCTTCACTGTGCGCCTGTAACCCGAACTCACCGGCTGGTTGGGCGATGATCTATGCGTGGCCTTGGCGCTGGCATGTGGGATCAGCCCGGGCAAGCCGGCTGTGCGCGGTCGTGGACATCAAGTGGCGTTGTTTACGGACGAGTGGTAGCCCCACGCCCCTTTCAAATACCCAATCAACCACCTCCCCGCAGGCCCAGGCGGCTCTGCCGCCCGATGATACGCAGAGATCGACAGCATAAAGCCCGTACGCGGCATCGTGTCCACATCTAAAACCACCAGCGTGCCGTCGGCGATGTCCTTCTCCACCATGTGCAAAGGCATCCCGCCCCATCCCACGCCATCTTTGAGGAAGGCATGCTTGGTCGACAAATCCGCAAGACGCCACGTCGACGGAGAGACCACGCCATAGTCCCGTCCGGCCAACAGGTCCGACCTGTCGGTCAGCACAAGTTGGACGTGTTTCGCCAGCTCGCGCCTGGGGATGCGGTGCCGGAATCCAGCCAGGGGGTGACTCGCTGCTGCCACGAAGACCAAAGGCACTTCGCCCAGGCTTTCGCTGACCAGTGATGGAAGCGCCTCCGGTAACGGCGCCAGGATGCCCAAGCTGCATCGGCCGTCCAGCACCGGTTGATACGCCGCGCCCAAGCCTTCCACAAACAGACGCAGTGGCGTCAGCGGAAACTGGCGGGCAAACACCTTCGCTGCCGCACTGATCACCGCGGTCGGGAAAAACACGTCGACCACCACTGATAGTTCGGCCTCCAGGCCGGATGCCATCAATTTTGCGCGGGCTTTCATGGTGTCGACGCCAGCCACGATGTCGCGGGCGTCCGCGAGCAACTGCACGCCCTCGGCCGTGAGCTTAGGGTATCGGCCCGAGCGGTCAAACAAGGTGACGCCGATTTGGTCCTCCAACCCGCTGACCCAGCCGCTGACCGCCGATTGCACGCGATTGAGCTTGCGCGCCGCGGCCGAGAAGCTGCCTTCATCCACCGCCGCGATGAAGGTTCTAAGCTGGTCCAGGGAAACGCCGTCAAGCATTGAGTGGTTACTCCATCTCAAAAACAGATAGTTTATATCTCAATATACCGTCTTCTCATGATGGATGTCAGTCTCCATCATTCACATCCATCAGGTCATCCCGGATTGGTACCAAGCCATTCCATCATCCTTAGAGGACGTTTCTCCATGCGCAAGACTTTCATCGCGGCAGCCCTCACGGCCAGCGTTTTTATGGGCACCGCTCACGCGGAAGTCGCCACCTACGCCATTGATCCGGCTCACACCTTCGTCACCTTCGAGGTCACGCACTTTGGTACCTCCACCAACCGGGGCCGGTTCGACAAAAAGGAAGGCACGGTGCAGTTGGACAAGGACGCCAAGACGGGCAAGGTCGATCTGACGCTCGACACCGGTTCCATCGATACCGGCACGCCGGCATTCGACAAACATCTGCAAAGCGACAATTTTCTGAATACGGCGCTTTACCCGACGGCCAGGTTCGTGGCGGACGACTTCAGCTTCAACGGTGACAAGGTCAGCGCCGTGAGCGGGCAGCTGACACTGTTGGGCAAGAGTCTGCCGGTCGCGCTCAAAGCGACCCACTTCAACTGCTACCTCAACCCGATGCTCAAACGCGAGGTATGCGGAGGTGACTTCGAGACCACGATACAACGTAGTCAATGGGGCATGGACTGGGGCATCAACCTGGGCATTCCCGACGCGGTCAAGCTGGTGGTGCAAGTCGAAGCGGTCAAGCAGTAACTGCGCCGTCATTCACCACCATCTATCAACGCCAGAATCGTCGAGGCTCAACATGACCTACTCCATCATCGGCACGGGCAACGTGGGCGCAGCCCTGGCCGGTCAATTCGCCCGCAGTGGCATCCCTGTGGGCATCGCCAACACACGCGGTCCAGACACCATTGCGCCGCTGGCAAGCGCGCTTGGCCACCACGTGGTGCCACTGACGCTCCAGGACGCGCTGGCGGCCGATATCATCATCCTGGCGGTCCCGTTCCGCGCGCATACCGCTGTCGCCAAAGCGTTGTCGAGCTGGTCAGGCAAGCTGGTGGTGGACGCGATGAACACCTATGGCATCGCGCCTGAGGAGCTAAACGGGCACGCTTCGACCGATGTGGTTGCAGCCGCCTTTCCTGGCGCCAAGGTGGTCAAGACGTTGAATCAGCTGCCGGCCAAGGTGTTGGCGCAGGACCCGGTGGTCAATGGAGGCCGTCGCGTCATGTTCGTATCGAGTAACGACAAGGAGGCGGAGCTTGCGGCGGCCAAGCTCGTTGCCGACCTGGGCTTCGCGCCTATCCTGCTTGGCAGCGTCGAGCAAGGCGGGATGCTGATCGGCATGGGCGGGGCGCTGATTTTGCAGAACCTTATCAAGCAAGGCGGATAGCGTCGGGTGGATTTAGCTGGGCACTTCCAGCCCCGTGCCGCCATGGATGACGTCGAAATCCCCCGGCGCCGGCGGGCCAGCGCAAGGTTATCTGCGGCGGCAACCAGCGCACGCTCGACCGGCAACGGGCGTCGGATTTTCGGTGAGGCGGGCCGAAGGTTTGGATGACGCGATGGTTTTTGGTTTGTCAGTCATATCCGACTCCTTAACGCTTTAATCCGTCATATTTGACCACTGTGAAATATGCTTAGGATGAGCGTCAATCGTCGCTTCACCCGCCGATTCGGCCATCTTGGCGTGCCACGGCAACAGGTATATTCTTACGATATCCCTATCGATCGATAAAAGGTAAGAAAATGGCCGCCACTGCCACGCTATCCAGCAAATACCAGATCTCCATTCCCAAAGCGGTTCGCGAAGAACAGCATTGGGAGGCGGGGCAGGCGTTCGTGTTCATTCCAAAGGGGAAAGGCGTGCTGATCATGCCCCTACCCGAATTGGCGCACTTGGCCGGCATCGCGAAGGGCGCCGGTAAAGACAACTATCGCGACCGCGAGGATCGTTACTGATGGTCGCATCCATGCGCGTGATCGACACCTCGGCCTGGATCGAGTGGTTGACCGGCAGTGCGCTGGGTAAAAAATTGGGCAAGGCGTTTCCGCACAAGTCTCGCTGCATCGTGCCGACGATCGTGCAGCTCGAATTGTCGAAATGGCTGGTACGCGAGGTCGGAGAAGAACAAGCCGATCAGGTCATCGCCTACACACAGACATGCACAGTCGTTCCCTTGGACACGGCCATCGCGCTATTGGCCGCCGAACTGCATCGCGAATACAAGCTGGCGACAGCCGACGCGATCGTCTATGCGACAGCCCGGCAGCAGGGGGCGGATCTGCTCACGTGTGACGCGCATTTTAAGGGTCTGCCGGATACCGTGTTCGTGCAGAAGCCAGCCCGGTCGTCGTGACGGCAGGTGTTGGGGGCACGGCACGCGCGGTATGGGCCAGCGGAGGGGATCGACAATCGAGCGGTGATGCTACCGTGCGGAAAAACATTTTGCGCGTGACCAGTGTCCTTGTGGTTGCATCCCTTGGGATACAAAAAACAGAAAAATCCCAGTCTTTGATGCCCGGGGGATACAAGCGGATTTGATGTATAGTGTCCCTTGGGCTACTATATAAGCATCTCTTATCCATTTTGTATCCCTTGGGCTGCAATGACAACACTTGCTGATGTGGCGGATATGTTGCGCGAGGCCAGGCGCGGGATGGGCCTGTCTCAGGAAGCGTTGGCGCGCCGCGCTGGCGTTTCCCGCACGACCGTCGCGCGGATGGAGACGGTTGCGCGAGGCGATATGAGCGTATCGGCCCTGGTGCGACTGCTCGAAGCGGCTGGGTATGACCTGCGCGCAGTCAAACAGGGTCACACCCGCACGCTGGATGACATCCTGGCTGAGCAGCGCAGCGGCGAGGTATCGCAGTGAGGCTCGATGTTCAGGTCAAGGGCAAGAATGTCGCGCAACTGTATCGCGAGCGGGACGAATATGTGCTCCGGTACAACGAGGGTGTGCTGCCGGAAGACTTTGTCAGCTTAACCATGCCCGTTCGGGAGGCAGCTTGGCGGTGGCCTCGGGATTTGCATCCGTTTTTCCGGCAGAACCTGCCCGAGGGTTTTCTGCTGAATGTCATCCGCGAAGAATTCGGTCCCTATCTCGACGGCACGGATCTGTCTTTGTTGGCAGTGATTGGTGGTGCGGGCATCGGTCGGGTCACGATCACGCCTGAAGGCGGGGCGCCGGGTCACGCGCTTGAGCCGGTAGTGATAGAAAATCTGCTGCACGGCGACAACACCGTAGAACATTTTTCGTCCCTGGTGCGCACTTATGCCCGCGCGGCAATCTCGGGTGCCATCCCCAAGTTCATTGCCCCCGAAGTGGCCGAGGGACAGGCCCATGTTTTGGGAAAATCGACGATTCGGACGAGCCGCCACATCATCAAGGGATCGGACGAAAACACGCCCTATCTGGGATTCAACGAGTATTACGCGATGCGCGTGCTCGACAGATTGGGCGTGGCGCGTGTGGCCAAGACCCGCATGTCGGATGATGGCCGCGTTCTGATCGTCGACCGGTTTGATGTCGATGAGTCCGGTATTCCGGTGTATGGCGTTGAAGATGCGTGCGGCTTACTAGGCTTGCCACCGCACGAAAAATACCTGCCCTCGACGGAACGCGTACTAGGCGCAACACGGGCCTATCTGCGTGGCGCCGACATGCGAGCGCAGCTCGAGCAGTTGGGATGGCTGCTGTTGACCAACTATGTGGTGCGGAATGCCGACTGCCATGCCAAGAACATCGCGCTGTGCTACACGTCGCTTGACGATGTGGTCTATACGCCCGTCTACGACGTGGTGACCACACAAGCCTATCCGCGCTTCGCGACCAACCCGCCGGCCTTGTCCATCGAGGGCCGCAAGACTTGGGCGCCGGGCGCGACGCTTGAACGCTTCTTGAATGCCCGCCTTGGTATCGCGCCGAAGCGCTATCGCGAGATGGTCGAGCAGTTGTGTGATTCGGCGGTTGAGGTCGGCAAGGAGATGGTTGCCGCCGCGAAAAACGAGACCCGCTGGCACGGGATCGCCAAGCAGATGCTGCATAGCTGGAACGACGGTATGGCGGCCCTCCGTGATGTCAAGCGCGCCGATATCTTCAGAGGACTCACGCCAGTCATTGAAGCGGCCGGTTTCTCCGATCCAGAGCCGCCAGAACCTTCGAGGACCATCATCGGTCGATCCAACTGATTGGCCAGGTTACGCAATGAATAGGGGGTGCGGGACGCGCGGGATGGGCATTTCCGACAGCGACAGATGGGCGAGGTCGTGTCGTTCCCGGCGACATGATGCAAAAACGTGTCGCTAAAACGAGAAAATAGCGACATGACAGTACGCTTGCGTCGCCCTTCAGCCTGCCGGATGCATTGGCTGCGCGACCAGG
>Ga0116226_10004874_pt1 | contig 11935 bp, 7 predicted proteins | sample S1TSphfallax_FD_89692 | JGI IMG/M metagenome (GOLD analysis project Ga0116226, IMG submission 89692) | Host-associated microbial communities from peat moss isolated from Minnesota, USA - S1T2_Fa - Sphagnum fallax MG | ecosystem: Host-associated > Plants > Peat moss > Unclassified | place: USA... | reverse complement strand
GACCGTCAGGAAAAGCCTTTTTGCCATCTTTTTATGGACTCCCACATCCAGCCTCTTTCACGATTTCGGTCCTTGGTTCAAGCGGCGAACCCGTTCCTCTTTCGGGGTCGCCGCTTGCTTGCAGCTTCTGGTCTAGAACTCGAGCCGCAAAGCGAACTGGATGGCTCGCGGCGTTCCCGATCCAACCGGGGTGATTGGTGACAGGGTCTGATTCACCGAGTTGATGATGGCTCCGAAGCCCGTAGCGCAACCAGAGGCAGTCACGTTGCATGTGGACTGCGGTTGACCCAGTTGCGGGTGGTTGAAAAGGTTATAAAACTCCGAACGGAACTGGAGTCGCGCTCGCTCGCTCAACGTGAACGTCTTGCCGGTGCCGAGGTCGAACTGCCAAGTCCCCGGTCCGGCAAAGAGGTTGCGCGGCGCGGTACCGAACTCTCCAGCCGGGGCAGCAAACGCCGCAGGGTTGATCCATTGGGCTATGTGCCTGCCTCCGGGTGGGGTGAGAGGGACGCCGGGAACCAGGTCCGGGCGTTCGGTACCGGTCGCCCCATCGGGTGCCACATAGCTGCTGGGCAGCAGCACGTTGATCGGGAATCCGGTGCGGGCAAGGGCGGTGGTCGTCACCTGCCAGCCGCCGGCGATGGCGTCGACGATGCCGCGCTGGTTGAGCATCGGTTGTCCGACGCCGAAGGGCAGCGTGTAAACCGCATTGCCATTGAACACATGGCGTGCGTCCCATGCCCCACTGGCGCGATCACAGGAAAGGCAGAGCGGATTCTGTGGCGAGATCTCGTCGCCATCGCCGCTGCCGTTGGAACCGTCGTCGATCTCGTGCGAGTAAGCGTAGTTTGCAGCCACCAGGAGGTTACGCGTAAACGGCCTCCTCAGCGACAGCGAGAGCCCTTCGTACGAGCTCATTCCGATGGATCCGCGCCAGCCGATTGCGGGAGCAAAGGCTGGATACTGGGCGATCTTTGTCGTCGGATCCTGCAGGTTTACGACGTTGGTATCCAACAGATGAACGCCATGGCTGCCCAGATAGGAGATCGTGCTGACGAACTCCGCCGGCAACTCGCGCTGCACGGAAAAACTCCACTGTTCGACATAGGAGTCTTTGCGGTTCCGCTGCTCCGCATTCGGCGAGAGGCTTCCCGCACCCGTAAAGTAGGAAGCCACCGGATAGCTGACAGGCAGGCTTGAGCTGCTTGTCACTTTATAAGACGGCACCTCGTTCTTGGCCGGCAGGTTCTGATCGTCCAACTGCCCGTCTTCGTGGTACGTCCCGAATCCAGCGCGAATCACGGTCTTTCCGCCAGTGCCAGGCGACCAGATCACGCCCACGCGTGGATCGACATCACCGTAGTTCTGGTTGCCGAAGCTCGCGCCCACGCCGCAGAACCCCTGCGGGCCGCAGGTGTCGAAGTCAAAGGGATTCGCCAGGCCGTTTTCCTCGGTGAAGATCTGATAGATCGTGTAACGCAAACCGAGGTTGAAGGTGAGGTTAGGCCGGACCTTGTACTCGTCCTGAGCGTAGAGGAATGTGTCGAACTTGCGCAGGTGATTGACCGGCAGCGCGCCCGTCAGGCTTGCCTTCTTCACCACATTCTTCGCCAGGTTTTCGATCGAGGAGAAGGTAACGCTTCCGTGCTGTCCGTACTCCTGGTTCAGTTGGACGCGGCGAATCTCCCCGCCGAACTTGAACGTTTGCCGCCCGCGAGACCAGGTCAGATTATCGATGCCCGAGAACGTGTTGCCCACGTAGATGCTGTTGTAGTTGTAGTTCTGAGCACCGAACCCGGGCCCGGGGCCACCGGAGGTCACGATCTGATAGATACTGCCGGTCTTGCTGTTGTTGTAGGTGTTGGAGGTCGCTCGGTTGAAGCCGAACTTGGCCTCGTTCACGAGGCTGGAACTGAAGAGATGCAGGACTTCGACCGCGCCATTGACCGGTGTCGATACCTTCTGTTGCAAGTCCGTCGAGGCCGCCGAGAGCGGTTGCGTATCGACCGACCGATCGTAGTTGAACCGCATGTAGCCCGTAGTCTTCGACGAGAATGTCTGATCCAGCCGCAGGACTACCGAGTTTTCGTTGACCACCTGGGTGCAGGAGCAGGTCAGCAGCTCATAGTCGGCGTAGTGCGGGTCGTTGGGGTCGTTGGCCGGCGTGAAGGGCGTCACAATGGTCCTTGGACCCGCTACGGGGAAGGCCGTGATGATGGGATAGACCGGTGACAAAGCCGGAACGGTCGCAATGAGAGAAGCGCTTGGAATATCACTGGCCACCGGATAGCCCCAGTTCTGCCGGTACGCTTCCGCAGCAATGAAGAAGAACGTCTTGTCATGCACGACTGGGCCGCTTAGCGATCCTCCGAACTGGTTCAGACGAAGCGGCTGCTGCGTCTGGCCGTTGGAGGCCCACTCCGGCTGGGGAGCGTCGAAGATGTCGTTGCGCAGGTACTCAAAGAGGCGTCCATGAAATGCATTGGTGCCCGAGGGCGAGGTAATAGCGAGTTGTGCGCCGCCCGTCGCGCCTTCCTCTGCTGTCGCCGTCAGTGAGTCGACGCGGAACTCCGAGATCGCGTCCAACGGAACCGCAAGCCGCACCCAGGCTCGCTGCGTCTGGTTCACGATGTTGGTGGAGTCCACGCCGTCGTAGGTGAAGTTGCTGTCGTCGAGTCCGCGTCCGGAGAAGCGAATGGTCCGCTGGTTGCTGCCACCGGTGTCGATGGCACCGGGCACAAACGCGGTCAGCGCCGCCCAGTTCCGGCCATTCAAGGGCAGCTCGTCGGCCTGCTTGCGTTCGATCAGACCCGTCACCGCGCTGCTGTTGCGGTCAAGGAGCTGCGAACTCGCCGAGATCGTTATGCGCTCTTCACCGCCTGCCACGCGCAGGGTTGCATTCAAGGTGCGAGTCCGCCCCACCGTCTGCACCACCTGTTCGAAGCTGAGAGTCGAGAATCCTTCCCTGGTAAACGAGACAGTATAGATTCCAACGGGAAGCTCGGGAATCTCATATGTTCCGGCGCTGGAGGTGACCGTCTCACGACGTAGATCTGTCTCCCGCATAAAGGCCACGATGTGTACCCCAGGAACCACCTTCCCCATGGAATCGGTGACTGTGCCTGTGAGGCTGGCCCGGTCGACCTGCGCGAAACCTGGCTGTGCAGACCAGACGAAGAACAGAAAGGCCAGACTCAGCCAGACTATCGAAGGAAAGGATGAAACTCGCATACTGTGCTCTCCAAAATCGTTCACCGCGCCAATCGCGCAGGCTGTTTGCGTAACCTGTTTCGTTCGTGGCCGTTTTTGCAGTGCGAATCGACAGCCTAGAACCGTTCCAAGACCCGGCCAAAGGAGCGCATCGAGACGCGCCCCGGTGAAGTCAAGGAGCACATGCTGTAGTCGCCCAACGGAACGGAGATTGTGCTGCGCTGATCAGCCAACAGGCAGACGATGACAAATCTGTAATGCGCCGGTGAAATCCCGGTAACGAAAGTCGAAGATTCACAGGATGAAAGTTCCGCGCCGTAAAGCCGCTCAGTAACCGCCTTCCTCGAACGCGCGTTGAGCCCCGCCTGAAAGATGGCAAGAACGTAATCCTGGCGTCATGTTTGCGTCGCTGCCGCTCTTCCAGCTTGAGATTGCTGGCAAGCTTCTTTCCTCATCAAGAGCGACATTCTGAGAGCAGGCCTATCGCTTAGTCCGCTCATCTATCTCCAACGCGCTTCAAGACTGGGAAGAAGTACCGCCCGGGTTCGTCTCGTCCTACGAAACTCGCCGAACTGACTTGTGGCGTGGAAGAGATGCAAAGGAGATTGGCTCAAACAGCCATCACCGCTGCCGTACTGTCAGCGATCTTCCATCGTCGCGCTACACCACCGGGTCATCGGATCGATCCTCAAGTCACCGCAAGAGAGGGAATCTGACTGATCTCTTCAGGAAGAAGCGGCGCGCCCGAGGTCGACCGCTTTGGTCAGCCGCTCCCAATTGCCATGGGCAAATAGTTCCTTCTCTTCGCGCGAAAGAACTGCTTCGTTGACGAAGGAAGCTTCCTGCCCAATTGCTGATGTCGCCCATGCGGCACGAATCTCGGCGGTGAGGAAATGCTCTTCGATCGCAATAAGCTTCATTCTTCTCTGGTCTCTTCCATCCGAAGTTCGGTCTGGGCAACCGCGGGGCACCCTCAACAATATAGGGTACGCCTGTCCCCAAGGTGTTGAGGTCAAATACATCGTGAGCCCGAGTTCGCGCAAACCTCGCAGCGTCTCGATTCGAAGAGCACGCTATGCTGCGCTGGGTCAGCGTGCTGCATAGCGTTAGCGCTTCTAGCTCGCCTGTGCAGCCGCTTCAAGCGTGGGAAGGTCCATCTTGATCATCCCCATCATGGCTTCCATGGCTTTGGGATGGCTGATCAGTTCGCCGATATTGCGCGGCACGACCTGCCAGCAGAGTCCGAATCGATCTGTGAGCCAGCCGCACGCCATCGGTTTGCCGCCTTCGATTAGCTTGTCCCAGTAACGATCGATCTCGTCCTGGGAGTCGCAGCGGACGAAGAAGGAGAAGACGGGTGTCAGTTGATACGAGGGGCCGCCGTTGAGAAAGACCATCTCCTGCCCTTCGAGGGCGATGGTGATTGTGGCAATCTTGCCTGCCGGCCATGGTCCTACGCCTTTGGAGCGCACCTCAGCGAGCTTGCGTGCGTAAGGGAAGACGTTCAGGTAGAACTCGGCGGCTTCTTCCGCGTTGTCATTGAACCATAGAAATGGCGCAAGGTTATTCATGGCGGCATACTACCAGACCGGAAGTCCTGTCACGCAAATCGGCTTTCTGCAGCTAACGATGGACCCCTTTGGTGGGCTGCGCTTTGCAATCGTATGTCAGATTGGCAACGCCGAGGTTACACTCAGGACCGGCGCTTTCTGCGTGCCTTCATGCGGCGCCGCTTGCTTGTTGTCCCCACGGCGATCTTCCGGAGCAGGTTCGCGAACTGTTCCGTCTCAGGACTTTCGTGTTCGCTCACCTCGAGCCGATCAAAGCAGGTCATGGCGGCGCGAAGTGATCCGGTGGGGGCTACCGTCGGGCGGTCTTCGAAAGGGGTTGGTGGGGCAGAGCTCTCTTCGGTTACCGGAGCCGGCCGCCTTTTGCCGATGCTTCCCCAAGGAGGCAGGAAAAAGGGTGAGCTGCTTGGGGAGAGGCGCATGAATACTCGACTCGATCGTTCGCGCATGATCCTCGATTCTTTCGCCTAGAGGCAGACTTCGAATCTCCTCTTTAGCCGGAGTGATCCGTCGCGAGGTCGAAGAGTTCCAGCCTTTCCTGCCCAGCCGAACTTGTTTCTATCGTGGAAAAGACGAGGGAATCGGCGGTTTCCCTTTGTCCTAACGGGCAAACATAAAAAAGAGGTTGCTTTCATGTAAACTGACGATCCCGAGGGCCCGTTGATTCTAGATAGGGAGATGAAGACGACGGAGCTTATCAGGGCGTGCGCCGAATCCGCTCATGCCGCGCCCTGGCAGGCTTTTGTCCTTCAATATCAGCGCCCTATCAGCCTTTCCATCCTGCGCACTCTGCGCCGCTGGGGGATATCCGCCCCCGACATCGTCGAGGACCTTGTCCAGGAGACTTATCTCAAACTCTGTCACGACCGGTGCAGGAAGCTTCTGAGGTTCGCGACTGACCATCCTCACGCAGTGAGCGGCTACATCAAGACGGTGGCCACGAACGTAGCCCACGATTACATCAAGTCGCAAAGGACCCAGAAGCGCGGAAACGGAGAGGTCGAGCAATTCTCCGGCCACTTGGAGCCCGAAGGCAGGCGCGACAGTTCGGGCGGCGCGGAGTCTATTCGAACCGCCATTCTGATGCGCGAGATCGACGAGTGCCTGGCGGAGTGTACGGAAGGCACTGCCCAGGCGCGCGACCGCCTTATCTTTTGGCTTCACTACCAGCAGGGCATGACCGCCACCGCGATTGCAGCCATTCCCGCTATCGGACTCACAACAAAGGGCGTAGAGAGCGCTATCTTCCGGCTTACCCGCCAGGTGCGGCTCCGGATGACCTCCAAGACTGGACCGCCGGGGAGCCGGTCTGGTTCGACGGCAAAAGGATTCGGGCGCGCTGAGTCGTACTAGACAGGAGAACTGCTCGTGAAGAGGCCATCGGAGAAACATCTCGATGACGCGGAGGTTGTATCCCTGGTGTTGTCGCGGAACTCCCACGCGCCAGATCCGTCGCAGTCCCTGAAATTCCCGACGAACTTGACGGAAAGTCACCTGGAGACCTGCAAGGAGTGCCAGCAAAAGGTGCATATGTATGAAGAAGATCGGGAGATGCTCCGCAGCCTGAATGCGGGAGGTCGTGAGGTGGTCGAGCCGGTGCCGCACGGTTCCTCCTGTCCGCCGGGTAGCGATTGGATGGCAGTGGCTACAGACGCGCTGGCCCCGGCAGATGCGGCCGCTCTGCTAGAGCACGCCGCCCGCTGCCCGCATTGCGGTCCGCTACTGAAGGCCGCCATCGAAGATCTTCAGGACGAGACCACGCCGGAAGAGGCCGCGATTCTGGCTTCGCTGCCCAGCAGCACTGCGGCGGGACAGGCCGTGATCGCGGCGAACCTGCGAGCAAGCTCGCCGCTACCGGCCAAGAGCGCTCCCTGGGCCAACTTGTCCATCACGCGTCTGGGACGGGGGATGAAGTTTGGTCTGGCCGCAGCAGCGGTCGTCCTGATTGCCGTAAGCGCGGGAGCGATCCAACACTATTGGAAGAGCTCTTCTCCAAATTCCTTGATCGCCCAGGCCTACTCCGAGAACCGGACCATCGAACTCCGCATTCCTGGCGCAAAGTACGCCGCCCCAAGGGCCCAGCGCGGAGCCGACACCTCGAATCTTGATCGTCCCGGGTCGCTTCTGCGAGCGGAGTCCGCGATCGCCGATGGACTCCGCAGGCGACCGAATGACGTTGCTCTTCTCGACGCCGAGGCGCAGGCAGATCTTCTTGATGGCAACTTTGAGCATGCTATCGAGATCGCCCGCCGAGCGCTCGAAACCGAGCCGGATTCTGCGGCTGCGTTGCTTGACCTGAGCACCGCGTACTTCCTGCGGGCGGAGCAGAACGATGGGGACGAACATGACTATGCTCTCGCCATCGAATACCAAAGCCGGGTGCTGGCCAAGTCACCCGACAATCCGGTGGCGCTTTACAACCGTGCCGTCAGTGAACAACGCGCGTACCTTTACGATCGCGCCGCCGATGACTGGAAGCGGTTTTTTCAGGTCGAGCGCGATCCGGGGTGGCTGGCGGAAGGGAAGCGCCAGTACGACGCCTTGCTGCTCCTGATGAAGAGATCGAATCAATCCGAAGTCACCCCGGTGGGTGATCTCCCACAACTGTCCCAATCGCTCAGGGCGCATAGCAGTCGCGGGGAGGAGACGGAATGGTCAGGTACGAGGGATGAAGCGTACCTGGATCTTGCGCTGGAGCAGTGGCTTGCCGCGGTCGCCGAATCCAGTTCAGCGCATAGTGCCAACGCACAGGCGAATCAAGACGCTCTGCTTGCTCTGTCGGACGAACTGAGCCGGCGGCATGGCGATGCATGGCTTGCGGACCTTCTGGCCTCTCCCCATACACCGATCTGGGCAGAGGGAGTTCGGGAGTTTTCTGCAGCGGTTCGGCTCATCGCCGAGGGCGAGCCAAAGCAGGCAGTAGTCCATGCCCGGCACTCCCTGGAAGACTTTCGCAGAGATAAGAACGAAGCGGGCACGGCGGCCGCATCGTTTGAACTGGCGCGTTCGCTGGCTCATTCGCAGATGGGCAGTCAGTGTCTGCCCGCTGGACTGGACGGCCTTCACGCCCTTCGAGGGCACCGCTATCCCTGGGTGCAAACTCGAATCTTCTACGAGCTTTCGACCTGCTCGTCGCTGCAAGGCAATCCCGAGGCCGCGGAGCAATTCGCCCGGCGCGGCGAGGCATCGGCTCAGGCCGCCGGCTATCCAGTGCTTGGGCTGGTCGGAAGATTCTTCCTCGACGGCGTTACCTCTCGCGCGGTAGCGGAGTCGGACTCCTGGAACCGTATGCGCGCGGGTCTTCGCGACTACTGGAGTTCTGCATATCCTCCCTTCTGCGGAGGCGAGTTCTTTGTCGATATGGGGTTTGCTGCCCGGACTGAGCATCTCTGGAACTTCGCCGAAGCTGCCGAGCAGGAAGCGCTGCTCAAGAACTCCGAAGGAAGGGATCTTGTGGTGAAGGCGTCCGGTCACGCCAGTGTTGCTCAGGCAGCCCTGGCTGCGGGGGATGCAAGGCTTGCCGACTCCGAGTTCGACAGAGCGGCTGCGATGTTTGCCGCGCTGGGCAAAGACTCGCAGGTTGCGCGCGCGACACTTGAGATCGAGCGCGCCTCGTTCGAGGTGCGGCAAGGCTGGCTGGCAAAGGCGCGAGTCCGCCTCGACGATGTTCGGGACGCCGTCGCCTCGGCCAGCGACCAGTCGACGGAGACGCTTTATCTGGAGACGCTCGGTGAGCTTTACCTGCGCTCCGGAAAGCCTGAGTTGGCTGAGGAACAGCTCCTGCAGGCGATTCGGTTGATTGAGCAAGGTAAGAACTCGCTCTCGTCGGAGACGGAGTTTCTCACCTGGCAGCTCGACAAGGCTCAGACCTATCGGTTGCTACTCGAGATCTACAGTACCCGCGATGGCGCGGAAGCACGCTCACTCGCGTTTCTCGAATGGTACCAGGGAGAACCGCTGCGGATGGCGCCTCACGCTGTCCGGACCCTGGCATATAACCCTCTGGAACAGGAGGCGATTCCAGCATCCGGGGAGACGGATCTGATGAAGCGCCTGGTCCTGGCCGCGCCCACTTCGCCGACACTCGTCTGGGCGTCTTTCCCATCCGAACTCGTCATCTGGGAGCTCGACCGGAACGGCGTCCATCGCTTCCGGGTCAAGGTGGGAGCACAGCAGTTGCAAACCGTCTCGACACGCTTCGCCCGCTTGTGCGCCGATCCAAACTCCGACCTGGACGCACTTCATCGCGATGCTAGCCAACTCTACGCGTGGCTGGTTGCTCCCGTTGCCGATCTTCTCCCGCAGTCCGGCGGCCTGACCATTGAACCCGACGTTCCGCTCCGCGGCATCCCGTTTGCCGCGCTCCAGAGTCCGTCTGGGAGCTATCTGGGTGACCGTTTCGCGATCTCCGAATCTATCGGCCTCTTCTATTCCCAGATAGCGCGTCCGGAGGTTCAGATCACGCCCAGATCCGTCGCCCTCTCCATCGGAGATCCATCGCCGGGTGAACTGGTTCGGGTCAATCGGCTGCAGCGTCTACCGGATGCGGACCGCGAGGCTGAAGATGTCGCCGCGCGATTCGAGCAACACTTCCTGCTGCAGGGGAGTCGAGCCACTCTTGCGGGCGTCGCGAAGCTTCTGCCTCGTGCGCAGATCTTTCACTTCGCCGGCCATGCCGTGACGCGTGGCCGTGAGCCAGGGCTGCTGCTGGCGTCTGCACCTGGCGATAGGAAGCAGTCGGTGCTGTCCGGCCGCAGTGATCTCTCATCGCAGGACCTGCAAAATCTTCAACTCGCTGTTCTCTCGGGATGCGAGACGGCGATGGCGGATCAAGGGATGGTCGATCCCGGTAGCCTCGTACGGATCTTTCTTCGTTCTGGAGTGCCTCGCGTCGTTGCCAGCAAGTGGCGCGTGGACTCCCGGGCAAGTGAAGAGACTATGGGGAACTTCTATACGAGATTGCTGCAGGGAGAACGGACGCCTGCCGCCCTGGCGGACTCCGAACGCGCGATCCGCTCTAACCCCGCTACCGCGCACCCTTTCTACTGGGCCGCATTCTCATCGTTTGGAAGCTAGCGCCTCACGGCTCGATAACTAAGGCGGCCAGCGCCCCCGGAAAGCTACACGCCTTTGGGAATCTCAGGAAGGAAGAAGCGAACCAGCGTCGACCAGCCAGTGGACCGGGTGAAGTCCAGCTTGATGTATTCACTCCACAAGACCTGGTAGCTCTTGATGGGCAGCGTCGAGCCTCCGGGCAGCAGCACGCTCTTGTCCGGAACGTGCGGAGGTGTCTTGACGCCTCCACCCTGGGGCACCGGCAAAGCCTCGGTTGCGACCGGCTGGACCGGAAATGCAGTCGGCGACGCAGCGGCAACCTGCTCCGGGTCGAGGTTTCTGGGGAAGTAGAGGCCAAGCCCGTGGCTGTTGATCATCTCGTCCTTCGGAGCCGCGCGATGATGCAGGATATACAGATGGCGTAGCGCGCTCTCCGCGTGCCGGTAAATCTCCGACGATCTGTCAAAGGACTCGGTCAACTCGGTCAGGAAGACGAAGAGATCAATGTACGCAGGCTCTGATTGTGTTCGCGAAAACTCTCGGGCGCGAATGATTCGATTCATCGTTGTCGCTTCTACGAGACCCGCCAGGAGTGCTCGCACCAGGTTCTTGAACTCTGCCGCGAACGCATCGCAGGCAGCCAGATTCAAGGAAGCAAGCGAGGCCCGCGTAGCATCTTTGGCCGGATCGTAAGCCGCGACGTATTTGTCCACAATCAAGCGAGCAAGTGTCTCAGCCTCCATGCCGGGAGTGGTCTGCATCGCCCCGATGATCTCGCGATAGGGAAAGCTCGCGTCGGGGATGTCTTCGTCCGACGACACCATGATCTCCACCGATTCTCGGACCTCGTGAGCGATCTCAGCGAGTCCCATCAGGCATGCGTCAAGTCCGAGAAGATCGATCTTCCTGCCAATCTTCTCCTTGAAGTTCTTGAAGATTCGAGCCAGCTCAATGTTCTTGACGTACATGTTCGCGTCGTCTGCGTCGAGAGAGTCCTTCACCCCTGGCGTAGCGGGACGAACAACGTCTGCCGCTGACGCACTGCCCGCTGTCGCGTATACGTAGACGTGATCGAGTCCGGCCCCATGCCCCCAAAGTACGAGAAAGACCGGAGCGTTGCCGCTGCTCTTCTTGTCTTCTTCGGCTGCCCAATCGAGAAAGTGCTCAAGCCGCTTCGCGCGATCAGCAGTGTAGCCGGCAGGTGCCTCCCACTCGAGGGTCTTGTGACCGCTTGCGACACGGAAACGCGCCGCGGAGTCCTGGTCGGGGCCATCGAACTGAACCAGGATCTCGGAGTTGCCGAGCCGGCTCGCCTCGATCGTCTGACGAAGGCTGACCAGCGCATGGTCGAACAAGCTGTTGTCCGCCGCGATGTACATCAGAATCTTCCAGGGCTCGCTCATGCCTCAATAAAACGGCCAGCGAAGACGAATCTCTTTCGTGTGTAGGCGATAGTCGGCAGGCAGCAGTCGTTGCAGTTCGAGCCGGCAGAAAAAGCCCGCAGGCGCTCTATTCATAGCGACTGCGGGCCGGTAGTTTTTCGATCAGATCGTTAGCTGAGCTTCGTTTTGGCCGTCTCAAACGCGTAGTCAAGCCAGGCGATAAGTGACGTGATGTCGCTCGTCTCAACGGTCGCTCCGCCCCAGATACGCAGCCCTTGCGGCGCATCACGGTACGAAGCGATATCGAAGGCAACACCCTCCTGCTCCAGCATCGCGATCACGGACTTTAGGAAAGAGGCCTGTTTTGCTGGCTCCCAGGCGACGAACTCCGGGTGAACGATCTTCAGGCAGATTGAGGTGCAGGACCTTGTCTCTGGCTGCGTGGCGAGAAAATCGACCCAGGTACTCTGAGCTTTCCAGTCAACGATCGCCTTGAGGTTGCTCTCGGAACGCCGAATGAGTTCCGGCAGGCCGCCGATGGACTTTGCCCACCGCAGGCCATCGAGCGCATCCTCGACCGCGAGCATTGAGGGCGTGTTGATCGTCTCGCCCTGAAAGATGCCCTCGATCATCTTCCCGCTCTTGGCCACGCGGAAGATCTTCGGCAGCGGGCGCCCGGAGTTGAATGTTTCAAGCCGTTCGACTGCGCGTGGGCTCAGT
>Ga0116226_10004873_pt1 | contig 11935 bp, 8 predicted proteins | sample S1TSphfallax_FD_89692 | JGI IMG/M metagenome (GOLD analysis project Ga0116226, IMG submission 89692) | Host-associated microbial communities from peat moss isolated from Minnesota, USA - S1T2_Fa - Sphagnum fallax MG | ecosystem: Host-associated > Plants > Peat moss > Unclassified | place: USA... | reverse complement strand
TGATTGTTTGTTCAATGAACACAATTATTCTTTGAATTTATTTATTATCTTCTTCTTCTAGAACAACATTTTGTGTCTTTAGTCATGCAATAAAGCCAACATTCTCATCATCTAATCGGGTTTTTACTTGATTTCTTTCACATCATTACTTGTGCCTTACATGAATAATAGTTAACTACAAACCCTAAACCTCGAAAATTTTATTAAATGGATTTTGGAAATGGGGCTTTCAATACTTCAAACCTTGAAGTCTTTAGTCACCATTTCCCATATTGCAATGTTAGCTTGCATTTGAATGGGATATGAACTTTGAACCTATATAATGTCCCTAATGCAACTCAAGCCTCTCTATGTCATGCAAATGTTGATATTAGGATTTAAGGTTGTTTGCATATCCAATCATTTAAAGCCATGAGGACTCCACCCCCAAGGCTCTATCACAACAAGTATAGCATGTAACTTTGGTGGTTGATGCAATGGTGCAAGTAAACACAACCAAGTATGGAAAATGACAAAAGGAATCATTTTATTTGCACCAAAATTTCCAATTGGAGCAAGTGAATTATTAGGTCCTAATGAATCCTTAAGATGTTTTGCAAATCTTGGAATCAATATAGAGTTTTTAAAACCATGTTATTTGTCTTTTTGTGTGAGGCATGCATATTTTCTCCTTCTCTGTACACACATATTGAGATATGAAAATTTTCATTTACCTTTCCATATCTAGTTTATCAACATTAAAAGAGTAAAATTTAGGACAAAACATCTTGGATAAACAAAGATGATATCAGAAATTACTAATTTTGGGTAATAATTACTTCTTTTCTTAAGAAACCATTTGCCCCAATTATTTAAGAAAAAAACAAAGAACCTGCATTTTTTTCTCCCAATTTACAAATACCTATTAAAGGTATTCATTTTTTTAATTTAAAGAGGCAAAATTTTCACAATTTTTTTTCATATTAATGAATTTTATGCAATTGCTTCTTCAATATATATTTCCAGAATTTAAATTTCATATTATTAAATTTATTTTAAAAATTGCAATGCAAATGTAAGTTATTAGTTCAATGCATACAAGTATGCACAAAATTTAGTCCCACACAAAATAACAAATCACGACAACAAAAGCTTCCAAAGAAATAAAGAGCATACATATTAATATAAAATAATTGTAACCAAACAAAAAACCCAAAAAAATCTCACTCAAATAAGGAAGCAAAAAGGAAAGGAAAAGATTGCATATTTAAAATGCACGATTGATTTATAGTTGACAACAACACAAAGTGCAAAATCACAAGATGTTATGAATAACAACATAAATAATGCCAATTGCAAAAGCACAAGCACCATTGAACACCATGAAAGTAAATGATGGAAATATTAATAACACAATAAGTAGGTGAGAAAATATAAAATATTGAACAATAATACACATGACTAGGGTTGGTATGTACGTGTGTCACAAGATGTAACAACAAATTGCATAAAACAAGGTGGAAAGGGGAAGTATTAAAAATAAAATATTAAGGAAGAAAACACAAAAAACCAAATAGTAACACACTATAAGCAAAGGTGTATTTAAAGCACACAATGAACAACAACATCACAAACAATGCCACAAGTAGAAGCATAACTAAACGAGGGGAATGCACCATTGAACAACATGAACAACAAACATAAAGGCATATACTACCACCAAGCAGTAGGCAAACAAGGGAGGGAAAGCCATAGAATGCCATTAAAAAACAATAGGAAAAATGAAATCCCCACTAAGCATGAAAAGAACATGAACAATAGAATGGAAGAATGCCATTGAATAATAGCATGAAGGCATGGAGCACTATGTAAACCAAGGGAGGGAAAAGACACCATCAAGTTGCAACATTAGCAAAAAGAGCACCACCAAGTAACAATACAAATAGGTGAAGGAAGATAAAGAGTCACAAAAAAAAACCATGTTGGATGTTGGATGACAAAATGCACATAGTCATTGGACAATAGTCGAATAGAGAAGGGGAGAAAAAAAACCCATGAAATAATATGCCATAATGACTAGAGTTAAGCATAGGGTGCCACTAGGTAACAAACAAATAGGGGAAGGGAGGCCACAAAGCGCAATTGAACAACATATGAACAATGGAGGGGAGAACATAAAACACCACCAAACAATAACACAAGCGAACATTAGGAGAGCACCACCTATCAATAGTACGTGCTAGCACAATATAGGAAAAAATATTAAATTGCAAACCATCATGAACAAAAACATCAAATAACATGTTGTAATAAGTGCAATGAGAATTATTGCAAAGAGATAATTCAAGCCTCAAACACAAGCTTTGTTGTTTTCGTTCCGGAATTTGGACATTATTCATTGATATCATGTCAAATTTGATACCTTCAACTTGCAAATCTGAATTTTTGGGTGACTAAGTAGTTATGTAACAACAATCCATAATTTTTTTATAAAAATCTTTCCATTTATTAGTAGATACACATTGAGAAAAATATTTACATATACATTGATATCACGTGAACTTCAGAATTTTATTGTTTTTTTTGCAAACAAAAAGGTCCATAATTCAACAACTTCATTTGATATATTGTGTAAAAAATCAAGTTCAATATTATTTTGTTAATATATTGTGCAATTAAAACCAAATCCCTAACAAGTTCAAGATACAACCTTAATACCTAAATAAAATCCATTAATGTAATTGTTATTAACACAACAACTTGTAATTCCCTCTTCAAAAGTCCATAGCTTTTGTGATGTTATGAATTATGCATGACAAATAATTGGAGAATGTACTTGTATTCAACTCTACAACCATAAAATGAGTCCCCATTGACAAAATTAATTAAAACATAGATATTAAATTATAACAATTGCAATCACACCCACATCACCAAAATTGCCACCAAAAGTTGTCCACCCTACCATGCAAATTGAACCCACATGATGTGAAGCTTCCTTGGGCTAAAGAAATAATGCTAAGTAATCATTGGTAAATGACATAGGTGACATCCAAATTTTGTTGTAATTAACTAGTTTAAAAAAAAGAAAATTGTTAGTTCCTAAGTTTGAGGTGGTTTTAATATTATATTTAATAGTGTGATTAGTCATTGGAGTTTAATAATTTGCATTGGCAAGGTTTTGTTGCCCAACAAGTTGTTAATGGTGTGCATATTAAGCATAAGAAGAAATTTGTGTGTATTTTGCCGCCATTTTTCATTTTTTGAAGCATGTGCAACAAATGACATATTATGAAGGGACGAAAGAATTACATACTATAAATTCTCAACCCTAAATTATTTCACAATCCACATAATGAATTGACACTAGTGGTTAGAACATTGGCATTAACATGCATAATATATTTATTAGATGCACTTAACTAGCAATGTAAAAATAAATCTTCATTTTTATTCTTGTAATGAAGTGAAGGTCATCAACTATTAAACTTGGATAAGAATGTGCATGCACATACATTGTTGTTAAAGTTGGAAATGAATTCATATTCCTTTTACCTTAAAGAACATTCTAGAAGGTTTGAATGCTAACAATTTTACAAAATAATTGTGAATTTTTTGCTTGGTTTCTACAATCTTTCAAAATGATTAGATTTAGTTTCAAAGTTTGTATGCTTTGGAATAGATGGTGTGATAAGCAATGTTCCAAGGCAACAAGATTAAGGTTGAGGTAATGGTGGATAAACACATGAATTACATTCATGTTTAGTGTGCATTGTGCAACACACATAACAAATTTCATGCGTCCCAATTGAATAAATTGTCTCCAAGATTTAGTTCATCTATGATTAACATTCACAAGGTTCCCTTTTTTCTAACCTTTTTAAATAACTTTAAGATTGATAACAAAAAGGCTATGACCATGGATTTTTCTTAGTATTGGTTTGGTTTGTGCTCAAGAATAATGAGAAAGTTAAACTGATTCATAACAACCATCAATCTTTTGATTTTCTATGGAAATATTTTCTTTTAATTAATGCACATTAATAAACCACAAAATCTTCACAACACATGCATTCTAACTTTATTGAGGCCGCATAGTCACAATCATTCTCCCCATAACTTTATTTCAACCAAGAAACATTAAAATACTACAAAATGTTCAACCTTTCAGAGAATTTTGAAAGAAACATCCAAACAAGTTTTATCATTCACCCTAAAAATGTAGTGTCTTTTTCCTCAATTTCTTGTAGCCAAAAAATCCTAAAATCCCTTCTTTGTTTTATCACAAAAATTTGTGCAACAACTAAATTTTCAATTTCAACTTTTAAAAAAATTCTATGATTTTACTCTACATTACACCAAATGGAGGCATCAATGACTATAAAATTTTGGAGCTATGTCTTCTCCCTAGTCATGGAGTCATGGATGCCATGTCCTATATGACTATCAAAAAGCTCTAGCAATACAAATTATTACATGACTAGTTTTAGCCACTATAGTAATGCACACTACTACACATGTTTCTACAAAACCATGCCAACCATTATAGTCACTATGTGAAATTTTAAAATATTGTAGAAATGTGTAAAAATCTATAGTTTCATCATCAAGCTTCTAATTATAGATGTTACATTCTCTAAATTAAATTAAGGACATCATATTTAATCTAACACAACACAAAAGGGTAATTTCAATTGCCTTCAAAAAAATGATTTTCACAAACAAATTTCTTGTTTTCCATTTGAATAATATTGTTAATTTTTTGGGAAAATTTTCCAAAAATTTTAATCAGAAAAATTGGGAAAATCATTAATAATATTTAAAAAAGAAAGAAAAAATTATTGGTAAAAATCCCTAGATTTATAAAAAGAGGAAAAATGTTAAATAATTTTATCACATCAATGGGCTTATATAAGTAGAAACTTAAGTGTGACATGCTAAGAGTCAAGGGTGCAAGGAATTGACCATTACACCTTAAGGATGGAATGCAAAATCAAAAGGGTAAATGCACATTTACGTTCACCCAAAAAGGGTAGATGAAAGTCCATTTTTATAGTCCAAATCCAATGATTTTTTCCAAAAAAACATTTAAATGATGTTGAAGTTCACAAATTCTTCCATTTCCAAGTTGATACTACCATAATTAAATTAAAATTTAAAAACTTCTAAAAATATGAACCTTAAAAAAATCAATTTAAACATCAAAATGGACTTTACAAATTTGAAATTTTCATTTTTAAATCTTTAATTTTTTAAAAATCTTTTTCTTGTCTGATTTTTCCATCTTAATTGTTATGGTACTTCAATGTGTGGTGGTAAAAAATTATAAGTTTAGTTTCCAATTCCACTAGAAGAAAAAAATCTGTAATGATAAAAAAAATTCGGGTAGTTTGGATTGTGACATTGGATGTACCATCCTTTGTAAAGTTCACTTTGAATTGGACATTTATCCTTTTGGTAAAAAAATATGCATTTGAAAGATTAAAGTGTAGGTTTCAATTTTTCATTTCATTTTTGTCATGTTTATCAAATAGATTTGAATACAATGCAACAATACATGGCTCACTCAAAAAAGATTGGATCATATTTTGTAATGAATAGATTGCAATTTCTAACCAAACCTAGAAAACAGAAAAACAATTGTTGCAAGTTTGTGGCATTGTGACTACAATGTATTAAGTGCCAACCATCACAACTTAATAATACTTAGTAAAGAGAAGGCAAGGGCAAAGTCTAGAAGAGAGATTGAGTTTACATTTGGTGAGTGCATTGCATTTGTGAATGTAAAGCCTTGCATTTGTGCATTTGTGCATTTGTGTAAAGGCCTTGGGAGGAAAAAATATGTGCAAGGTTTTGAAGAAACATTTAGGGATTGTAATTGCAACATAGTGAATACAAGAGCTTGCACCTCTATAGTTGGTTTGGGTGGGTTGTTAAATGTGTTGAAAGACAACTCTACATACATTTTGTGAGTGCTTTGCATTTGTGCATTTGTGTAAAGGCTTTGGATACAATTTGTTTCTACAAGTCTCAAGAAGATTATGTACATGTTTAATGACCATGGTAATTTTTTAACTTGAAATAAAAAATTTGAAGAGAAATAATTTTCAAATTTCAAAGGTAGTGCACAGGGTTGTTATAATCTAAATCATCAAATGTATGAATGGGGATGTGTAGGATGAAATTATGTCTAACTAAAAGGTTCATGTAAACATGGGTGAAAACACACTACGAGGGGGCGAACTTGGGTAGTTTCATGACATGTGCATAAAGTGCACACCTTCAAAATGTGTTTCAATTAATTTTGGGTTTCACTTTTGGCATTTAAATTTTAAATTTCGATTTTCACAAATTTAATGCTATTTAACATTATTTGAAATAAATAAATAATATTAAATAATAATAATAATGGGTATTTTATTGTATATGTAGTATAATATAACATGTTTATTTTTTATATTACACTAGGTTTGGGTTTGAATTAATTAACCAAAAAACATTTGAAATGCAATTTTTAAAAATGACCCGCCTCACTTTTTTTCATCTTCTATTTGTAAGTGATTGTTTGTCAAGATTGTAATTTACCATATATTTATGGTCATTGCAACAAAAAAAAACCCATTTTTTATATGATAATTATCAAACTCTTCACATGGCTCACAAATTTATTCCAGTCAGATGGAATCACAATGTTTAATAGATATCACAAATTTCATCAAGTTTAAAAATCATTTCAATCACTTCTTGATTATATTTGCATTTTTTAATACATTGTATATATTTTATGCACAAATATATTCTAACATCACATCATATGAAATACAAATGTGTAATTTTTTTGGCATTTGATTTTTTTGGGTTCTAACCTACCATAATATGCAAAAACATTGTGAAAATCTTTCATAATAATGACATGGTTGAAATTTAAACACGGGGCCCATGAAAAATAGTATAATGTGACAACAATTTTGATTGTTGTCACCCACATGTCATAATAAAGGAGAATGATGATATAGGTGGGTGAGAATACACTTTGGCTTGGTGAACATAATGTTAATGACGTTGCGCTTAAATGTTAAGTGCATAGGAGATCACTAGAAATTAGAGAAAAGATAAAGTATGATCAATTGCATTAAAAAACAAAGGTCAAGAGTGTGGTTTGAAACTAGTTGATTTTTGTAGCATCCACCTACAACAAAAGATTTTTTTTTTATAAACATTTCAATGTTCCTTACAATCAAGTGCAACTTAATGTCTTTCCTTTGAGTATTTCGCAACCATTGATGATTTTCTAGTTGGTGGTTTAAGGCTTTCATGTTAGTAAACTCTCAATTCTCAAATTTGAAATGTATTTCATCAAAGACTTCCTTTACCAAGGTTCCTTCTATAATGTTTTAATAACCATTAATGTTGTTAAGTTGCTTTAGATTTCATTAAACTAATTTTTTAATATATGTGGAGACTTTTACATAACTAACATGTTTTTTGTTATTTTTAAAATTTTTATATTAACCTTGTTATTCATGATATAGAATTCCTTAGTCAATTCAATGTTTGCATTTGTGATAGCCTCTCTATTCTTATCTACAATGAAGAATTATATTGGATATGAGATCCAAGTGTTCGAGGTTTTTATATGATAATGAAAAGCTACAACCTCTAGTAACTAAACTTCATTTTGTTATTGGAATTCACTAAAGTCACATTTGGGTATGTTTTACATTGATTAGGTTACGGTATCAAAGTGTTATATCATTGATTATGGGAAATATGTATTTTGTACTATGATTTAGGATGAACTCTATAAATAGATAAATCCAAATTTCTATACCTAATGATTTTATGTGTTACCACGAAAGAGGAGGTACTAGCAAGGCACATAAATGGACAATTTGTCACATGCTAGTGAAGTGTTTTGAGCATAAAATTTTGCTAGTTTTTATTGAATTTAGTACCAAAAATATGATATGATAAATGAATGTGGTTAGTGGTTTCCTTTAAAGTACACAATAAAATGGTCCAATTGGTAGTAGTTTTTGACAAGGAGGATGCAAGAGTTAAGAATGTTGGAGATTTTGAATATATTTCCTCATTACCATTAACATAAGAAATTACTTTTTTTTTTGACCCCATAGGTCTTCTTACTTGCCTTTTGTTGTATATTTCTTATTTTGTTTAAAATCATTTGTTCAAAATTTATTACTTTGATTAAACTAGTTTCCTTAACATCATTATTTTTCTCTCGCCTCCAATATTTCTTGTTCAAGGTTTAGGACTTTGTCCTACTAGATGATAGACATTGTTAAGAAACGATTAACATGGCAATAATTCCACTAGTGATTCCACCCAACAACTTAGTTAGTGGTTCCACTGTGCATAATTTCCACTCATCATCCACACGACATGCAATGTTTTGGATGTTGATATTTTAATATACATTTTAATATTTAAAAAGCTATTTTCTAAAATATCACTATAAGAAATCTTGTCCATTCCAACCATGTGTTTGTAACTAAGGTGCGACTATTTTTCAAATCAATTTATTTTGTGACAACATATGTAGTAGTCCTAGGTGTCACTAAGTTGCAAGTGTTAATAGTCACATATGTGACTATGAAACAAATGGATTTAGATTGTAATCATAAACACCATTGTAACTTGTGACTAACTTGTGTTTCAATAAAGTTTTTGATGAAATATCAACATATGTCATCATTTATTGTTAGATTCCATTGATGAATGAAAACTAAGTCATTTTTGTAACCATTTAAACATATTTTGCCAACTATACATAAATGATTAGACCATGTGTTGCATTAGTTTGTGATTGCAATTGATTATCAAAGTTTATAAAATTACATTGAATGTTAGCATTGGTGATAATTTTGTTTTACATTACCATTTCATCACCACATTAGAAATTATCAAAGCTTATATTAACATACTTACTAAATGAAAATAACTAGTTTAACTTAAATCCATGTAATTAATAATGATTTAACTTATCCAAGCCTACTTATTAAAACTAGTAGGTAGGTCATGATATAAATGTTATTATAAGTTAATAATTAAATTAAGATTTAGGGTTAGGGATAAATAAATTAATATTACTTAAAATTAATAGCTAGTAGTCCATGTTATTCATTAGTTATGTTAAGTTAGGATAGGTTAATTATTATTAATTATATAAATAATATAGGTTACATTAATTACTAGTTAACTTAAGCAAATCAGGCATATAATTAATGACAATACACAAAATATAAAATTTATTTACATTTGTTTAAAATATGGTGTTTTTAAATCATAATTTTAAACCAACATTAAAATATTATACGTATAAAAAGTATGAAATTCCACAAAATTATTAACTGTATAACATTATTTGATATTTTTTAGTTTAAAATCTAATATTTTAAAACTAATATACATCATAAATAATACAAAATAAAATGTAAAATTTAGTGTATATATACATAATATGATATATTTGTTGATTATTATATATAATTAAGTTTAAATTTAAATTAAATTATGATATATTTTACATCAAAATTTTATAAAATAATTTAATACTAGTATTGTCTTAAAATTTTGGAGATATACCATTTGTTAATGTGTGCACAATTTAAAATGAAAATTCAATTTTTTCATTTGGAAAAAATATCGATAAAAAATTTAACATTTGTGCAATGTTTAAAACAAAACATGAATTCAATCAAATGCAATCCTCTATGGTTTCATAACAAGTTGGGTGGTATGTTGGTAAAGGAGTTGGTTTCCATCCTTGAGGTTCAATGATGAATATTTTGTGACAAATGACACAGTGGTGGCCAACCATTATTTGTTGATCAAATTCCCAATTACAAGCTAAATTGCATGTGCATTGGATTGTGCATTTCCTCTTTGTAATTTCAATTGTGCATTTCCATTGATCCATGGAGTTTGAAACTTCAAGTGGAAATTTTGTGAATGGGCATCAAAAATAAATTTCTCTTGCATATGGGCAACAAAAGGGGAAGGCTTGTACATTATGAATTATTATCTCAAATTCAACAAGCTCATTAGGTTTGGATCAATTTTTTGGGGGATGTTTTTTTACTTTTTCTCATTGAAAAATAAGAAGATTTCAAATCTCTAATATGAGATAATGCTTTATCCATGGTATAGATAATTTCCCATAAAAAGAATAAAATTTGTCCACATCCACCTTAATCTTATTGGGTTCCCATTGATGCATATATATGAATGTAATTTAGTGGGAATCACTAAACATTCACTATAGTGCAAATTTTCAATCTAGTTCACCCATCACATTGTTGCATGGTGATGTGTCTTCCACCCAACAACTAGTTGGGTGGAAAATTTTAGTGGAAATGAACATTATTTCTAATAATGTAATCGCATCATTTATAAGGATGAAATAGAATAGGTTCAACAACCTTTAGAACTTGGAGACCACCGATAGGAATCAAAGGAGGCTTTTAGTCAATAGGGTTTTAAAAGGGAAAACTTATAATGGAGAATAAACAAGTTGTTGTTGGACACCATGAATAACAATTTGATGAGTTCAACACACCATCTCAAACATTGCGTGAGGGGGAGCACTTTACATAGGAGCAACAATTTGATGAGTTGTTAAACTAATGTACGTAGGAGTAACAATTTGATGAGTTGTTAGACTAATGTACGTAGGAGTAACAATTTGATGAGTTGTTAGACTAGTCTACATAAGAACATATGGTGTAGGTGGCCCAATAATCGGTAGTTATAAACCCACAACTAAAACCTATAGTACATTGGCTAACGCAATAACAAATGTCCATTAACCACCTTACATAAGGACTATCGCAACCCTAGCCTTAGGCTTGGGACCAAGGCAAGGGCTTGTAAAGGTGTGAGCCAATAATGAAGTTGAGAAATCACATTTCATGCTCTGAAAGTTTAAGAGGATGTGAAGGAATGAACTCCCACACTCCTAAGTGAGCTTTCACTTTGAGAATTGGAGTCTCAATGGAATCTTGAATCTTCGGAGGGTGATACATGGGTCAAAACTCATTGGATTGAAGAGTTCCTTATACCATTGAAAATCTCTTGAGATGAAAATGTCAAAAATGGCCTTGCGTGACGCATTTGGGTACTTAAATAATAAGTTATGGCCAAAAGAAAGGTCAGGAGTCAAATTGCCAATTTGATTCCCAACCATTAAAGGTCAATAATCACTTTGATTTACTTGTTTATAGGTGGCATGCCACATATCTTTGAAAAGCTCTTGATGAGGGCTACAACCTTACTTTAGACATCACCTCAATCAAAGGTCTGCACAAAAAAGTTATGAGCTTCCAAAGTCAGGGGAGTTCTCATTTCAGGAATTTCAAAACTCCCAACTTGGGAGTCCCGTGATAAAATGACATTTGGGTGCAGGGCCCATGGCTAGGCACAAAGAATATTATAAACAGGAACATGGTGACTTCCCCGAAATTTGGGCCTTGGTGAATTTTGTGAGTCTATGTTTGCCCTTTGTTTGTCCATGCACCAAAAATGCTCCAACTACACATTAGCCAACTTTTTGTTTGGTTTGTGTAGGTCAAGGTGAATAATTGACCTGCTTGTCATTCATCGTAGTCCCCGTTTTAAAGCTCCAACACGCCCCTTTATTGTCGAAGTGTTGCAAGTTGGAGAGTGTACCCCAATTCCTTATTCTTTCGTTGTTTTCACATTTGGATTTTAAGTGGAGTCTATCAAGGAGTTTGGGGGTGTGTCAGGGACAATAGTCGTGGGTGGCATAATTTAAAGTGATAGTAGTTCGGAAGCAATATTTTTACTTCATTTTAACATTAAATCATTTATATATTATAAGGATTTCAATAACAAAATTCAACATGGGGAGGGGGGGGGTAATGTTAATGGGGTTAGGGGATAGGTTGTGTACGAATAAAAAATTATATAATAAATT
>Ga0116226_10004872_pt1 | contig 11937 bp, 9 predicted proteins | sample S1TSphfallax_FD_89692 | JGI IMG/M metagenome (GOLD analysis project Ga0116226, IMG submission 89692) | Host-associated microbial communities from peat moss isolated from Minnesota, USA - S1T2_Fa - Sphagnum fallax MG | ecosystem: Host-associated > Plants > Peat moss > Unclassified | place: USA... | reverse complement strand
TAATCGAGCAGGGCGGCGACCACGGAGACGGCGGCGATCGCGGCTGTCTCGGCTCTCAGAATTCGCGGCCCCAGGCTTGCTGGGTGCCAGCCTTCCTTGGCGAAGAGCGTTTCTTCCTCATCGGTCCATCCGCCTTCCGGTCCTACAGCCAAATGAATTCCCCGAGCCTCCGGCGCGGTCGATTCCTGATTCGAGCGCTCGATCGCGTCGCGAAGCGTGACCGCCCGCTCTCGCTCGGCCAGCAGGATGCGGAGGTCGTGTGGCGAGTCCGTCACTGCGTTCTTCAATAGTTTTGGTTCGTCGATGACGACGGTATCGGAGCGGCGGGATTGCTGGGCGGCTTCGCGGGCGATGCGGCGCCAGCGCTCGACGCGCGCCGCGGCCGCTTGCGCGAGATGTTTTTCGGTGCGGCGCGCGATTGCGGGCACGATGCGCTCGACCCCGAGCTCGGTCGCTTTCTCGATCGCCCATTCCATTCGGTCGAATTTGAAGACGGCGAGCAGCAGCGTGATCGGAAGCGCTGGATCGGCTTCCAGATCTTCGCCGAGTGTGAAGGCGACGGCCGACTCGCCTATCTCGGCGACAACGCCGCGCCGCACTCGATCGCCGGCGACGATGTCGAACTCCATGCCGATCTCGGCGCGAAGAACGCGGACTAAATGAGAAGCTTGCGTTCCGAATAAACTAGCGCGGGAGTGGTCCCACTGATCGGCGATCCATCGGCGGCGTGTCATGCTCGTTTCATTGTCGCCGACTTGGCGGATTCGCGTTCGCGCGGCTTTGACGTGCCAAGAACACTTCTCGCGTCAAACAGATTCGGGGGACGCTTGGCGCGTCCCCCGAATGTGTTGCCTGTCGCCGTGAGTTACTTCTTCTTGGCGGCTTTCTTCGCTGGCGCCGCCTTCTTTGCCGGTGCCTTCTTGGCTGCCTTCTTGGTTGCCATCGTTGTTGTTCTCCCTCTTCGATTGGACATCGACGCCGCAGTACGCAGACTGCAGTTAACGAAAGGTATAGAGTTCTAAAAAAACTGTGTCAAGGGAAAAATCGACTTTCGCGAAATACTTCTTTCGAGTTGAATCGCAAGAGTCACGAAGAAGAAACATCAATGCGACGACACGAGACAAAAAGCGTTTACGCGACGCCCAGTGGAACGCGCGCGCGCTTCAAAAACCATAGGGCGACGCCGCTGATCGAGTCGTGCCAGGCATGCGCGATCATGCCGGCGCGCAGGCTTCCGCGGCGAAGAGCGAGAGCGCTGAACAGCGCGCCATACACGGTGATCAAGAGCATTCCCGCGATTCCCTCATAGCCATGCGCGGCGCCGAAAAAGATCGACGACAGCAGCGCGCCGGCCCACACGCTGCCCGTCGCGCCGATGAACTGACGTTGCAGATATCCGCGAAAGACAAACTCTTCGCACACGCCGGCGGAGACGCTAAGCGCGATCCACAACGCGGCTTCGACGGCCGACGATGGCGCGAGCGCGGCGATCTGTTTTTGCGCGCTCTCCAGATGCAAGAGCCTCAACAAAATCGCGAGGATGGCGAGGACGAGCATCGAGAAAATCCAAAAGGCGCTCGCGACGCCGGCGTCGATGAAGAATTCCCGCGCGCCGGGGCGGCGTTCGCCGAGAACTTCGCGGATAGGAGTGTTTCCCAGGCGCAATCCCCACCACGCGATCCCGGCCAGCGCCCATTCCCACCCGATGGTGACGCCGTAGTTGGCAAGATGATGCGAGGACACCGAACTCTTCGCCGAGTGCATCGAGCCGAGAATGGATGTCGCGACAATCAACAGCAACAGCAACGCGGTGTGCCACCACGGAGCAATTAGTTTTCGATTGCGCTCGGCTGGCGGAGCGCCGGCCAGTTGCTGTGGTTCGAGGAGTTCAGTCATTCGCCGCCGTATGGATGAGCGTCTCTAAGCTCAACATCTGATGAAGAGATGAGAATCCGCGCGAATAGGTTCGGTTGATACAACTTCGCGGCTCAGCACTCGATTACATTCAGAGCCAACCCTGCCAGCGAAGTCTCCTTATACCGCGACTGCATATCCAAACCAGTCAGGTACATCGTGCGGATGATCTGGTCGAGCGAAATCTTGTGGCCTTCGGTCTCGTTCATCGCCATTCGGCAGGCGTGGACCGCCTTGACCGCGCCCATGGCGTTGCGCTCGATGCAGGGAATTTGCACCAGGCCGCCGATCGGGTCGCAGGTCATGCCGAGGTTGTGCTCCATGCCGATCTCGGCGGCGTGCTCGACTTCTTCATTCGTCCCGTTCATCGCGGCGACCAGGCCGCCGGCGGCCATCGAGCAGGCGACGCCGACCTCGCCCTGGCAGCCGACCTCGGCGCCGCTGATCGAGGCGTTTTCTTTGTAGAGAATGCCGATGGCGGCCGAGGTGAGGAAGTAGCGGAGAAGCCCATCGTCGTCTGCGCCTTCGATGAAGTTCCGATAATAATTGGCGACCGCCGGGACGACCCCGGCCGCGCCGTTGGTGGGAGCGGTGACCACGCGGCCGCCGGCGGCGTTCTCTTCGTTGACCGCCATGGCATAGACGGTGACCCAATCGAGCGGCGCAAGCGGATCCCCGAACTTCCCCGCCGACATTCGCTCGATCAATCGCCCGGCGAGCCGCTTGGCGCGGCGGCGGACATTCAGGCCGCCCGGCAGAATTCCATCGGTCGCCATCCCGCGTTCGATGCACGACCGCATCACATGCCAGATGCGCAGAATCTCCGCCCGCACTTCTTCCACCGAGCGATGCGCGCTCTCGTTGGCGAGCATCAGCTCCGCGATGGTCAGGCGATTGGCCGCCGCAGTCGCGAGCAACTCCGCCGCGCTCTTGAACGGCAACGGAAGCTCGGCGGCGGAGGACTGGATCGTTTGGGCCACCTCGCCGTCGGCGACGATGAATCCTCCGCCGATTGAGAAGTACACTTGCTCGTGCAGCGTCGAGCCCGCCGCGTCGAAGGCGGCGAGCCTCATGCCGTTCGGATGCCGCGTCTCCGAACCCGGCGGGAACATGATCTCCTCGTGGAACGGCAGATCTCTCGCCTCATGGAAGGAGATGCGTTTCGCGCCAAGCAGAAGCAAAGTCCCGTGTTGGCGAATCTCTCGCAGCTTCGGCTCGATCGTCTCAGGATCGATGCTGCTGGCCTCTTCTCCGGAAAGTCCAAGCAAAACGGCGCGGTCGGTGCCGTGGCCTTTGCCGGTCAGCGCGAGCGATCCATACAGGTCGACCCGCAAGCGCTCGGTCTGCGCGAGCACTCCGGCCAGTTGCAAGTCCGCCGCGAAGCGGCGGGCGGCTCGCATCGGCCCCATGGTGTGGGAGCTCGACGGGCCGATCCCGATTTTGTAGAGGTCGAAGAGGCTGGTGGTCACCGTCCCTCGATTCTAGTCTCTCCGCCAAGATGCCGGTGCCGGAATCGTGATAGCCTGATTTTCGTTCGTCGACGCTGTCGGTTCGCGTCGCCAAAAGCAGCAAGTAAATCGATTCCTACGGGGTCTTTCGATGAAGAAGAAAGTTTTCGCCAGGGCTGTTAGTCTGCTGTGCCTGTTCGCTGTCAAGACAATTCCCGCGCTTGCCCAAACGCCAGCCCATCCCTTCAACGACCCCGCTTTGCCGACAGACAAGCGCATCGACAACCTGCTATCGCTGATGACCATCGACGAGAAGATCGGCTGCCTCGGCACCAAGACCGGCGTGCCGCGCATCGGCGTCCCCAACATCGGCAGCTCCGAGGGCATCCATGGCGTGGTGCAGCGCGAGAAGCGAGGCGATCGCGAGCCGATCCCGACTACGCAGTTCCCGCAGCCTCCGGGCATGGGCGAGTCGTGGGATCCGGACCTCGTCCGCCAGGCCGCCGCCGTGGAAGGCTACGAGGCGCGCTTCATCACCCAGACGCCGAAGTACAACCGCCAGATCCTGATGCTGTGGGGGCCCCAGGCCGACCTCGCCCGCGATCCGCGCTGGGGTCGCAGCGAAGAGGTCTATGGCGAAGACCCCTTCTTCAACGGCACGATGGTGACCGCCTTCGTCAAAGGCTTGCAAGGCGACGATCCCAAATACTGGCAGGCGGCCGCGCTGCTCAAGCACTTCCTCGCCAACAGCAACGAAAATCTACGGACAAAATCGAATTCCGAGTTCGACCAGCGCTTGTTCTGGGAGTATTACTCGGTGCCCTTCCGCATGGGCTTTCTCGACGGCGGCGCCAAGGCCGTGATGGCCTCGTACAACGCCTGGAACGGCACCCCGATGGCGATCAATCCGATCCTCAAGAGCATTGTCGAAGACCAATGGGGCGTCGATGTGCTCTCGAGCGACGGCGGGGCGGTCAATCTCCTGGTGACCGACCACAAACGCTTCGCCACCCAGGAACAAGCCGTCGTCGCCTGCCTCAAGGCTGGTATCAATCAGTTCCTCGACAAATACGCCGACGAAGCCAAAGCGGCTCTGAAGGACGGCTCCATCACTGAGAAGGAGATCGACGACCTGCTTCGGAAGAAGTTTCAGATCGAGGTGAAACTAGGCCTGCTCGATCCGCCGTCGATGGTGCCTTATTCAACGATCCAACAATTGAAAGGCGGGGACTCGCCCGAGCCTTGGAACACCGACAAAGACAAGTCGATCTCGCAGAAGCTGGCGCTCGAGTCGGTCGTCTTGTTGAAGAACGACAAATCCTTCCTCCCGCTCAAGAAGGACGCGATCAAGTCGATCGCCGTCATCGGGCCGCTAGCCGACACCGTCCATTGGGACTGGTACGGCGGCACGCCTCCCTACGCGATCACGCCACTCCAGGGCATCAAGGACGAGCTCGGCCCCAATGTGAAGGTCAACTATGCCGCCGACGAGACCGACAGCGCCGCGACCAAGGCCGCGCAGTCCTCCGATGTCGCGGTTGTCGTCGTCGGCAACGACCCCACCTGCGGAGACATGGCGCATCAATGGCACAACACCCCGGACGGCGGCGGCACGCTGCCCTGCTCTGTCGCCAGCGACGGCCGCGAGGGGCGCGACCGCGAGAGCATCACCCTCGCCGAGGAGCAGCTCGTCAAGCAGGTCTATGACGTCAATCCGAAGACGATCGTGATTCTCGTGTCGAGCTTCCCCTTCGCCATCAACTGGTCGCAGCAGAATGTTCCCGCGATCTTGCACATGGCGCACTCCTCGCAAGACGAAGGCGCCGCGCTCGCCAAGGTCCTCTTCGGCGACGCCAACCCCGGCGGCCATCTCGTGACGACCTGGCCCAGGTCCCTCGATCAGGAGCCACCCATGATGGACTACAACATCCGCGACGGCCGCACCTACATGTACTTCAAAGGCGAGCCTCTCTATCCCTTCGGCTACGGACTGAGCTACACGACCTTCCAGTATTCCAACCTCAAGACCAGTTCGCCGAGCCTCGCGAAAGACGGCAGCGTGACGGTCAGCGTCGATGTCACCAACACCGGCGCGGTAGCCGGCGACGAAGTGGTTCAGCTCTACGTCAAGCACCTGAAGTCGAAGGTATCGCGCCCCCGCGAGGAGTTGGAGGGCTTCCAGCGAGTCAGCATCCTGCCAAACCAGACCAAGACTGTGACCATTCCGCTGAAGGCTTCGCAACTGGCTTATTGGGATGAGAAGCTCGGCAAGTTCGTGGTCGAGACGGAGCCGGTCGGGTTGATGGTCGGGGATTCCTCGGAGGACTTGAAGTTGAATGCGACGGTAAGGGTTGAGTAGGAGAAGGAGTTAGTTTCCTCGCAACACACCGACCGCAACACATGGAAGCGGCTGAATTCGCCAGCGTCGCGCTCATCGTTTGACCCCTGAAACTAAGACTGCTCTCCAAGTAGTCCCCGCGGCGCAGACCAAAATGGGAATCCGCGAAGTAATTTTCTGGTCAAACTCTCCCAATGGGACGTACACTCAGTACAACACTCCCAACGCGCCACAAGGCCCAATGCTTTTCAAAGCGCTCAGCGCTGCTGTCTACGGCATCGATGCCAACATTATCGATGTCGAAGTTGATTTTTCGGGCATTCAGACTAAGGAAGACCAGTTTCACACGGTCGGCCTGCCGGACGCGGCCGTGCGCGAGAGCCGCGACCGTGTCCGGGCGGCGATCAAGAATTCCGGCTTCGCGATTCCGCCCACCCACATCACCATCAACCTCGCCCCGGCCGACATCAAGAAAGAAGGCTCCGGCTTCGACCTGCCGATCGCGATTGGCATTCTCGGAGCCTATGGCGCGTTGCAACTAAAGGACCTCAGCAACTTCCTGCTGGTTGGCGAACTCGGCCTGGACGGCAGCTTGCGAGCCGTTCCTGGAATGCTGCCGGTCGCCGTCGCCGCCCGCGCCAAGGGCATTCTCAACCTGATTATTCCAGCGAGCAACGCCGCCGAAGCCGCTGTCGTTGAGGGGGTGAACGTCTACCCGGTAACCACGCTCACCGAGGTGCGCGAACTGCTCAACGCCGCCGCGAACGGCGGCATCAAAACCCAGCCCTTCAAGGTGGAGACCTCGAAGCTGCTCGGCGAGCTGCAAACCTTCCACCTCGACTTCAAAGATGTGCGCGGCCAGCAGAGCGCCAAGCGGGCGCTCGAAGTGGCCGCCGCCGGGAGCCACAATATCCTCATGATCGGGCCTCCGGGCTCCGGCAAGACGATGCTCGCCAAGCGGCTCCCGTCGATCCTCGCGCCGCTCAGCTTCGACGAGGCGCTGGAGACGACCAAGATCCACTCTGTCGCCGGAGTGCTCGACGCCGACGCCGGCCTGGTGACGCAACGGCCGTTTCGCGCCCCGCACCATACCATCTCCGACGCCGGGCTGATCGGCGGAGGCGCGATTCCGCGGCCGGGCGAGGTCTCGCTGGCCAACAACGGCGTGCTGTTCCTGGACGAGCTGCCGGAGTTTCCCCGCAACGTGCTCGAAGTGATGCGCCAGCCGCTCGAAGACGGCCACGTCACCATCGCCCGGGCCAGCATGTCGCTCAGTTTTCCCGCCCGCTTCATGCTCGCGGCGGCGATGAACCCCTGCCCCTGCGGCTACTTCAACGACAAGTCCCGCGAGTGTATGTGTACCCCACCCATGATCCAGCGCTACGTCTCCAAGGTCTCCGGCCCGCTGCTCGACCGCATCGACATCCACATCGAGGTGCCGGCCGTGCAGTATCGCGAGCTTCGCTCGGGGACCGCGAGCGAGGGCTCGTCGGAGATTCGCGACCGTGTGTTGGCCGCGCGCGAGCGGCAGCGGGTCCGCTTTCTCGAAGCCGCTGAGAAAATCTATTCGAACGCGCAGATGGGCACCCGCCAGGTGCGCGCCTTCTGCGAACTCTCCCCCGACGCCGAGCGGCTGCTCGAGCGGGCTATGCAGCAGCAGGGGCTGACCGCCCGCGCCCACGACCGCATCCTGAAGGTCGCCCGCACGGTGGCCGACCTCGACGCCCAGCCAGCGATCACGGTCGGCCATATCGCCGAGGCGATCCAGTACCGCACGCTGGATCGGAGCTACTGGAGCTGAGCCTTCCGCGAAAAATTATTTGCCCGGAATTCCCGTTTTGAATAGCATTTGCCGGGCCTTTCCTTTCCTGAACCTTCCCGCAAAATATCTGCGCGAAGAACAGACGAAACCTCTCCAAATGCTCAACACTTGAAGTGTCCCGAAGATATTCGAGGTGCTGAGAGTGAAGAAGACAGTTGGATTGGGTTGGATCGCGTTGTTATTGCTAGCCCCGGGAGCCTTGTCTCAAACGGCGCGCGGCGGAGGGCGCCATACCGATATTCGGATCGTCTCCTCCTTGGCTGCGGATGGCCAGCCGGTGCCGGAGAATTGCCGCCAGCAGGCCCATGTCTTTGCGGAGAGCCTGGTTCGCTATCCCCGTCCGACTTTCTGGCATTGGGTGCTGGTCTGCGATCAGGCGGGATGGAGGCGGTTTCTGCGCCTATCCGGCCGTGGCGAGGAAGATCCCATCTACGCGTCGACCGATCTGGCCGGGCGCACCACCTACCTTCGAGGCACCGGACTATCCAATGCAGGCGATTTTGGCGTCGAAATGGACGAAGTTGTGGCCCATGAGCTGGCCCACATCCGGCTGAACAGCCAGGACGAGTCGAAGGCCCGGGCGCTTGCGCGTCGCTGGACTCGCACCGGCGATGAAACCAGGCGGGGGACCGCAAATACCGGAAATTGAGTGATCCGGGGAGTACTTTTGTGGGAAAACGCATTCTCGAAGTCGAAAACAACGAAAAGCTGTTGACGCGGGACGATAACAGGATTATTTTCAATGTTGGCGAAATAAACGGGCAACTGCGCGAATAAACTCATCCCGCACCTTCGCCGCCGTCCGATCCGACCCCCGATTCGAGCTTCCCCAGGGTGCCAAATTTAGCTGTTCCTGAGCGCGAGGATCCAAATCTACCTTCGGGCGATGAATCCGGAACACACGAACCAGCTGGCCGATTTCTTAGCCGTGCGAAGTCTCGAGCCGGATTCGAAAAGCTAGCGCTGCTGAAAAAACTTAAACTCGAGAGTCGTTTCGAACGTCTAAGTGTTGTGAGAATGGATCGTTGTTTTGGCTGATAGCTGTGACTGGCAGGATTCCGAACGCCGCGGCGACGATCAATGATAAGGAGAACAAACTGATGCGGTCTGATTTGATATTTGGGGCGTTAGCCCATGTCCGGAACCGTTATGAACTCTGTCAGCTTGCCGCCAAGGCGACCCGCAAGCTGCACAAGCCCACCACCAGGCTGCAAGACACCGCGAACGAGGTTCTTGTTCGGTTCCACGATAGCAACCCCATGAACAGCGCCATGAACAGCGGTCTTTCCCAATCTTCGATCGAAGAGCAGTCCGCGCCGATCCAGCAACGCCGCGCTGCTTAAGCGCGGCTTTGCCGTCTTCCCTTCCGCTCGACTCACCCCTGCCCACGAAGCAAAGCCGCAAAATTCCTTCCCGGTACAATCCCATTCCCTCCACAATCGACATTCCGCAGGTGACAATGACCATCTCCGAACTCAAAGAGAAAAGTATTACCGAACTCAGCCGCATCGCGCGCAGCCTTGAAATTCCGGGCGCCAGCGGCCTCCGCAAGCAAGACCTGATCTTCAAGATTCTTCAGGCCCAGAGCGAAAAAGAGGGCCACATCTTCGCCGAAGGCGTGCTCGAAATCCTCCCCGACGGCTACGGTTTCCTCCGCTCCCCCGATTACAACTATCTGCCCGGCCCGGATGATATTTACGTCTCTCCCTCGCAGATCCGCAAGTTCGACCTCAAGACCGGCGACACCATCAGCGGCAACGTCCGGCCGCCGCACGAGGGCGAAAAATATTTCGCCCTCGTCAAGATCGAGGCCATCAACTTCGAGTCGCCGGAAGAGACCCGCAACAAGATTCTGTTCGACAACCTGACCCCGCTTTATCCCGACGAGCGCATCAAGATGGAGACCGCGCGCGAAGCCATCAGCGGCCGCGTCATGGATCTTTTGACGCCGATCGGCAAAGGCCAGCGCGGCCTGATCGTCGCTCCCCCTCGCACCGGCAAGACGATGCTGCTGCAATCGATCGCCAACTCGGTCACCTCGAACCATCCCGAAGTCGTGCTGATCGTGCTGCTGATCGACGAGCGCCCGGAAGAAGTCACCGATATGCAGCGCTCGGTCAAGGGCGAGGTCATCAGCTCGACTTTCGACGAGCCAGCCGCCCGCCACGTCCAGGTCGCCGAGATGGTCATAGAAAAGGCCAAGCGCCTGGTCGAGCACAAGCGCGACGTCGTCATCCTGCTCGACTCGATCACCCGTCTCGCCCGCGCCTACAATACCATCGTGCCGCCATCGGGCAAGGTGCTCTCGGGCGGTGTCGATTCCAACGCCCTGCAACGACCGAAGCGCTTCTTTGGCGCGGCCCGCAATATCGAGGAAGGCGGGTCGTTAACCATCATTGCAACCGCACTGGTCGACACCGGCTCCCGTATGGACGAAGTCATCTTCGAGGAATTCAAGGGCACGGGCAACATGGAAGTCATCCTGGACCGCAAGCTCGTAGACAAGCGCGTCTTTCCGGCGATCGACATCCAGCGCTCGGGCACCCGCAAAGAAGAGCTGCTCATTCCCAAGGACGATTTGTCACGCACCTGGGTGCTGCGCAAGGTGCTGCATCCGCTGTCTCCCGTCGAGGCGATGGAGCTGCTCGTCAGCCGCCTGGAAAAGACGCGAAACAACGCCGAGTTCTTGCTCAACATGAACTCGATTTGAATTGGGAGCATATCCAGACAGGCCTTCGTCGAGGGCGAAGGCCTATCTAGTCTTGGCGCGCGCCAGCTTTCGACCGGCGGGCGGTTTACGGTCGCGTTTGCTCACGCGGGTCTTGCGTTCGCGGTGAAGAGGCTGGCGAAGTATTCGCGATAGGCGAAAAAGAGAATCAGCCAGAGCACGGCGGCCAGCGCTCCAGGCGGGATTCCGGCCGGGGCCATCAGGACATGGGTGATCAGGATGTTGACGATCACCGGCGCGATCAAGGCGAGCGCCAGCGGAACGAAAATACCCAGCAGCAACAGCAGCCCCGAGAAGACCTGGATGCCATAGACCGGCGCCAGGTAGTGGGTGTTCATCAGCACGGTGGTGAAGGTGGCCAGATCGCCGGGCGGCGGGGGCGGCATCTTGAGGAAGTGCAAAAAGCCGTTGAGGCCGAAGACGAGAAATTCCAATCCGAGCAGGATACGGGCGACGAGGGCGACAATCTTCAAAGCAAAAACCTCCGGGACAAGCTTGCTGGCAATTCCAACACAATTTGCGTTGAAAGGGAATTGCTTTGTAGGGTGGGAGCATGGTGGTTCGATGAAATCGACGATTGCGGGAAGAATATCTAGAGTTTCTTGCCTTGGGATTTGCCTGGGCTTGGGCTGGATCGGCGGTTGGAACGGCGGCTCGCCCGCCGCCGCGCAGAACGCCGACCAGGACGCCATGGCCAAGGCCAATGAGCAGAGGGGCCGCGCGGCCCTGGCCGCGATGGTGCAGGCCATGGGCGGAGACCGTTGGCTGACCTTGCGGGACGCGACCTTCAGCGGGCGCACCTCTGGCTTCTACCAGGGCAAGCCGACCGGCGCGATCGCCGACTACTTCCTCTTTCGCCGCTATCCCGACCAGGAGCGGCTGGAGTTGGGCAAGAAACGCGACGTGGTCGAGTTCTTCCTCAAGAACCAAGGCTGGGAAGTCACCTACCGGGGCAAGAAGGCGCTGCCCCAGGACATTGTCGACGATTATCTGCGGCGGCGCGATCATTCCGTCGAGACGGCGATTCGCGTCTGGCTGAAAGACCCGCAGACGATCGTGATCTACGACAAGCAAAGCCTGGTCGAGCGGCACCTTGCCGACCAAGTGACGCTGATTTCGCCAACCAACGACTCGATCACCATCGAGATGGACGCCCAGACCCACCGGCCGCTGCGGCGGACTTTCCAGTGGCGCGACCCCGTCTACAAAGACAAAAACACCGAGGCGGAGGAGTACGACGACTATCATGTCGTCGACGGCATCGCGACCGCCTACACCATCACCCGGTTTCACAATGGCGACATGACCAGCCAGCGGTATCTCTACCGCGACCGCACCGCCTACAACACCAATCTGCCCGACAGCTTGTTCGATCCCGATGCCGCGGCGGCGACTATCAAGAAGTAGCCGGGTTTGCGGGCGGCGGCATGTGACGGGCACACGCTTCCCGCTATAATGCAGCTTGCCCACTATGGAAGCCGAGAACCCTATTCTGGAGACGAAGCAGGTGCTAGAGATCGCCGACATCATGGCGATCCTGCCGCACCGCTATCCTTTCCTGCTCATTGATCGCGTCGTCGAGATTGCCCGCATGAAGCGCATCGTCGCCATCAAGAACGTCACTATCAACGAACCATTTTTCGCCGGGCATTTTCCCGAATTTCCGATCATGCCGGGCGTTTTGGTG
>Ga0116226_10004870_pt1 | contig 11937 bp, 9 predicted proteins | sample S1TSphfallax_FD_89692 | JGI IMG/M metagenome (GOLD analysis project Ga0116226, IMG submission 89692) | Host-associated microbial communities from peat moss isolated from Minnesota, USA - S1T2_Fa - Sphagnum fallax MG | ecosystem: Host-associated > Plants > Peat moss > Unclassified | place: USA... | reverse complement strand
GCCGCCGTATGTTTGCTGAATGCCTTCAGGCCGGCAGCGGACGGCGGCAAACCTTCTATTTGGAGATTCGCATGAAGAGCATTCGTAACATTGCCGCAGCAGGGTTGATATTTGGGGCCGTCGCCGGCGCCCAGGGTCAGGACTGGAACTCACACACTCGAATTGTCACCGCATCCAATGCGGCAACCAATCAATTGCTCGTCTACGACTCCGCTGACAAACTGGTCCAGACCGTGGCGACCAACGGCAAGGGCGGCGCCAGCGGCAATGCTGGCGGCATCGCAGCCTATAAGGACTTGGTTGCCGTAGTGAACTTCGGATCGAATACGGTTTCGATCTTCAAGCATTCCGGAGATAAGTTCGCTCTGAAGAACACGATCCCCACGGCTTCGAGTCCGCTGAGCGTGGCATTTGGACATGACCATCTTTATGTTCTCGGCGCTACGACCGTGGAGTCGCACCAGCTCTTCGACGGCTACGTGGCCTCGGGCACTGATGGCGAGGCTGCTCTGCTGCATGCCGACGGCACAGCGGCGCAGGTAGGTGTGCTCGATCACGAGTTGATTCTCACCGAGAAGAGCAACGCGATTGAAACTGTGACACTCGGCTGGGACTACGCGGTTGGCGGCGAAGCTAATCTCGTCTCGGATATTCCAGCAAACGTGAATGCTCCTTTTGGGCTCGCGACTCGGAACAACGAAGCCTACGTCACAATCGCCCACGCGAACGAAATAAGCCTGGTGCGCCATGATGCCGTACTTACGGTGACAGGGTCGGGCACGCAGAGTGCGCCGTGCTGGCTCGCGCTCGACGGGCCGTTCCTGTTCTCATCAAACTCGCCAAGCCGCACCGTTTCGCGCTACGCGGTGTACGGCGAGAAGATCGTTCAGGACGCTGCGGTGGTGGCAAACTTTGTGGGTGACCCGACCGACATCGCCTATCACCACGAGCTTGCTGCGGTCATCGATGGCGCGAACGGGGTCTCCCGTCTCTCGATCTTTCACGTCGATGAAGACGGCAACTTTACCCTGGAAGGCGTGAGCACGATCAACAGCGCGGCCAACGGCGTCGCGATTATCCCCGGCGACGAATAACAGAAAACCAGCCCATACGATGAGTGCAGGGCGCGAGCTTCCTTTGCAAGAGGGAAGTTCGCGCCCTCTCGGCGCGGAACTGGCATAATGCAACTGGCAAGCAGCACCGCAATGATGGAACTGCGAGAGGACGCTGGAATGCATGTTTCTTCGGCGCCCGATGAGGGGCTCGAAGGGCTCATGTCCGGCTACCAGCAAGCGGATGAGGCGGCGGCGACGGCGCTCATTGAAAAGGTGAGTCCGATGCTGCTTCGCTTTTTCTGGATGCAGGAGTTTGGCCGAAGGCATGCCGACGACCTGGTGCAGGAGACCTGGATGCGGGTACACAAGGCGCGGCACACCTACCGGCCACGCGAGCCCGTGCTGCCCTGGATTTTTGCGATTGCGCGGCACACCCGCCTCGATAATTACCGCAAGACCAGACGGGTCGAAGTTCGCGAGACTCAGGTTGAGGAGTTGCCGGAGCCTGCCGCTGTTCCGGCTCTCTCGCACGATACTTCAGCGGTCGACACCATGCTCAGCGTTTTGCCCGAGAGCCAGCGCGAGGTGCTGGTGCTGCTGAAGGTTTGTGGAATGACCATCGAGGAGGTAGCGCGCGCGACTTCTTCGAGTGTGGGCTCAGTGAAGCAGAAAGCGCACCGGGCCTACGCGACATTGCGCGACGCGCTGATCGGAGGAGCCGGGGGGATATGACGCCAGACGAGATAGACGCGATTCTGCGTGAATCGGCAGCCGGGCCTCTCACTCCGGATGCGCGCAGCGTTGTGCGCAACGCCCGGAGCGCGATCTCGCGCGATTTGCGCCCGGTGCGGCCACTGGCGGCTTCCTCGGTGCTGACCCTGCTCTTTGCGGGAGCCTTTACTTTCTTTGCTGTTGCGAGCGGCCTGCTGCTGGGCCCTCACGGCTTTCACGTTTTAGACCGCGTGCAACTTGTCGCTATCTATCTCACGGTGATCGCGCTTGCGCTCGTGGCGGGTGAAGCCTGTTCCCGCCAGATGCGGCCGGCTGCCGGCTCTCCGCTCGGTGGGACGGCGCTGCTGCTGGCGCTGGCAGGCTTCCCGTCTGTGGCGGCGCTGGTGTTTCGTGGCTACAGCACAGTCAACTTCGTGCCGGAGGGCGTGCCCTGCCTCAGGGCCGGATTGCTGGTTGCGCTGCCCACTGCGGTGTTGGTCACCTGGATCATGCGTCGCGGATTCGTTCTGAATTGGAGCGCAGCCGGGCTTGCGGGCGGAGTGCTGTCAGGGCTGACCGGATTAGGCATGCTCGAAGTGCATTGCCCCAACCTGAAGGCGATCCACATCCTCGTTTGGCATCTGGGAGTGGTCGCCGTCAGCGCCGCACTTGGCTTTGGATTCGGTCGAATCGTGAACTATAGGGCCGGCTTCGCTTCGTCGCTTGATTGACGAGAGTGCAACGGCTCCGGTATCCCCGCGGCGGGAGCGCTCTCAAGCTCGGCGGCTCGAAGCCGCGAGGAGTTGAGTGGATCGCATTCAAGTAGCGTTGGCCATGCTCTGATCCCGGCGCCCCCGGAGTCAATACGTTACTGTCACGGTGACCGTATCGGAATAGGCTCCGGGGGCTATGAGTTGCCCTGCGGCGATGTAGCCATAGACCGTCACCAGTTGGGCGGCGCCAGTGCCGGTGCCTGCTACGGTATCGCTGGCAACCGTGTTTCCCCAGTTCGCGCTGTGGGCGCTGTCCTGAAAGATCTGATACGACAGAGTGTCGGTGCCGGGCCCGGTCATAGCCCTACTGGAGACGGTTGCGCCGCCTGATGTTCCCGCACTCAAGCCGATGTTATACGCCGTCGTGCTGGTGCAGGTTAAGCTCAAGCTGGTTGTCGCATCGATAGCCGCGCCCGCATAGGACCCGAACTGCAGATTGTTCGCAGCCACCGCACAACTGGGCGAAACCGTGACCTGCGGAATGAATGTCTGATAAGCGTTGACGCCGGGCGTAGCCGAGGCGACAGGATGGTCGGCATAGCTGCCCGGCACTCCATTCTGTCCAGCCGCCATCAACCCATAGACGGTGTACGACTGGGCGCTCCCTGTGCCGGTTCCGGAGATGGTGTTCAGACCATTGTTGTCACCCAGCAGGACCGTGTGTGCGGAGTCCTGATAGAGTCCATAGCTCAGAACGGCGCCGCTGGAGAGATCTTCCATGGTGCGCGCGGCTGCGTTCCCGCTATCCCCACCGTTGACCCCGAGAATGTAGGCGAGCCCGGCAGGGCAGGTCACCGTCAAGGTGGCAGTCGTGGCAACCGCCGTCGCCCCTGTATAGGAGCCGAAGACGAGGCCCGTGATCGAGAGGCTCGTGCAGGCGGACTGGGCCAACGCGGGCAGCGGTAGTAGCGCGCCCAGCAACAACAGCCGAGCTGGCGCCAGCCATCTCCTCATGGACGGGATCCCGTCTTCGATTCCACACACGCCAATGGCCCTATCACGGGTATATCGCCGGGCACCGCCAGGTAGTCGAAGGAGACGTCGCAGGTGTGGCCGTCGGGGCGCTCCACGCTCACCTTGTTGTGCAGGCTGAGGGTCTGGATATACGCTTCGCCCTCGTACCCGACGGGGGCAGCGATCCCGGTAGCCAGCAGAGTCGCCGTGCTGCCCAGAGCAATGGGGGCGCCCGCCTCGTCGACCAGCCGCAACAAGGCGGCATGGCTATACCTCACAGCGAAACGGATCACCACGCCCGACCGATCCTGGGGGCGCACCTCCCGCGAAGTCAGATCGATGGTGGCGTCGGCCGGGATGTCTGTCGGCTCAATGGCGATGTGGTTTACTTCGAAGGCCCGCATATCCGGCACCAGGAGCCGCCCCGAGGAGCCTGTCTCACCCACGTCCCGGTTCTCCTGCAGCACATGCACATGCGTCATCGGGCCTGTATCCACAATGCCGAAGCTATCGTAGATCGTGTTGGAGGGGAACAGTCCGCCATCGGCCAGCGAAAGGGCGCCCTGGGTCTCGAACTGGGCGGCAGTCTGTCCGCCGGTCTGGTCCAGACCCGCGGTAACCAGCGCCCAGGGAGATTTGTACTGCAGCTGGGCGAACTCGTGGGTTATATCGCCCGTGGCAACGTAGGCCTGATAGCCCCAGTCGTGAATACTGACCGCCGCCTGCTGCACCTGTAGCTGACCACTCACGCCGGAGGCCACGCTGAGGTCGGCCGAGCTCCGTCTCTGGAACGGAATGACCACTCCCACCTGAAACCCGCTGCTGTTGAGGGCCGCGAGATCTTTGAATTCCGTGACATAGATCGATACGCGGTGGAGCGAGAACGAGTAGTTGGCCGAGACAAGATGCACATGCTGCGCCTGGGTGGAGTAGGACCGGACCGGCCCGAAGGCGGCATCCCGGTCCAACACTCCGTAGGCGGCTCCAGCCGATCCCAGGCGCTTGAGGGAGAAGCCGGTGCTCGCGTTCAACTGGCGGCGTGGCGCCGCTTCGCCGTTCATCGCAGCGACGTCGCGGTAGTTGCGGCTGGCCACGATCGCCGAGCCGCCCAGGCTGAAGGCTCTGCCGATCCGCTGGCCGCCAAGGGAGAACTGGCCGCCGGCGCTGCCGGAACCCGCGCTTGCCGCCATGGAAGCGCTGAGCGAGCCAAGATGCCCGACGCCGTAGACCAGTCCGCCGCCGGACATGATTGTGCCCGGGGTGCCTTCGGCGCTGCCCTCGACGGTGAGCGACCGGGTCAGGCCTCGCCGGTAGGTCGCAGTGCCGGCAAGTTTTCCGTAGTCGTTGCTCGCCTGGCCCCAGTTGAGCCGGACCGCGCCCAGCTGCACGGAGAGGGTTTGCAGACCCGGTGAAAGCAGAGTGGAGGTGGCATAGAACGCCTGCCTGGTCGTCACCTGCTGCCCAAGTGCATTGGTCACCGTCACCGAGATCGTGCCCGCCCCGGAGACGACCGGAAGCTGGGGTATCTCGAAGGGTCCAGCGTCGACCGGGCGCGAGACGATAACATTGCCATCCGCCAATACCTCCACCGTGGAGGGAACGGCGGCCGAACCACTTACCGATGGCAGCGGAAAGGTCAACAGATCGGGGCGCATGCTGAAGTCCGAGCGAATCTGGGCGCCGGTCAGCCGGACCGGGCGCGTCCATGCCAGCCCCCCTGTGATGAAGTCCCCGAGGCTGTAGCGGCGCAGCGTTCTGACATCGGCGAAGGTATAAGCGCTATCGAGCCGGACGGTTGCGGCCGCACCGGAGCCGCCAGGACTTGCGCCGGCATGGACCAGCAGCCCGGAGCTTGCGATGCCTCGCGAGGAGAAGACGCGCATATCCATCAACCCATACACGCCGGGCTTGCTGCCTGCCAGGGTGCCGGCGACATCGTAGTTGAGCGTAGCGCCCAGGCTGCTCTCACTCAGGCGGGCAGGCGGCGCTCCGCCCTCATTGGGGGCAAGAATGGTGGGCAGAAGGCGGTCGCTGGAGGCTGTAATGTAGAGTGTTTGCGTCTTCTGGTCGATCTTCCAGCTCAGCCCGGGCAGGTCCGAGAGCGATAGCAGACCCTCAGAAGACGCATCGGGCGAGGCTGCATTTCGCCGGATCAGCGCGCCGGTCCCCCTGATTCCCAGCTCGTGCAGGTCGGTCTCCCTGGCCATCAGGACCCCGTCACGCAGGATGAACTCGCCGACCTTACCGATGTCATGACCGTTGATCTGCACATCGAGCAGCAGGGTCTGGTCCTCAGCCTCACAGGTGGCCGCCATCAGAAAAACGAGGACGGCGAGCAGAACCTCTACCCAGCGGAGCCACCTCGCCGCGCTCTTGCCCGGATCATCGAAGGTCGACAACAGGAACCTGCACCGAGATGGCGCCGGAATCCGAGCGAGCCGTCAACTGCAGGGTTTTGCCCGTTTTCGCGATCGGTCCCTGCGCAGGGATGGCCCAACGGCGGGTAGCTCCGGCCAGGATGTAAGGAGAGCTGTCGGAGGACGGCTTCAGCTGACGGCCGTCTCCGGTCGCCACTTCGACGTTGCGGATGACCTCATGCCGGCCGCCGAGATTGGAGGCTACCAGGTAGGAACGCTCCGCGTCGCTCTCGATATGAAACTGCAGGTGGGGCGCTGTGCGGGCAGCTGGCTGGGCAAAGACAGGAATGGACATGCGCAGGGCGATCTGCACCGATCCGGCAGCAGCGGGCGGCGGAATCTGATCGACGATGACCCGGTATGTGGCCTCGCGCGTCTGGGCCGTTTCGCGCAGCATCAGCCGGATGACCTGCGCTCCCCCGGGACCGATCGTAGCCAGGGGCGGACTGACGAGTACATTGTTAGACTCGACGAGCCGGTCCTCTCCGTCCTTCTGATTCCAGGCGTAGATGCGCACCTGCACCGCTGTTTCGCTCGTGCCCTGGTTGGTCACCGAGAGTACCGCCGCCTTCTGACCGGGCCCCATCTGGATCCTGACCGGGACAACCGAGAGGGCCTGCGCCCGCGCCGGCCGGCTGGTCAACAGAAGTGTCAGCAACAACAGCAGGGCGGAGAGGCTGGCCCTGGTGGACCTGCCTCTGCGCCCAGCCGGACCCTTGTGCGTGCTCGCCATGTCTCAGTAGGTGATTGTGGCGGTGATCGTGTCCGAGTACGAGCCTGCGGCCACGTACTCGGAGGCCGGAATCTGGCCATACACGGTGATCGCCTGGGCGGCTCCGGTGCCGGTTCCGGCCAGAGTATCGGTACCGACCGTCTGCCCCCAGTAGGTGCTGTATCCGGAATCCTGGTAGAGCTGGTAGCTCAAACTGGCCGAGTTCGGCCCCGTCATGCTGCGGGTCGTCACCGTCGCGTTGGTTCCTGACCCCACACTCAGACCTATGTTGTACGCAGTGCTGTTAGAGCAGGTGACGGTAAGCGTCGACGATGTGGTGGCAACCGCGCCGGTGTAATTGCCGAAGGCCAGAGCCGTAGCCGACACGCCGCACGAGGCGACGACGGTTGCACTGATCCCGAAGGTCGTGGTCGCCGTAGTGGCGTAGGCAGATAAGGGCGCCAGACAGAGCGCGAGCGCTCCAAACCCAGCGGTAAGAACGGTAGACTTGAAACGGTGTACAAGATTCATAAACAGTGGGACCTCCATGGACCGATACACAGGCTTCCTGGTTCATGGGCTTTGTAGATTTCAGCTACGAGCCCCTGATAAGCCAAGATCACGCGGGATCGAAATTGTGTTGGCGCCTGTTACAAACAGTCAAACATCCTGAGCAAGAGCAGATTCAACCCCATTGCTGTCTATGTTATTCGATTTGTAATATGAAACGGCCTCGTCAATGTGAGGCTGATAAACTATTGTCACGATCGCTGTACTTCCGGAGATAGCCACTTATGCGGTTTGCGGTGGCGCGGACATCCGGCCATGGCCCGGCGCGTTCATCCGGCGCTGGTACACTCGCTTAAGATAGCTATAAAAACAAGCAACTTAGGGGAGCACAGCGCGCATGTCAGAAGTCACGATCACCGTACGTCCGAACGGCCCGTTCCGGGTGGAAGGACCTGTCAAGCTCGTCGATGTGAACGGTCAGCCATGGGATCTGACCGGAAAGCCGGCTATTTCGCTCTGCCGCTGTGGCGCATCGGCGAATAAGCCCTTCTGCGACGGCGCCCACAACAGGATCGGCTTTCAAGCCGCCGAAACTGCCGTGCCTGCCGGACAGGCAGCGCAAGCGGAAGTGAAGCCGTAGCGAGAAGTCTGTGTGCCTCTAGGACTTAGAGCGGCTTCAAATCATGCAACAGGCATAACAAAAAAGGGGAGGCGCAGTCATCTGCGCCTCCCCTTTGTATAGCAACACGATGCACTTAGAAATAGCCGAAGTACGGGGTGCCAAAGCCGGTCACGTTATCCCAGCCCGGAGTGATCGTGAGAGAGGTATCGGTGCCGAACGTGATGTCGTAGAAGTAGCCGCCACCATTGTTCAGCAAGGCGCCCAGAAACTGGGTCGTATTTTCGAGCGGCTCTGCCAGGTCCTCAGCCGAGTACTCGGTCGTACCCTGCCAATCGGTCACGCTGCCGGCCGTATTGTATTGAGTGGCCGGAGGCGGCATCACATCGAGGAGCAGGCCCGGGTAGGCAGCTGCATACGGAGCAGCGTTACCGAGCGGGCTGTCATAGTACTGGTTGACCAGCGCCCAGATCGCGGAGAAGATCGGGCAGGCGAGGCTCGTTCCGCCCCAGACCTGGTAGTACTGGCCGCCGTCGACCGAAATGATGATCTCAAGGCCGGTCTGCGGATCAGCCAGCGCGGAGACGTCCGGAAGCTCGCGTCCCGGACCCTGCAGCGCGGACTGGTAGCTGGGCAGAGCGAAGAACGAGCTCATACCGCCCCCGGACCCGCCCCCGAAACCATCGAGCAGCGGTGGATCTTCCACCTGGTAGGCGCCGCCGGAGAGCTGGGTGACATTGTTCCCCCAGCCGGTCTGCAGTACGTCTCCATTGGGCAGCAAAGCTACGCTGGTGCCGCCGACTGCGGTCGCGTACGGCGAGTCGGCAGGCGCGTCGACGTCCGTCGCCTGGACGTCGTAGTTCTCAAGGTAATAGACGGAAAAGTCGCCGTCGTCTCCACTGGAGAAGTCAACCGAGATACCCTGGGAAGCGCCAACCTCGTTGATCTCGTCCTGAATGATCAGGGTCGATGTATCGATCAAGCCCTCAGGGGCTCCGTAGCTGTTGCTGATCACGTTGCCGAGCTTGTTGTTGATGGCAAAGAGAACCGCGTTGTTGAAGTCATCGAAGCTGTTACTGGCCGCCTCGACCAGGGCAATATTCGCTTTCGGCGCAATGGAGTGAGCGGACTCGACATCGATAGTGGTCTCGACGTTCCACCCGGATGGATCCCCGGTGAACGGCGAAATGGTGTAAATCTGGAAGTTGCTGTTAGTCAGTGCAGGCAGCCCGTGAACCCGGCTGAAGGCTCCCGCATCCTCGGCAATGGTAGGCGAGCCGTAAGCATCGACGATAACTACCGTCTGCCCCTGACCCTGATAGCCTTTCGCATAGACATTCTTGAGGCCATAAATCTTCCATAGGTCCTGTGGGCCATAGCCGCAGGTGCCCACAGTTCCAGGCTTGGTATTGTTGGGGTTCGCTCCATAGGTCAGCCCGGTGTAGGTCGCTGTCGCGATGCCGGGCGTATCGAGGTTAACCGTGGAAGGCGCGTAGAAGCATTGGCTCGAGAAGACCTCCCCGTCCGGACTCGCGCCCTTCGCCAACGAACTCACCCCGGTCGTCGCGCTGCCCGCAGAGACCGGGCGGCTCACGCTCGCGCCCATGGGCGCAACGTGCGCGTACTTGGCGGCAACGCTGTTGAACCCGGTGATGCCCCGCACTAGCCCAGCCGCGGCTCCGCCCAGCTTCGGCTCGGACGAGGAAACACGAACCGTCTCCGAGCCCACCTTGTAGAGGCCCAGGTGCGTCTGAAACGCAGCTTCGACATCGGAGGTTTGCCCCTTGAACCGCACTCCCAGATTCGATGGATCCGCTGAGACGACAGTGAGATGATGCGCGGTGAGTTCGGCCTTGACCGCGGCAACCTCGGCAGCCGTAGGCTCGAACGCTTTGAGTTCTTCCGGCGTCATCCACTTGTGATAGGTCGGCGAGCCGAAGGTGTACAGCTGCTTGACCGCCGCATCGAAGGCAGCCTTGTTATGCATGTTGAGCCACACGGTGCCGGTGACCACCGCTGAGGGTGACGCCGGTCCGAGGCTGACGCCGTGACGGGCGATCCGCGGCGCCATATAGCCCGAGGTTCTCTGCGCGATGCCAGCCTGGGTAACGAGGCTCAAAGCGCCAAGTCCCAGAGTGAGCGCGCCAGGACGAAACCTGCCGGCAGCAAGAGAGCGAGAGAAAAAACGCATCAGTCGTGCTCCTTATCTTTCTGAATCGTTCTGAAAGGCGTAACGGTGGCGAAAACGGAAGTCTCTGCCAAGGCGGCAGAGCGGCAGGCAGCGAACGAAGCATCGAGGCAGCATGAACGGGAGCGCACAGAGCCTCGGAGTCGTGCAGATTCTGAAGTCCGTAACGATGAATGAATCCTAACAATCTTCAGCCAGCGGCTCAGATATATCACGCAGGAGGGTAGGAGTGGAACGAAATTCGCTGGCGGATACGTTCCCAAGGTAGCCGTCGTCCGTCCTGACGGACGCAGGGCGGCTGCGGCCAGGAGTCTGAGCCGCGCCGGCGCCGGTTGCTCGATTGCTTCAGCCGGCAGGCTGCATCTGCTTCATCGCCAGCTGCAGATCGGCCCAGGCCGCTTTCTTCTGCGTAGGGTCGCGCAGCAGGTAGGCCGGGTGGTAGGTCACGATGAGCTGCGCGCCGTGCGCCGCATGCACCCGGCCGCGCAACACGCTCAGCGGGCTCTTGCTCCCGAGCAGATAGGTGGCCGCGGTTGAGCCGAGCGCGACGATCACCTGGGGCCGCACGATATCGATCTGGCGCAGCAGAAACTGGCTGCAGGTGATCGCCTCAACCGGCTCGGGGACGCGGTTCTTGGGCGGCCTGCACTTGACCACATTCGCGATGTAGACCTGCTGCCGGGTCATGCCCATCGCGGCGATCATATTGTTGAGCAGCTGCCCGGCCCGGCCGACAAAGGGCACGCCCTGCATGTCCTCATCCGCGCCCGGGCCTTCGCCCACGAAGAGCAGCCGCGCGTTGGGGTCGCCGTCGCCGAAGACGACCTTGTGGCGTCCTGCCAAGCCGAGCGGGCAGCGGGTACAGTCCGGGCCGATCTCCTGCCGGAGCGCCTCGAGCGCCTCTGCGCGGGCGGGCGGGGCGATCAGCGGACCTGCGGTGAAGGGGATGATGGGGAGCGGGGTCTTGCGTGCTGCGATGGCCTGGTCCTCCTCAAAAAAGCTGCGGGCGCTGTCGAGGCTGCGGGCGTTATCAGCGGCGGCTGGGGACGGATGCCCTTCAGCAGCAGGCGAGGACGCCGCGCTGGGATGAGGCAGCCGGCCGGCCGGCTCTGCGAGCGCGCCGTTGGCTTCAGACGCCTGCGCACCGGTTGCATCCGCAGCAGCCTGGAGGCTGGAGAGCAAATCCTCCGGCCCGGCCTCACGACGGTAGAGATCGAAGATACCGAGGTCGCCCAGGTAGCCGACCCGGGCGCGCAGAGCGCTCTCTAGCTCTGCGGCGCTGAGCTGCCGCGTCATCCCGTTCAGGACCTCGTATGCGGGAAACGCGAGACGGTGCCGGTCTCCGCCATCAGCGTCTGCGGGCGGCGCAGCGACAGGATCTCTTCGAGGATCCGGACCGCGAGTTCCCGCTTGGACATCTCGGGCAGCTCGATGGCCGTCGCATGGGTGAGAAACGTAGCGGCGTTGCGATCGGCTTCAAAGCCCACGCCCTCGCGCGAAACATCGTTGAGCACGATCGCGTCCGCGCCCTTGCGCAGCAGCTTGTCGCGGCCATGGGCGAGCACGTTCTCGGTCTCGGCTGCGAAGCCGATCACCAGCACGCCGGGCTTTCGGCGCTGCACGATCTCGGCCAGAATGTCCTCGGTCGGTTCGAGTTCAAGCACCAGCGGCCCGGAGCGCTTGAGCTTCTGCTCGGCCTGCATCAGAGGCTTGTAATCGGCGACCGCAGCCGCCTTGACGACGATCGTCGCCTCGTCGAGCCGCGCGAAGACGGCATCGCGCATCTGGTCCGCGGTAATCACCGGAATGCACTCAACGCCCGCAGGAACCCGCAGCGCAGTCGGGGCGGAGATCAGAATCACGCGTGCGCCGCGCCGCTGCGCGGCCTCAGCCAGCGCATAGCCCATCTTGCCGCTGGAGCGGTTGCCGATATAGCGCACCGGGTCGATCGCCTCGCGCGTGCCGCCCGCGGTGACCAGCACCGTCTCGCCGCGCAGG
>Ga0116226_10004869_pt1 | contig 11937 bp, 17 predicted proteins | sample S1TSphfallax_FD_89692 | JGI IMG/M metagenome (GOLD analysis project Ga0116226, IMG submission 89692) | Host-associated microbial communities from peat moss isolated from Minnesota, USA - S1T2_Fa - Sphagnum fallax MG | ecosystem: Host-associated > Plants > Peat moss > Unclassified | place: USA... | reverse complement strand
TTGGAGTATAGGTCTATTCTCAACAAGTAACCTTTAATGGTAATAATCAACCTGACAATAGGACTTTGAGACTGGGATTATAGTAAGCTATCGCTCCAATAAAAAGATAACGGGAAAAGTCAGCTAGCCATATTAGGCTGTTTCCATTAATTCCACTTCCAATAATAGAAGCGATGTGCTGACAGCCAATCAGTATAAGTGGGGGCTTGGAAAAGACGTTTCCATTAATTCCACTTCCAATAATAGAAGCGATTTAGGGTATGACCCAAGCACGGGGAAACCCATTCAAATTTCTGGTTTCCATTAATTCCACTTCCAATAATAGAAGCGATTTCCTTGATGCGGTATTGAAATCCACGCATACGTCGTGGTCAGACGTTTCCATTAATTCCACTTCCAATAATAGAAGCGATAACCCTCAGGGATTGCGCATCGCGGCTTAATATTTCACGTTTCCATTAATTCCACTTCCAATAATAGAAGCGATATATGTTGGCGATCGCCAGTCAAATTATTTCATCTCAAAGTTTCCATTAATTCCACTTCCAATAATAGAAGCGATGAGCAATCATGAACGTATACCAGCAGGCAGAGAAGCGTAGAAGTTTCCATTAATTCCACTTCCAATAATAGAAGCGATACACCGCAATGCCATTTGTGATGTTTGGTCTGAGAGTAGCAAAAAAGTTTCCATTAATTCCACTTCCAATAATAGAAGCGATTATGAATATACAAGAATTATGGGTACAAGAGAGTTTAGAGGGTTTCCATTAATTCCACTTCCAATAATAGAAGCGATTGAGTTGAAGGGTTGGGTCATCCAAAGCTTGAAAAATCGTTTCCATTAATTCCACTTCCAATAATAGAAGCGATACCAGATGACATGGAAATGATCAATTGGTTGGGAGATGATTAGTTTCCATTAATTCCACTTCCAATAATAGAAGCGATTCGCGTACGACTGTGATCATTTGGCAGTCCCTTCTGAGTTATCTGCATAGTTTCCATTAATTCCACTTCCAATAATAGAAGCGATTAAGCCTGTCTATCAGACATCAGATTCAATCAGGCTGGTGAAGTTTCCATTAATTCCACTTCCAATAATAGAAGCGATTGAGTTAGTCCCCAAGTTCTGGGATACCTCTCTAGAAGTGTTTCCATTAATTCCACTTCCAATAATAGAAGCGATTTGAAGCGGGATACGAGTGCCGATCTGGACATAAAGCTTCAAAGGGGTTTCCATTAATTCCACTTCCAATAATAGAAGCGATTGATGAATGGAAATTCGTCTCGGATACTGATTCAATTCAGGTTTCCATTAATTCCACTTCCAATAATAGAAGCGATACATTAGCCAGATATGTCCTTTACTAACACCCCTAAAGTTTCCATTAATTCCACTTCCAATAATAGAAGCGATAAAAACTAAAAACCTACGCATGGACTATGGCATGGGAGCGTTTCCATTAATTCCACTTCCAATAATAGAAGCGATTGATTTGCTCAAAGGGATTTGCTGATTATTTTCTAGTGTTTCCATTAATTCCACTTCCAATAATAGAAGCGATATTGAGTGTTAAAGAGAGCTATAATCCTGCTGATATTAAGGATGTTTCCATTAATTCCACTTCCAATAATAGAAGCGATAGTGGCAAATCCGCACTAACCCAATACCTGATATTCGCATCGTTTCCATTAATTCCACTTCCAATAATAGAAGCGATATAAATCCTTGGTAATACAGGGGCGCTTGTATATACCACTGTTTCCATTAATTCCACTTCCAATAATAGAAGCGATTTGTATTAAAGATAGCTCTGGTCAAGTTATTGTTACTGTTTCCATTAATTCCACTTCCAATAATAGAAGCGATTTTCTGCCAAGGGAGAAAAGAGGGCTAAAACCTTCTGGACTTGTTTCCATTAATTCCACTTCCAATAATAGAAGCGATACTACACCAAGTTTCTTGAGTTGAGTGACCAAGATCAACAGTTTCCATTAATTCCACTTCCAATAATAGAAGCGATGCGCCTGCAGTTCCAAGGTGTAACAGGGACGCGTGAACAGTTTCCATTAATTCCACTTCCAATAATAGAAGCGATTTAACTTTATCCTTGGTTATATAGCTAAAAAAAACCTTGCGTTTCCATTAATTCCACTTCCAATAATAGAAGCGATTGACCCGCCAGTAGAAGGCATCAAGTAACTACCGACTATATTAGTTTCCATTAATTCCACTTCCAATAATAGAAGCGATAAGAATGACAGAAATTTCACCATTTGCACCATTCGCGAACGTTTCCATTAATTCCACTTCCAATAATAGAAGCGATTCTGCTGGTGAGGACGACTGTACGTACCTCCCATTCCCTGGAGTTTCCATTAATTCCACTTCCAATAATAGAAGCGATGATTTCGCTAACAATCTTGCTAATTTACCTGGCAACGTAAAGTTTCCATTAATTCCACTTCCAATAATAGAAGCGATTCGTGATTTACGCAACGCTTAGGCTGTTCCACGTGAGGTTTCCATTAATTCCACTTCCAATAATAGAAGCGATAAGTTAAAGGTTTTTCTGTAATGGTTTATTAATCATAAAAGTTTCCATTAATTCCACTTCCAATAATAGAAGCGATTTGTCGAAAAGAAGCTGCTAGCATCATTGAGAAAGGCAACTTCAAGTTTCCATTAATTCCACTTCCAATAATAGAAGCGATAAACTTGGTAATTTCGTTGTCATTGATTATCGATCAACGCAGTTTCCATTAATTCCACTTCCAATAATAGAAGCGATTCAGAGAGTGGATATGATTTCCATGAAGGACTCTGGGGTTTCCATTAATTCCACTTCCAATAATAGAAGCGATTCGTGCTTATCGCGTCGGGGATGTTGTCCCTTTGTCGAGCTTGTTTCCATTAATTCCACTTCCAATAATAGAAGCGATATGTCCAAGGCAAGACCCTTAAGAGGATGTTAGACATCATTGATTTGGTTTCCATTAATTCCACTTCCAATAATAGAAGCGATCGGAGTAAATTTACAAACTTATCGCCATAGATGGTATCGTTTCCATTAATTCCACTTCCAATAATAGAAGCGATGAGATTACCCCACTCTCTGGTTAGGAGAATACGGGGTTTCCATTAATTCCACTTCCAATAATAGAAGCGATTAGCACTCTTAATACTGGTTCACCTGCAACAGCTACTATTACTGGTTTCCATTAATTCCACTTCCAATAATAGAAGCGATAAAAAGAAGAGAGAAAAGAGTGTACTGATGGCGGTCACAGTTTCCATTAATTCCACTTCCAATAATAGAAGCGATTAGTGCAGGTACCTTTGCTTTTACTCTACCAAGGGCACCTAACGTTTCCATTAATTCCACTTCCAATAATAGAAGCGATCGGAGATACTCGCGGGAACTAAAAAAAACAGGTATAGAAAAGGTTTCCATTAATTCCACTTCCAATAATAGAAGCGATGCAATAAAAATAACAAATCTTCTGAATTACAAGAAAAGTTTCCATTAATTCCACTTCCAATAATAGAAGCGATCAAAAGCAATAATATTAACCAAACGCAACAGAAAGTTTCCATTAATTCCACTTCCAATAATAGAAGCGATTTGAAAGGGTTGGTCACCTGAGTAGACATTTACTTATAGGTTTCCATTAATTCCACTTCCAATAATAGAAGCGATCAAACTGGGATGTTGCCCAGGACTGGATACTCTCTTAGTTTCCATTAATTCCACTTCCAATAATAGAAGCGATATTAAGGTATATTCTAACCCATATAGGAGTATTACTTGTAAGTTTCCATTAATTCCACTTCCAATAATAGAAGCGATTTGTCAGGAGGGTGGGCTATCCCACTTACGTTTGCATGTTTAAGTTTCCATTAATTCCACTTCCAATAATAGAAGCGATACTTAGAGATAGAAGCATCAGCTATGATAGGGGCTACTTGTTTCCATTAATTCCACTTCCAATAATAGAAGCGATCTTAACAAAAGCTTGTAAAATCATTAGCAAGCACATAATGTTTCCATTAATTCCACTTCCAATAATAGAAGCGATATACGACAAAGAGCGTATTGCTGAAATCGCAGAATTTATGGTTTCCATTAATTCCACTTCCAATAATAGAAGCGATTGACAATGACCCTGAAAACGCAGCAGAGATAATAGTTATTAGGTTTCCATTAATTCCACTTCCAATAATAGAAGCGATCTGATCATAGGTGGCATTGAGTTGTCTTTCCCAGCGCGTTTCCATTAATTCCACTTCCAATAATAGAAGCGATACCTAAGACTCATCCAAGGTAAAGGAAAAGAAGAAGACTGTTTCCATTAATTCCACTTCCAATAATAGAAGCGATACACAGTTGGCACGCCAGTCCTGGGTTCTCGCCCCGTGAGTTTCCATTAATTCCACTTCCAATAATAGAAGCGATTTTAACGAAATAGTTATCTACTTCGTACAGGAGCATCGCGTTTCCATTAATTCCACTTCCAATAATAGAAGCGATACTATCTCAAACAGACTGAATGGGTTGAGATGTGGCGACAGGTTTCCATTAATTCCACTTCCAATAATAGAAGCGATCTAGCTTTAAGTTTCGAGTACATATCCCCTTCGGGGGGTTTCCATTAATTCCACTTCCAATAATAGAAGCGATTAGATTACCGCCGTGTGGAAGTCGAGTTCCTTGCTGAGTTTCCATTAATTCCACTTCCAATAATAGAAGCGATTTAAAGCAGTTTTATTTTCTTTAATCACTGTATTAACGTTTCCATTAATTCCACTTCCAATAATAGAAGCGATTTTCACTTAAGTTTCGACTATCTCTTCATCCCCTAATAAGTTTCCATTAATTCCACTTCCAATAATAGAAGCGATAAACATCTCCAACATCCAAGTTGGCTCCCATATGGGTCGTTTCCATTAATTCCACTTCCAATAATAGAAGCGATTCACTGATGTCCAATCGTTTTGATCTCCCAGGAATCGAGTACAAGTTTCCATTAATTCCACTTCCAATAATAGAAGCGATTTCGGTGAGCGTGATGTGGCTCAACTTGAAGTGGTTGCGTTTCCATTAATTCCACTTCCAATAATAGAAGCGATTCAGAAGCATCGTTAACGGTGATACTCAATGCTTACGTTTCCATTAATTCCACTTCCAATAATAGAAGCGATCTTTCAGACATTCTGCATTCAGTAGAACATCAAGTTTAACGTTTCCATTAATTCCACTTCCAATAATAGAAGCGATATGTTGAATGTTGATAACGTGACAATTGCACCAAAAAACTCCAGTTTCCATTAATTCCACTTCCAATAATAGAAGCGATTCTCTATCAACCCCAACTTTGGGGTAGCTACACGGGTAGTTTCCATTAATTCCACTTCCAATAATAGAAGCGATTAACAAAGAGGTCTGGAATCAAGTTAAAGAATACATTAGTTTCCATTAATTCCACTTCCAATAATAGAAGCGATGTGCGGTAGTAAACAAAGGAACTCGTAAGCAGGAAAGAAAGTTTCCATTAATTCCACTTCCAATAATAGAAGCGATAAGTAGGTACTGTAGATTATCTAGCTGGCTTCATTGGTTGTTTCCATTAATTCCACTTCCAATAATAGAAGCGATGTTATCATACACATGGAAACTCATTGGAAGACTAGGTAAGTTAAGTTTCCATTAATTCCACTTCCAATAATAGAAGCGATTTCATTTGGAGGGGTGAATCTGTATAACCTGTCAGTTTCCATTAATTCCACTTCCAATAATAGAAGCGATAACTACTAACTTAAGGGCTGATAGTGCAGCCACTCAGACGTTTCCATTAATTCCACTTCCAATAATAGAAGCGATGGGTAGCAACCCACCAACCGTCAATCTTCCTAAGGAGGAGTTTCCATTAATTCCACTTCCAATAATAGAAGCGATAGACACCACTTACGCAATCCAAAGTTTATCTTTTGTGTAATGTTTCCATTAATTCCACTTCCAATAATAGAAGCGATCTGAGCAAATAATAATTTGTTGTGGCTAATGTTAGGTTTCCATTAATTCCACTTCCAATAATAGAAGCGATAAAGATAAGCGTTTGATTATTGTTCATCCCCGACAGTGGGTTTCCATTAATTCCACTTCCAATAATAGAAGCGATTTGGACAACTTAGTGTTACCAATGACATTCACTGGAGCTAGAAAGGTTTCCATTAATTCCACTTCCAATAATAGAAGCGATTATTAACCCTATTACCAACCTTACGGAGATTTCACATGGCTCTAGTTTCCATTAATTCCACTTCCAATAATAGAAGCGATTCTAATGAAGAATACTATGTCTAAGTTTACTGTAAGTTTCCATTAATTCCACTTCCAATAATAGAAGCGATTTAGTAGCCTACTCTACGGCTACTTGGGTAGACCCTCTGTTTCCATTAATTCCACTTCCAATAATAGAAGCGATGAAACAGTCTGCAAATTCATAGTGGAAGGTAACTCTCTAACTGGTTTCCATTAATTCCACTTCCAATAATAGAAGCGATTCCCTTACAGATAGCTAAGACAGCATTAGTAGGTAAGTTTCCATTAATTCCACTTCCAATAATAGAAGCGATTGGATTTAGGTTTGAACTCTCTACCTATAGTCTTCATGGTTAGTTTCCATTAATTCCACTTCCAATAATAGAAGCGATAAAGATGAGGATGTGAAGTTTATAGCTATCTGTGGTGCATTCGTTTCCATTAATTCCACTTCCAATAATAGAAGCGATTTGACCCTGGAGCGAAAACAACAGGAATTGCTTTAGTTAATGGTTTCCATTAATTCCACTTCCAATAATAGAAGCGATCAACACAGATGAGCCAAAAGTCTGAGTTAGTGCATATCGGTTTCCATTAATTCCACTTCCAATAATAGAAGCGATGACCCAAGCGAATATGGTGCATTAGTCCTATTTAGAAGAGTTTCCATTAATTCCACTTCCAATAATAGAAGCGATGTTCGTATACGTCACTGATGGTATTTACCTACCCTGTTTCCATTAATTCCACTTCCAATAATAGAAGCGATTTAATGGTGTCAATTTTCTCTGTAACTTTCTGTGCAATAAGTTTCCATTAATTCCACTTCCAATAATAGAAGCGATAATTTTGATGGGATAGCAGTTGATGTGAAATATACACCGTTTCCATTAATTCCACTTCCAATAATAGAAGCGATATCCCACCCAGGAACGTGGATCGTCGGCAACAGCAGAGAAGTTTCCATTAATTCCACTTCCAATAATAGAAGCGATTACCCTGTATAGAGGACAATATTATGACACAACTCCGTTTCCATTAATTCCACTTCCAATAATAGAAGCGATTTAGCTATCTGACTATATGTATAATCTTCACTTATCCATATTGTTTCCATTAATTCCACTTCCAATAATAGAAGCGATTGTGAGGTTAACATTTGACAAGCCCTGGTTCCGCGCCCCTAGTTTCCATTAATTCCACTTCCAATAATAGAAGCGATTTTTTTGCAGCAAATAAATTAAATAGTGAGCTATATGATAAGGTTTCCATTAATTCCACTTCCAATAATAGAAGCGATTCTTAAAAGCTGCTGACAACAAAAAACAGCAAGAGGAGCAGTTTCCATTAATTCCACTTCCAATAATAGAAGCGATCTAGTATTGGGGATACACCAGTAGAGACTACTATTAGTTTCCATTAATTCCACTTCCAATAATAGAAGCGATTTTTCTTTGAACAAGAAACCCGAACACTGCTAAAGAAGCATAGTTTCCATTAATTCCACTTCCAATAATAGAAGCGATTGACGAGAACAATTTACATTTTGTAGAAATCCGCGACGGCGCGTTTCCATTAATTCCACTTCCAATAATAGAAGCGATACGCGTATTGGTACACTTCGAGGTAAACCTGTGTCATTCAGGTACGTTTCCATTAATTCCACTTCCAATAATAGAAGCGATAAACTTGCAAGGATGAAACCTGACGGTATTAATATAGAGTTTCCATTAATTCCACTTCCAATAATAGAAGCGATAAAACTATTATTTCTTCCTCCAGAATTACCAGAAAATAAAAGCGTTTCCATTAATTCCACTTCCAATAATAGAAGCGATTTAATGAAAAGACCAGGAGCAATAGCGATCGCGTCGTTTCCATTAATTCCACTTCCAATAATAGAAGCGATTTAAACCTATCAAAAAAAATCTATCGCTAACAGAAGCGTTTCCATTAATTCCACTTCCAATAATAGAAGCGATTTTGTCTGAAGTATACGAAGTGATTGATATCCTTCCAAGTTTCCATTAATTCCACTTCCAATAATAGAAGCGATCCAATGCAAATTAGACTTGTCTGCTCAATTAAAGTTTCCATTAATTCCACTTCCAATAATAGAAGCGATTAGTCATCCCTTCCTCTACCTTCCTCTACCTTCTTCTTGTTTCCATTAATTCCACTTCCAATAATAGAAGCGATTTTAGAAAAAACCTCTATGACAGACGCTTCACAGCTACGAGGTTTCCATTAATTCCACTTCCAATAATAGAAGCGATAAAATAAAGATTAGCGGTCAATTCAGGCTTTCAACTAGTTTCCATTAATTCCACTTCCAATAATAGAAGCGATACAACGTAGCACAGAGTCAAGGCGCATATACAGAGTCAAGGCTGTTTCCATTAATTCCACTTCCAATAATAGAAGCGATTAGGAAGTTTCTATATCCACTTCACTAATGGTTAGTAGAGTTTCCATTAATTCCACTTCCAATAATAGAAGCGATCTCCTATGCTCCCTGTCCTCTGGAGCGCGATTTATTGCTCGTTTCCATTAATTCCACTTCCAATAATAGAAGCGATATACACGCTGCATCTCAGGCGTGGGATAGCATCGTAGTGTTTCCATTAATTCCACTTCCAATAATAGAAGCGATTTGGTTGTTGCGAATGGGTGCGTTACTTGCATATTTTGCTGGTTTCCATTAATTCCACTTCCAATAATAGAAGCGATGCGAGGATAAAATTAAGGCTTACAAAGTCTCTTTAGTTTCCATTAATTCCACTTCCAATAATAGAAGCGATGTTAAACATGAACTGTTCCAGTGTCTCTGCGACTTGAGTTTCCATTAATTCCACTTCCAATAATAGAAGCGATAATCTCTGCGCCTCATCCAGTACGGCACACAACTCTACGTTTCCATTAATTCCACTTCCAATAATAGAAGCGATAGGAGCTAAAATGCCGGTAATATACCCTGAGAGCCTCCAGTTTCCATTAATTCCACTTCCAATAATAGAAGCGATTTTATTCATGCTTACTTTTTTCTACCCTATACAAATTGATATTGGGTTTCCATTAATTCCACTTCCAATAATAGAAGCGATATTATCATAAGTACCATTTCTGGCATTACCACTAGAATCGTTTCCATTAATTCCACTTCCAATAATAGAAGCGATTGTTGCGCGATCGCCTGTTGGTTCGCGGCATTAAACATGTTTCCATTAATTCCACTTCCAATAATAGAAGCGATAGTAAAGGTGCGATCGCACACACGGATATGTTAAAGTGTTTCCATTAATTCCACTTCCAATAATAGAAGCGATGCAATAGAACCAGAATTAGTTAGTTCTAGTATCAAAAGATGTTTCCATTAATTCCACTTCCAATAATAGAAGCGATCATTACATTAGATACAATTTCGCCAACAGATTTAACGTTTCCATTAATTCCACTTCCAATAATAGAAGCGATTTGAACAAGTTATTAGTGGCGTCGAGAGTGCAATAGGAGTTTCCATTAATTCCACTTCCAATAATAGAAGCGATTTGTGGGCAAGTACCCAGACTTAAAAGTGGAGTGTTTCGGATGGTTTCCATTAATTCCACTTCCAATAATAGAAGCGATTATTATCAATAGGGATGTGATTCCCGCAGTTCGTACTAAATGTTTCCATTAATTCCACTTCCAATAATAGAAGCGATTTGATAAGAAAGCTGCTGAGGACTACAAATCCTCTCAGCCTAGTGTTTCCATTAATTCCACTTCCAATAATAGAAGCGATAGGATGCAACATGAACACTGGGATGAGACCATGCTCAGTTGGTTTCCATTAATTCCACTTCCAATAATAGAAGCGATTAATGGCTGACTGCCCCAATAGGTTTATTAGGTGGTTAGGAGAGTTTCCATTAATTCCACTTCCAATAATAGAAGCGATCTCTCCCATAGCTCTTGTCACCGTTGACATAGGTGGCATGGGTAGTTTCCATTAATTCCACTTCCAATAATAGAAGCGATCTGTCCTGATTTTGATGGTATTCATTGCTATCAAGTATTGTTTCCATTAATTCCACTTCCAATAATAGAAGCGATATGAGCATGATTTGAATAAAATCTGTGCTCATTCCACTCGTTATGTTTCCATTAATTCCACTTCCAATAATAGAAGCGATAGCTAAAGAGTCTGCTTTTAAAGGTGTGTCGGGTAAGTTTCCATTAATTCCACTTCCAATAATAGAAGCGATTGGTTACGCGACAATTGTTCACCATTTACACTACAGAAGTTTCCATTAATTCCACTTCCAATAATAGAAGCGATTACCAACAACAACCAAGGCAAATCGCAGACGAAGGTTTCCATTAATTCCACTTCCAATAATAGAAGCGATCCTCGGACTTCGGCAATACTCCAAGCCATCCGATTTAAAGTTTCCATTAATTCCACTTCCAATAATAGAAGCGATAAGGGTCGTATGAACATTGTGTCTACCATGGCTTCTGGCGCTTGTTTCCATTAATTCCACTTCCAATAATAGAAGCGATAATCTTCACCGAAGTTGAGAGGGTAAATAAGTTGGTCGAAAGTTTCCATTAATTCCACTTCCAATAATAGAAGCGATTTTACTTACCAACTTTACGCCATATTAAATCATGACAACGATTGTTTCCATTAATTCCACTTCCAATAATAGAAGCGATAAGTAGTGACTTTATGGATGGAAGATGAGGGATATGGAGTTAGTTTCCATTAATTCCACTTCCAATAATAGAAGCGATAAACCGAAGAAATAGCTTTAGGGGCAATCGCCCCTTTGTTTCCATTAATTCCACTTCCAATAATAGAAGCGATTGGGAAAATGAAGAGGAGCTAATCAGACTTGTAGAAAGTCGTTTCCATTAATTCCACTTCCAATAATAGAAGCGATCTGTGGGGAGGATGTAGAAACCCTCTTTGTAATAGAGAAGGTTTCCATTAATTCCACTTCCAATAATAGAAGCGATTTGATATTGTCAAAATCTACGGAAAAGTCATTCACGTTTCCATTAATTCCACTTCCAATAATAGAAGCGATTAGTTGATGAAGCACAGGATGCTAATCCTGCCCAGATTGGTTTCCATTAATTCCACTTCCAATAATAGAAGCGATATTTTAGACCATGATAGTAAAAGGTGTGGAATACACAAGTTTCCATTAATTCCACTTCCAATAATAGAAGCGATTCGTTTTCTTCTCGGATTCTGTCAGACTATGACGGAGAAATAGAGTTTCCATTAATTCCACTTCCAATAATAGAAGCGATAAAATCACAGGATGTTTCCGCTAGGAATTTACAGAAGCGTTTCCATTAATTCCACTTCCAATAATAGAAGCGATGAGTAATAAGATCACCTTGGATTAGAGGTAATTAAGTTTCCATTAATTCCACTTCCAATAATAGAAGCGATTTCTCTGTAACAATTTAACATCAATATTCTGTATATCTGGTTTCCATTAATTCCACTTCCAATAATAGAAGCGATACCCATATTCTAAACCCATACAGCACCTAGTGTCTAGATGCCATTTTCGACAGGGTATAAACTAACAATAGCTTTTACAAAAAAAAT
>Ga0116226_10004867_pt1 | contig 11939 bp, 10 predicted proteins | sample S1TSphfallax_FD_89692 | JGI IMG/M metagenome (GOLD analysis project Ga0116226, IMG submission 89692) | Host-associated microbial communities from peat moss isolated from Minnesota, USA - S1T2_Fa - Sphagnum fallax MG | ecosystem: Host-associated > Plants > Peat moss > Unclassified | place: USA... | reverse complement strand
TTCCAAGCTCACCTGTATGCTCCATGACTTCCCGCTCCCGCAACCGCTGCGAGTAGCAATCCAGAATGGCAATCCCCCTCAAAACTAGTGCCATCGTTTCAGCCAGCCCATCGATGCAGGCGCGCGAGGAAATCGATACTCGCCTCTCTCAAGAACTGGTTATTGCCATGGCAGCCGGAACTTGTTGCGACCGGCACGACTTTAGCCGGTTTGAACTGTCCGCGTAACGCCATAAGTAAAAGTTTTTTGGTTCTTTTTTTCAAAAAAGAACTACTTCCTTTTACTCCTCCATCAACTCCATCAACCGCGCCCGCGTTGCCTCGTCCGTTTCCGCCAGCACCCGGATCAACTGGCGGCGCGTGGCATAAAGCTGGTCCAGCAACGATAGCACCACCGGCACGGTGCGCTCCTCCACCTCGAGCGTGGCGCGCAGATCCAGGATCAGGCGGATGCGCGCCAGGTCGAGTTCGGTAAAAAACGGCTTGTTGCCGCGGCGGACCGGGCGCACCCAGTCGGCGTCGATGAACTGGGTGAGTTCCGCCTCGGTGAGGCCGGGGACCGCGCGGTAGATCGTGGTGAGCGTAATCACGTGGGCACCGTGAGGTGGGCGCGCGGGTTTTCCGGGTTGCGGGTGGCCCAGGCGCCGAGCGCCTGTTCCAGCGCCGCGTCCGGCTTGCCGATGACCAGGTGGAGCGTGACGTATAAATCACCCTCCATGTGGCCGGCGTGGGCGGGGATGCCGCGGCCGCGCAGGCGGAGGCGTTTGCCGTGGTCGGAATGGCGCGGCACCGTCAGCGTTACCGGACCGTTCAGGGTGGGGACCGTCACCTTGGCGCCCAGCACGGCCTCGGCGACGGTGACCGGCAGGTCGATGTGGATGTCGTCGCCCTCGCGGCGGAAGAACGGGTGCGGTTCCACATTTACCTCAATCAGCAGATCGCCGGCGAGTCCGCCGTTCCAGCCCGCGTCGCCCTGGCCGCGCAGGCGCAGCACCTGGCCGTCGTCGGTGCCGGGGGGGATGGTTATTTCCAGGTTGCGGCTGTCGGGCAAGGTGATGCGGGTTGTCTCGCCGCGGGCGGCCTGGAGGAACGGCACGGTGAGGCGGGCTTGGACGTGCTGGCCGCGCATGGGCCGGGCGCCGCCGGGGCCGGCACTGCCTGGGCCACCGCGCGGGCCGCCGCCGCCGCGGTTGAACAGGTCGGCGAAGATGTCGGCGAATCCGGCATCGTCGGCGCCGGCTTGCTGGTAGCGGGCGCCTTCGTGGGTGTCGGCATATTGCTGATAGAAGGCGCGCTCGGAGGGCTTGCCTTCGGCGTCGATGTCGCCGCGGTCGAAGCTGGCGCGGCGTTCGGGGTCCGAGAGCAGCTCGTTGGCGGCGGAGGCGGCCTTGAATTTGGCCTCGGCTGCCTTGTTGCCGGGGTTGAGGTCCGGGTGGTGTTTTTTCGCCAGCTTGCGGAAGGCGGCCTTGATATCGTCCTGCGAGGCGGTGCGGGGCACGCCGAGAGTGGAGTAAGGGTCCTGCGCCATGACGCCGATATAGGAACGGGGCGCCCGATCACAAACAGGACTTAATTTGCCGGCGTCGGCGGGCTGGCTCAGAAGGGCGGTTCGGCAAATTAAGGACCACCCCATGACCCTGGCGCGCCAAGCTGCTTTCGGCACACAAGAGATCGTCGCCTCCGCCTTTTTGGGAGCCACGCTCCTGCTCGCGTCCACGGCGTGGACGGGCGCTGCCTGGGGGGCGGATGCGCCGCCGCCGCCCGCCGGCCACGACAAGCCGGCGGCCGAAGCGCCGGCGCCGGACGGGACGTATTTCAAGCCGGAGGAAGCGGGCTCGGACGGCAGCGTGACGGTGGGCGGGCAGGCGATCGATTATCACGCGGTGGTGGGCACGCTGGTGGTGCACCCGAAGGACTGGGATGACGCGCCGCAGAAGCCGTCGTCGGGTGACGACAAGGCCGGCGGCGGGGGCGACGACAAGAATAATACCGCGGAAGCCGCAATGTCCTACGTCGCGTATTTCAAGAAGGGTGCCAGCGAGGCCGGACGGCCGGTGATGTTTCTGTATAATGGCGGGCCTGGGTCGTCGACGGTTTGGTTGCACATGGGGGCGTTTGGGCCGCGCCGGGTGGTGACGCTGGATGACAGCCACGCGCCGGCGGCGCCGTATCAGGTGATCAACAACGACAGCAGCCTGCTGGACGTGGCGGACCTGGTGTTTATCGATGCGCCCGGCACGGGATTCGGGCGCATTGCAGGGCCGAACAAGGAGAAGGCGTTCTGGGGCACCGATCAGGACGCGCATGCCTTCGCCGAATTCATCACCGGGTTCCTGACCAAATACGGCCGCTGGAACAGCCCGAAATATCTGTTCGGCGAGAGCTACGGCACCACCCGCAGTGCTGTGCTTTCCAACCTGCTGGAGAGCGATTACGATATCGATCTGAACGGCGTGATATTGCTGAGCCAGATCCTCAATTTCGCCAACAGCATCGATGATCCCGAGTCATCGCCCGGCAACGACCTGGCTTATGTGCTGGCGCTGCCGACTTATGCGGCGACGGCCTGGTATCACAAGAAGCTGGACCCGATGCCGCCGAATTTGCCGGCGTTCCTGGCCGAGGTGGAGAATTTCGCGACCTACGATTATCTGCTAGGGCTGCAACAGGGGGGCGCGTTGCCGGATGACGACCGCGCGCATCTGGAACAGAAGCTGCACCAATATACCGGCTTGCCGGTGGCCTATTGGCACAAGGCGAATTTGCGGGTGGACGGCGGCGAGTTCGAGAAGAATTTGCAGGATTCGACGGATACGACGACCGGGCGGCTCGATAGCCGCTTTTCCGGCCCGACGATCGATCCGTTGAGCAAGGAGGCGGATTATGATCCGCAATCGTCGGCGATCAGCTCGGCTTACGTGAGCGCGTTCAACGATTACGTGCGCCACGATTTGCATTACGCCGGCGAGCGCGCCTACAAGCCGGAAATCGATGTGTTCCGGAGCTGGACGTTCGCCCACACGCAGCCGGGCGGCGACGCACCGTTTCCCGGTGCGGTGAATGTGATGCCGGACCTTGCCGACGCGATGAAGCAGAATCCGAATTTGAAGGTGCAGGTAAACGGCGGTTATTACGATCTGGCGACGCCGTATTTCGCGGCGCAGTACGAACTTCGCCATTTGCCGATTCCGAAGAAGCTGCTGGAGCGGAATATAGAGTTCAAGACTTATGAGTCGGGGCATATGGTTTATGCCCATGCGCCGGCGCTGGCCACGCTGCATGACAATGTGGCGGCGTTTGTTGCTGAGACGGATAATGAGAAGAAGTAAGGAAGAACTTCTTTTTTGAAAAAAGAAGCAAAAAACTTTTGACTCTGGGCGGACGTGGCGCCCGGGCAAAGCAACGCGGGAGGCGGATATGACACAGGTGCGGACGGTGCTGGGGGCAGTGCTTGCGGACGACCTGGGACGGACGCTGATCCATGAGCATGTGCTCGTCGGCTATCCGGGCTGGTTCATGGATACGCGCATGCCGAAATTCATCCGACATGAGGCGCTGGCGCGGGTGGTCGATGCGTTCCAGCAACTTCATGCCTATGGCGTGAAGACCGTGGTCGATCCCTGCCCGATGGATCTTGGCCGCGACGTCGAATTCGTTGCTGAGGTGTCGCAGCGGACCGGGATCAATCTCATTTGCGCCACCGGCGTGTATATGGAGGCGCACGGCATTCCTTACACCTTGCGGCATCTGGAGATCGATGCCGTCGCGGATAGTTTTCAGAAGGAAATCGAGGATGGTATAGGGTTGTCGGGTATCCGGCCGGGCATCCTGAAGATTGCCACCGGCGACGGGGTGGTTTCGGACTACGAACGCAAGATGCTGACGGCGGCGTCGCGCGCGGCCAAACACACCGGGCTCGTTATGCTGTCGCACACCGAAAACTGCACTTGCGGGCACGACCAGGTTGACATCGTCACGGGCGAGGGTGTTGCCGCGTCACGCCTGGTGGTTGGCCATTGCTGCGGCCGCGACGACCATGAATACCAGGCAGCGCTGGCCCGCCGCGGTGCCTATGTCGGGTTCGACCGCTTCGGCATCGAGATTTTCAACAGCGATACCAGCCGCACGCGCAACGTGAAGCAGATGATCGATGCCGGCTTGCGTGACCACGTGCTGCTCTCGCACGACACGGTCGGTTGCTGGCTCGGCGGCGTGCCGGGTTTTGGCGATCCGGCTCAGGTGGCGCAGATTGTTCCTAACTGGAAGCTGACGCATCTGTTCGAAAATATTTTTCCGGCGCTGCGGGGGATGGGGGTGAGCGATGCCGATCTGGATCATATCGTTACCGACAATCCTCGGCGGTGGTTTGCGCAGTAAGATAAGAAGCAGTTCTTTTTTGCTTATAGTCAAAAGTATTTTGGTTCTTTTTTCAAAAAAGAATTGCTTCTTCTTTTGATACCGAACGATGGCAAGGGGGCCGTTTTTGTTTCAGTAGGTGGGATCTTCCCAATCGATGTGAAGGCACTGGCGCCAATACGATAACGGATCGAGATGGCGGTAGGCAAGCATGGCGAAATCGCGGCGCGTGAGGCGCCAGGGGGTGGCCAGTTGCGTCAGCATGGCCTTGTGCAGCCGCACCGCCGGGCCGCTTACGAAGTTCATTTCCATGTCCGAGTATAACCCGTGGGCGACGAAGTTCACGCCGGCGATGAGGGACATGTCCATCTTGTAGAAAAAGCGCGGGTTGCATTCCAGGAAATAGATTTTGCCGTCCGGCGCCAGGCGCATGTCGAAATTGCAGACGCCGGAATAACATGTGTCGGCGACGATTTTCTGGATTGAATCGAAAACGCACTGGTCGGTGAAGCTGGTGTAGGTGGCGTCCGCCAGGCGGTGCAGGATGAAGGCGCGTATGTTGCCGCGGTCGCAGAAGGCGCTGGCGCCGATGTCGGCGCCTTCGATAAAACTCTGCACCAGGACGGGCGCGTAGCGGACCGTGGCGAGCGTGGGGCGCCATGAGGCACGGTCGAGACGGACGACGCCGCGGGCCGCGTCCAGCGACAGGGGTTTGGCGATCAGGGGCAAGGATAGATGGTTTGCGCCGATCGCCTGTGCAACGGCGTCCGTATTGTCGAGGAGGGTGGTTGGCGGCGTTGGAATGCCGAGCCTGCAACAGAGCTTGTAGAATTCGAATTTGTTGTTGAGCAGATCGAAAATTGCCAGGTCCGGCATGGGAAAGCAGCTTGCGCGCAATAGCGGTTTCAGGCCGGCGAGCGAGCGCGCCGAGGGCTGGTCGCCGGCCATGACGATATCGATTCCAAGACGGTCGGTGCACGCATTGATACGGTCCGCGAGGTCGGCATCGAAGGTGCCGTCGAGCGGCCGGTCGAGGCGCGAAAAGCTTTCGCAATAACGGGAATATTTGAAGCCGCGGGCGCCATGATTGCCGAGCACGTGGACTCGGGCGCCGGCCGCCTGGGCGCAGCGCATGGCTCGATATGGCAGCCCGAACAGGCCGCAGATCAGCAGAATTTTCGGCGGCGCGGTGCCGCCGCCGCTGCGTTCACGGCGGGCTTCTGTGCCATGAGCCGCCGTTTCAGTCACCTCGGCGTCCATTGCATCAGCGTGCGCCAGCATGGGTTATCGCCAATCCACCCGGTGTGCCAAGATCAGCGGGCCGGAACCAGTTCGGGCGCCTGGATTGCCGTGACGGCGTTTGCGCGGCTGGTGGCGGCGCGGATCAGATGTGTGGCGAGACGCGGGGTTGCAAAGCCGGCGCCATAGACGAACCGCATGACGGGGCCGAAATTGAACGCCGCGGCCGGGCCGGTGACGTAAAACCCTGGCAGCGATGTTTGAAAATTCCAGGATAGAACGGGCGCCCCCTGCACCGTGCGGATCGCGGCCCGCAGCGCCGGATCGATGTAGGCGAGGCGGTTCATATCGACATGGAATCCGGTCGCGGTGACGACGTGGTCGGCGACGAAGGGGCCTTCCGGCATGTCGATTTTCACGTGGCCAGCGTCGACGGAGGCACCGGTCGGCACGCGGCGGGACAGCACGGGGACGTGACCCTCGATGCGGTCCTTCATGAACCATCCTGGCGAGGGGCCCAGAGCGCGGTTGACGATCGACATCCTGACGCTGGCCGGCAGCAGGCGGAACACATCCTGGCCATTGACGTAAAGCCACTTGCTCCAGCCCGCGCCTATGCCGGTATCGGGGTGGAGAAAACGGTCATGCCATTTCGGATCGACCGGCGGCGGGTGAAAGACGATTTTTTCGCGGCTGGACAGGATGGTGACGTCGGCGCCAGCTTCGTGCGCGACGGCGGCGACGTCGATGGCCGATGCGCCGGAGCCGATGACGGCGACGCGCCGGCCGGCCAATTTGTCGACCGGACCGAATTGCGCGCTATGCGATACGAATTCCGGGCCGAGGCGGGCGAACATATCCGGTATGAAGCGGAAATCGTTGATGCCGACTGCGAGAACCACGCGCCTTGCGGCAAAACTCTCGCCGTCGATGGTGGTGAGCCGATAGGCGCCGCCGGCTTGGGTGATGCCGGCAATATTGCGTGTGTCGAGCGCGGGGACAAAACGCTTCTGGAATGTCTCGCCGTAATTGGCGAATGCCTCGACCGCGATGGGTTTGCGCAGCGAAAAGCTGCCGTCGCGTTGCGTGTAGTAGGCACTGACCGGCAGTGCAGCGGCGGGATCGATGAGGTCGGACGAATTGCCGTCCGACTTCAGGAACGTGCGCGGGGGCACGTGATCCTGCCAGAACTGCATCGGCTTGCCGAAAATACGATAGGTTACGCCCGCTGCACCGAGATGGGCGGCGAGGGACAATCCATATGGGCCGGCGCCGACGATGGCGACATCGCAGGTCGGCTTCATACCGGCCCGCGCAGAAATATAAACAAATTCATTGAATTTCCGTCCTGAAATAGTCGCATAACATAATATGGTGACAAGAATATGAAGACAAATCTCACTATTACAATATGGCGCAAACGGTCAATCTTTATCCATTAGAGGCGGCACCGATTAGTAAAAGTTTTTTGCTTCTTTTCCTCAAAAAAGAAGTGCTTCCCTACCTTCCTAGCGCACGCGCCACGCAGTCCAGCAACATCCTGGCACCAAATGGCTTCTGCAATGTCATCTCGCCGGACAGGTTGTAGCCCTCGGCATAGCCGGTAACGAAAAGCACGGGTAACACCGGCAACTCGCTCCGGATGAGGGCCGCCAACTGCACGCCGTCCATGCCCGGCATGGCCAGATCGGTCATCACCAGGTCAACCGGCTGCGTGCGCAGCAATGCCAGGGCCTGCGGCGCGCCCGACGCCTCGAGCACCCTGTAGCCGGCATCGCCGAGAAACACTGTGGCTATGTTGCGCACGGCGTCGTCGTCATCGACGATAAGAATGCGGGCACCGCCGCCGGGCTGGCGGAATGGCGGTGCCGGCACCGCTTCCGGTATCGCCGGTCCATTGGCGCGCGGCAGATACAGCGAAACGACCGTGCCCTGGCCGGGCGCACTGTCGATGGCGATTTCCCCGTCCGCGTGCCGGACGAAAGCATGCACCATGGCGAGGCCCAGGCCGGTGCCCTCGCTCCGTTTCTTGGTGGTGAAGAACGGTTCGAAAACGTGCGGCACGACATCCGGGGCGATGCCGCAGCCGGTATCGGCCACCTGGATCAGCACATGGTCGCGCGGCGGCAGGTTGACGACGCAGGGGGCGCCCGCCGCGATATTTGTGGCACCTACGGTGAGGCGTCCGCCGGTTGGCATGGCATCGCGCGCATTCACGGCGAGATTTAGCAGCGCGGTTTCCAGTTGGGTCGGGTCGGCCATGATCGGCCAGGTTGCCGGCCCGGACTCGATGACCAGCTCGATGCCGGGTTGCAGCACATGGGTAATAAGATCGCGCAGCCTCGGCAAGGTCTGCGACACATTGAGCCAGGCGGGCGCGGGCGGATCGCGGCGGGCGACGGTCAGTAACTGCCGCACCAGGGTGGCGGCGCGGTCGCAGGCGTGCAGGCCGTCGCGGGCAAGCTTGAGCACACCGGGGTCGGACGTGCGCTGCTCGATGAGCTCGAACCCGCCCATGATGGCGGACAGCATGTTGTTGAAATCGTGCGCGACGCCGCCGGTGAGACGGCCCAGCGCCTCCACTTTCTGGCTTTGCGCCAGCGCCGCCATCGCCGCCTCGCGCCGCTCCATTTCGACGTTCAGCGCGGCCGCGGTTTCCTGCAGCGCGCGGGTGCGCTCGGTCACCTGATGTTCCAGCTCGGCGCGATAGGCTTCCAACGCCTCGCGCGCCGTCACTAGTTCATCGATGTCGACTTCGATGCCGACCAGGGCGGCGACCGTGCCGTCGGGATGGTGCTGCGGACGCACGCGGCTCATGAACCAGCGGTAGCTGCCGTCACCCATGCGGATGCGGAACCGCCGTTCCCAGGTCTGACCGCCGCGGAGCGCCGCGAAATAGCTGGACAGCGTTGCGTCGACGTCCTCGGGGTGCAGCACGGCGCGCCAGCCGTCGCCTTGCAGCAACTCAGCCGAAATGCCGGTTTGCACCTCATAGTAAGAATTGGCGTAGAGGCGCTGGCCGTCCGGCCGGATGATGAAGACGTGGCCGGGCACCAGTTCGGCGGCGGTGCGAAATCCCGTCTCGGTCTCCGCCTCCGCTTCGCGCGCGCGGTGCTGTTCCAGAACCAGGGCGGCCAGGTTCGCACAGCTTTCGGTGCGGGTTATCTCATCGGCGGTGGGCGCGCGCGGCGTGACATAGTATGATGAAAACGCCCCCAGAGTCTGGTTGCCGGCACGCAACGGCCACGACCAGCAGGCGCGGAGCGAGTGTGCCTTCGCGAGGTCGGCAAGGCGGCCGGTGTACGAATGTGTGCAAATGTCGGGCACGAACACCGGCTGGCCGGTTGCGACCGCGGTGCCCGACGCGCCCTTACCCACCTCGACGGCCATCGGTTCGATCGCGGCGATGAAGTCCATCGGCAGGTTTGGCGCGGCACCGTATTGCAGGGTTCGGGTTGCCGTATCGTATAAGAGAACGGAGCAATGGGCACCGGGCAGCAGAATTTCCGCCAGGCGGCAAACCTCGTCCAACACCGCCGCGAGTGGCCTGTCCTGCGCGCGCGCCAGGGCTGGCGGTGGACGCACGCCGAGGTTCACTTTAAATCCGCCTGGGTCGGGGCCATGATAAAGCGGTTGTAAATCATTTTTGTTGCATTCTGCATCAAAAATAAGCCGCTTGGGTGAGGCGGAGCGTAACAGGAAGGAAGGCCTTCTTTTTTGAAAAAAAGAAGCAAAAAAATTTTACTAATCGTACACGCGACCCCTTTCGAATTGGATCGCATATGCCATTGGTGAAAGTTTTTTGGTTCTTTTTTTCAAAAAAGAACACTTTTAATTTTTAACCGCTATGCATCTCCGCCGTCGCGCCCTGTTCGCGGGGCTTTGCCTGTGCTGCCTGGGTGGTGCCGACAGGCCCGTGACGCTCCGGCAAGTCGCGGCGGGCATTTACGTTCGCCGCGGCGTGGACGAGGACGCGACCCGCGACAATCAGGATGCGATTGCCAATATCGGCTTCATCGAGGGCCGCGATGGCATTCTGGTGACCGACCCGGGCGGCTGCCTGGCGGACGGACAGGCGTTGCGCACCGCCATACGCGGTGTGTCGGACAAGCCGATCCGCTATGTGCTGCTCAGCCACATCCATCCGGACCACATATTCGGCGCCGGCGCGTTCCGGCAGGACAATCCGGTTTTTATCGGCCACGCCAACCTGCCGCAGGCCCTGGCGGCCCGGGGCGACTTCTATCAGACCCAGCTCGACGGCATTCTTGGGCCAGGCCAGGCGGGGCCGCTGGTGCAGCCGACGATGACGATTGCCACAACGCACGATATCGATATGGGCGACCGTCGATTGACGCTCACCGCCCACGGGCCCGCCCATACGCGGACAGACGTTTCGCTGTTCGATCATGCCACCGCTACGCTGCTGGCGGCGGACCTGCTTTTTGTCGGACGGGTGCCGTCGCTGGATGGAAGCCTGAGCGGGTGGCTGGTGGAGCTGGCCGCGCTGGGGGCGAACCGGCCGGCGCTGGCCATTCCGGGGCATGGTCCAGTCAGCGTCGACTTCACCAGCGCCGCCGCGCCGCTGATACGTTATCTGACCGCCTTGCGCGACCAGACCCGGGCCGCCATTGCCGCCGGCGTGGGGATTGAAGCGGCCAGCACCAGCGTCGCGCGGTCCGAGCGCGCCAACTGGAGGCTGTTCGACGACTATAATGGGCGCAACGTCACCGAGGCATACAAGGAACTCGAATGGGAGTAGCCTCTTCCCAATCGTTACCAAGAAGGGGATCCGTCCTATGCGCGCCACCGTTGCAGCTGTATGCCTGGCCATTGCGCTTGCCGCTCCGATCGCCCGCGCGGCGGATGACGACAGCGCCCGCGCGCAGCGCTGGGATGCGCTCGCCGCGACCATTTTCCCGGGCCGACACGTGACGCAGGCCGCGGGCTTTGTCGGCATCGACGCGCCGGTGCGTGCCATGGACGCGGCCCTGGTGCCGGTGACGTTGACGCTGCCGACCGACCGGAACTTGAAAGCACTTTATCTGGTTGTGGACGAAAATCCGTCGCCCATCGCGGCGCACGTGGTGTTCGGCCCGGCCGCCGGGGGGCACACGCTGACGCTACGGATCCGCGTTGACCAATATACGAATCTTCACGCCGTCGCGGAGACGGCGGACGGCCAATTGTATGCCGCCGCGCGCTTCATCAAGGCAGCGGGCGGGTGCTCGGCGCCGGGCAGCGAAACCCCGGAAATCGCGTTGCGGGAAGCCGGGCAGATGAAACTCCGGCTGCACGATGAGGCCGGCGCGGAAACCGCCGACCTGCTGATCCGGCACCCCAATTTCAATGGCATGCAGATGGATCAGGTGTCTCACCTCTACACGCCGGCGCGCTACATCAACCGCATCGACATTTCTTATAACGGCCAATCCGTGCTGCACATCGACACCGATATTTCGCTTGCGTCCGACCCGGCCATCGGGTTCGGCTTCAAGTCGGACGGCACCGGAACGCTTACGGTGGATGTCGCCGATACGGCGCATGCTACCTGGCACCAGGATTTTCCCGTTGCGCCGCACGGCACCTGACCGCCGGATATTCCTCGCCCTGCTGCTGCTGGCCGCGGCGCCCGCGCCCGCCGAACCGCCCGGATTGTGGAGCGGCGCCATGCAAGGGGCGGTTCCCGCCACGCTGCGGGGGGCGACGGTGCTGGCGACCGCGGCCGCCGCCAAATCCTGGATCGCGGCCAATCATCCCGCGCTGATCGACGTGGCGCCGGCGCCGATACGACCGCAGGTGATGGCGCCGACAATGCCCTGGCTGCCGCCGGCGCATCAGGACCTTCCTGGTAGCACCTGGCTACCCGGCGCCGGCCGCGCCGTGCTGGAACCTGCGCGGGGGGCGGCGTTTCTGCGCGCGGTGCGGTCGCGGGCGGCGCCCGATCGTCCTGTGATGGTGTATTGTCACCCGAATTGCTGGGCTAGCTGGAACGCTGCCAGGTTTCTGGTTTCAGCTGGGTATACCCGCGTTGGCTGGTTTCCGTTGGGGATTGAGGGGTGGGGGGCGGCGGGGTTCGATTTGCAGGGAACGTTGGCTAGCTCGTATTAAGGAAGCAGTTCTTTTTTGAAAAAAAGAACCAAAAAACTTTTACTAATGCGGCCAGCAGGCGGTTCAAAAGGGCCAGTTAGGTGGTGCTGCGCAAATAGTTAAAAGTTTTTTGCTTCTTTTCTTCAAAAAAGAAGGCCTTCCTTTTTTCGCCATGCGGCATTTGCAACACAGTCGGCGGTCCATACGCTGCGACGCGGCGAAGACTTCACCTATTTTGGCCATAGTCCGGGCGAC
>Ga0116226_10004866_pt1 | contig 11940 bp, 9 predicted proteins | sample S1TSphfallax_FD_89692 | JGI IMG/M metagenome (GOLD analysis project Ga0116226, IMG submission 89692) | Host-associated microbial communities from peat moss isolated from Minnesota, USA - S1T2_Fa - Sphagnum fallax MG | ecosystem: Host-associated > Plants > Peat moss > Unclassified | place: USA... | reverse complement strand
GTGTGATCGACGGCATGGTGCAGCATCTCGTTGCGGATGGTCACGAGCTTGTCGGGATCCCAGATCGCGACATCCGCGTCTGATCCGACCGCGATGACGCCCTTCCTCGGGTACAACCCATAGAGTTTGGCCGGCGTCGTCGTGGTGATCTCCACGAATCGGCGCAGGGTCAGCCACTCGTGAGTCTGTGCGGCGGAAAAAAAGAGCGGCAGCCGGGTCTCGATCCCCGGGATGCCATTCAGCACCTCGCTGAAGGGTTTGGCTGGGCCGCCGGCGATTTTGTCGGCATAATTCCACGGTGAGTGATCCGAGGACAAGATCGCCAGCGTCCCGTCCTCGAGGCCGCGCCACATCGCCGGCTGATTAGCGCGGTCCCGGGGAGGCGGTGTGCAGACACACTTGGCGCCGCTCAGGTCGACGGTGTCGATGTCCTCGGAGGATAGAAAGAGATACTGTGGGCAGGTCTCGGCGTAAATCGGCAAACCGCGCGCCTGCGCGCGCCGGATCTCCTCCACCACCGTGGCCGCCGACACGTGCACGATCAGGATCGGCGTCTCGATGAGCTCCGCGAAGCTGATTGCCCGAAAAGTCGCCTCCCGCTCGCCGATGTCGGAGTGGGCCGTGACGTGGTAGCGCAGCGCGGTCTTGCGGCTTTCGAGCAGCCGGTCGGTCAACCACCTGACACACGCGTCGTTCTCGGCATGAACCATCACCAGGACCCCCTCGCGCCGGGCAAATTCGAGGACGTTCAACACCTCATAGTCGTCGAGCTTGAGGCCCTCGTAGGTGAGGTAGAGCTTGATCGAGGTGCAGCCCTGCTCGATCAGCTCCGGCAGTTCTTCGGTCAGCACGGCGCGTGTGGGGTCGCCGACGATCAAATGAAAGCCGTAGTCGATATGTGCCTTGGGGCCGGCGCGCTCGTGATAGTCCTCGACGACCCTGCGCAGGGACTGGCCACGCATCTGCATCGCAAACGGCAATACCGTCGTGTTGCCCCCGGCGAGCGCCGACAACGTCCCGCTGCGGAAATCATCCGCCGTGCTGCGCCCTTCCCAGGGCTGTTGATCCATATGGCAATGACTGTCGATGCCGCCCGGAAGCACCAGCCGCCCTCCCGCATCCACCGTGGTGCGGGCCTTCAAGGCGCCCGTGCCGACCCGGGCGATCAGGCCATCGCGCACCCCGACATTGACCTTGGCCGGCCCCTCGGGCAGCACCACCGTACCGCCGGTGATCGCCAGATCGTACAGTTCGTCCGCGGGTTGAGTGGATGCGCTCGCCATTGGCCAGTATCTATCCCTGAACTTGGCGTCGTCAATTGCGCCCGGGCAGCGCGGCCTCCGGTCGCCGCCCGTCCGTCGACGGGTGCTGCGGCCCACCCGCGACACGCCTCGCCGCGGCGGCGGCGCTATGATAAGTTTTCTGCATGGTAGATACGTCCCCACCCCCGATCTGCCAACGTAGTCCCTGGACCCGGTGAGCATCGCCCATCCCCTGCTGCCCGGCCTCTGCGAACAACTCGAGCGGGGGGTGATGAGCCGCCGCGAGTTCATTCGCTGTGCGACGCTGATCGGCATGACCGCCCGCACCGCCCATGCGATGGCCGGCAGCACGGCTCCGGCGATGGCGGCCGAGACACTCCCCTTTCCCGCGGTCGACCCGGGGGCGAAGCACGGCGGCATTCTGCGCATCGGGCAGATGGTGGGGAAGATGCACGACCCGGCGACCTACAGCTGGAATGAAATGTCGAACCAGACCCGCCCCATCCTGGAATATCTGACCATGATCGGCCCCGACAATGTCGTGCGCCCCATGTTGGTGGATTGGTGGCAACCGTCGGCCGACCTGCGAACCTGGACCCTGCACGTGCGCAGCGGGGTGAAGTGGCATAACGGCGATGAGCTTACCGCCGAACACGTGGCGTGGAATATTCGTCGCTGGACCGATCCTGCCCTGGGATCATCCAACCTCGGGCTCTCGACGTTTGCCGCACTGACGGAATTCACGGGCGGCAGGGACGCGAAGGGTAAGGCGGTACGCAGAGCCCTGAAGAACGGGGTGGAAGTGCTCGACAGCCACACCGTGCGGCTCAATCTCGCGCGGCCCACGCTGTCGGTCGCCGAAGACTGTGCCGAATACTGCACCTTGATCGTCCACCCCTCCTTCGTCGCCCCCCTGTCGCACCAGCCGATGGGTACCGGTCCCTACACCCTGGCCGACCTTCGCGTCGGGGAGCGCTGCATCCTCAAGCGCGTCACCCATACGACGGACGGCAGGGAGTTCCGGTACTGGGGCGGCGATGTGTACCTCGACGAGATCCATTTCTACAATTACGAACAGGAATACCAGACTGCGGCGCTCGCCTCGGGGAGCGTCGATGCCATCTACGAATTGACCATCGAGCAACTCGAGCTGGCGCAATCCATTCCCGGCGCGCAGATCCTGTCGGTCGAATCCGCACAGACCCTGTGCTGTCGCATGCAGGTCGACGTCAAACCCTTCGACGATGTGCGCGTCCGCCGTGCCGTCGTCAAGGCGGCCGACAATGCCCGGATCAAGGATCTGGTGTTCGGGGCGCACGGTTCGGTCGCCCATAACTATCACGTCGCGCCCATTCATCCGGAATATTTTCCCCTGCCGCCGCCGGTGCGCGATGTCGCCGGCGCGAAGCAATTGCTCAAGGAGGCGGGCTACGAAAAGGGCCTCGATCTGACCATTTGTGTCGGCAACAACGACGGTCCGTGGCAACAGGCCGTGTGCGAGGCGCTGCGCGACCAAGTCAAGGACGCCGGGATCAATCTCAAGGTCGAGGTCCTGCCGGCGACGAAGTATTGGGAGGTATGGAACCAGGTGCCCTTCGGCGCCACGTCCTGGGCTCACCGCCCGCTCGGCACCATGGCGCTGGCCCAGGCATATCGAACGGGCGCATCGTGGAACGAAACTCATTTTTCCGACCCGAAGTTCGACCTGGCTCTTTCCGAGGCCGAGGCGACCCTCGACGTGGCCGAACGCCGGCTCAAGATGCAAAAGGTCGAGCAGCTCCTCGAGGACGCGGCCATCGTGTTGCAGGCCTTTTGGCGGCCGGTCTTCAGCCTCGCCTCCAGTCGGGTGCGGGGCTACCGGCCTCATCCGGCGCGCCAGATTCAACTCACCAAGGTCTGGATGACCTGACGCCGGGCGGGACATGGGCCAACTCCTCATCCGTCGGCTGATCCAGATGCTGCTCATCATGCTGGTCGTTTCGGCGCTCTTGTTCGCCATTTTCGACAGCGATCAGTTCCGCAGGAAAGTCGCGGTCGCGGAACTCGGGGGCCTCGGCCTTGCCACGTTGTCGGCTGACGATTACCACGCCTGGCTCGACCGGCGCGGGCTCAATCAGCCGTTTTTCGTGCGCTACGTCGCGTGGCTCGACCAGTTGGGACACGGGGATTTCGGCCAATCCATCGAGAAGGACGTCGCCGTGTCGACCCTGCTCGGGGAGAGCTTGTCGAACACCGCGGTCCTTGCATTCTTCGTCTTCTTGATCATGGTGCCCGTGTCCCTGACCCTGGGCGTGCTGGCCGGCATGCAGGAAGGGTCGGCGCTCGACCGGATCATTTCCTTCCTCGCCGTTTTCACCACCTCGATTCCGCAGATCGCGACCGCCGCATTGCTCACGGTCATTCTCGCGCTCGGGTTGGGATGGGTGCCGACCAAATCGGCCATGGATGATGGGTGGTCCTTTCGTGCGCTGGTGCTGCCGCTCTTGACCCTGCTGATCTACGACATCGGTTACCTCGTGCGGATGACGCGGGCGTCCATGACCGAGGTCATGGCCTCGCACTACATCCGCACCGCCGTGTTGAAGGGATTACCCTACCACCGGGTCATTCTCCGTCATGCGCTGCGCAATGCACTGATCGTTCCGGTCACGCTGATCTTTCTCGAGTTGAATGGCGTGCTCTCCCAGGTGGTGGTGGTCGAGGTGTTTTTCCAATACCGCGGATTCGGCCGCATGTTGTTCGACGCCGCCAACTTCGGCGACATCCAGGTATTGCAGGCGGGGACCTTGGTGGCCGTATGCGTCGCGGTGGCCTCGCAAGGGCTGTCGGACGTCGCCTATGGCCTCATCAATCCGCGCGTCCGTGTTGCTTGAGACATCACCCATGAGCTCGCGCGCCGCTCCCGGCGGCCGCCGCTTCCAACGGCCGCTGACGCGCACCGAAACGTGGGTGACGCTGCTCGCGCTCATCTGGTTGCCGCTCGTGGCCTACGTCATGTTCCGCCCCGCACTGGGCCCCGCCGCGCCCTACCTCCTGCTGCCGGCCGGACCCGCGGTGATCGTGACGTACATCATGGCCGTGCGCCGGTGGCACGAGTCCCGCATCGCCCTCATCGGAGTGACGCTCGTCGGCTTCTGGCTGTTGGTGGCCGTGACGGTTCCCTATCTGCCGATTGCCGATCCGAACAAACCGTTGGTTCCGCTCGTGCCCCCTGCCACGATCAGGCAGGGGATGTTGTTCGTGCTGGGCTCCGATGTGCGCGGGCGGGACATCCTGTCGCGGACACTGTGGGGCTGCCAGCGGGTGCTCGTCTGGGGCATCACGGCAACCGCGGTGGCGTACGGGGTGGGAGCCGGCTTCGGGCTGGTCGGCGGCTACCTCGGAGGTTGGTGGGACGAACTCGTCTCCTTCGTCGGCAACATCTTCCTGTCGTTTCCCGTGATGGTGTTGTTCATTCTGGTCCTCGACGTGCTCGGTCCGAGCGGCTTCAACATCATCCTTGCGGTCACCTGTTCGTCGGCGCCGATCATCATGCGCATCGTGCGCGGACTGGCCCTGGACGCGCGGTCGCGCGACTACATCCAGGCGGCGCAGACCCGGGGCGAGCATCCGCTGTGGATCATGCTGGTGGAATTGCTGCCGAACGTGCGCGGTCCTCTCATCGTCGATGCCTGTCTGCGGCTCGGCTACACCACCGTCGCCATCACCACGCTGACGTTCCTCGGCCTCGGATTGCAACCACCCGATCCGGATTGGGGCCTCATGATCAAGGAGGCCGCGCCGGCGGCATTGCTCTGGAAGTACTCGTACATGCTGATCGTCCCGTCGCTCGCCGTGTCGAGCTTGATCCTGGGTTTCAATTTCACGGCCGACGGCTTGCGTGAAATGAGTCAGCGGGACTGACCCATTGCCCCAGGACACTCACCCCGGACCCCGACCCCCGCCTCTGTTGGAATGCCGGCATTTGTCGGTTTCCTATGCGAGCCGCAATGGCGACATACCGGCCGTGGTCGATTTCAGTCTGACCTTGCGCCGTGGTGAGGCGCATGGACTGGTCGGAGAGTCGGGCTGCGGCAAATCCACCGTCGCCCTGGCCATCATGCGCTTCCTCGGGACGGCCGGCCGGGTCGTCGGCGGCGAGATTCTCTTCCACGGGCGTGACCTGCTCACCATGACCGGCGCGCAGCTGCGGCGTATTCGCGGCGCCGCGATCGCGATGATCTACCAAGAACCGATGTCATCGCTCAATCCCTCGATGACCGTCGGTGCGCAGCTGATCGAAGTGCCCCTCTGCCGGGAAGGCGTGCGGCGGCGGGAGGCGGACGCCCGCGCGCGGCAGATGCTGGAGCGGGTGCGCCTCGCCGACGCCGGGCGGATCATGCGCTCCTATCCGCACCAGTTGTCCGGCGGCCAGCAGCAGCGCATCGTCATCGCCATGGCGTTGCTGTCGAACCCCGAGATCCTGTTGCTCGACGAACCCACCACCGCGCTCGACGTCACCGTCGAGGCCGGCATCGTCGATCTCATCCGCAGCATCTCCGCCGAGTTCGGCACGGCCATGCTGTACATCTCGCACAACCTCGGGTTGGTGCGTGAGACCTGCGACCGCATCACCGTCATGTACTCGGGAGAGGCCGTGGAAGTCGGCCCGATCGCCGCGGTGTTTCGCGGCATGCGACATCCCTACACCCGGGGACTGTTCGCCGCGATCCCGACGCTCGGCACGGACAAAACCACTCATCCGCTCGCCGCGATCCCGGGCACTCTGCCGTCCCCGCGCGCGCGGCCTCCCGGCTGCGTGTTCGGTCCGCGCTGCACCTCGTTCGTGGCGGGCCGCTGCGACACGAATCCCGTTGCCCTGCGCGGCATCGGTCCCGCCGACGATGCAGAGGCTGCCGACCGGCATGCATCGCGGTGCCTGCGTATCGGGGAGATCGACTGGACGGCGCCGGTGACGGCGGCAGCCGGCAGACCGGCCCCCGTGTTCGGTGAAGTCGTGCTCGAGGTCCGTGACCTCACCAAGCACTATCGCCGGGTCGTGGCCAACGACGGCCTCACCTTCGATGCCCGGCAGGGCGAGACCGTCGCCATCGTGGGCGAGTCCGGTTGCGGCAAGTCGACCTTCGCGCGAATTCTCATGGGGCTTGTCGAGGCGACGTCCGGTTCGATCGAACTGGCCGGCCTGGAACTCAGCCGGCGGCCGGTGACGCGCCGCAGCCGCGCGACCATTCGCTCGCTGCAGATGATCTTTCAGAATCCGTTCGATACCCTCAATCCCAGCCGTAGCGTCGGTTCGCAGATCGCGCGCGTCATCCGCAAGTGCGGTGGGGAACGCAATGAGGCGCGGATCCAGGAACGGATGTTCGAACTCCTCGATCTGGTAAAGCTGCCGCGCGATGTCGCCGGCCGGCGCCCGCGCCAGCTGTCAGGCGGGCAGAAGCAACGGGTCGGCGTGGCGCGCGCCTTTGCGGGCAAACCCGCGGTGGTGGTCGCCGATGAACCCCTGTCGGCCCTCGATGTGTCGGTGCAGGCCGCGGTGACCGAATTGCTGATCGACATCCAACGGCAGGAGGGCACGACTCTCCTCTTCATCAGCCACGATCTGTCGGTGGTGCGTTATGTCTCGGATCGTGTGGTCGTGATGTATCTCGGTCAGATCATGGAACAGGGCCGAACCGCCGATGTCTTCGCACCGCCCTATCATCCCTACACCGAGGCACTGCTCGCGGCCATCCCGATTGCGGATCAGCGCTTCGTCAAGCGCAAGGTGCTGCTCACCGGCGAGATCCCGTCGGCATCCGACCCGCCGCCGGGTTGCCGGTTCTTCACCCGCTGTTCGCACCGCATCACCGGGACCTGCGACGTATCAGCCCCGCCCGTGCAACAATTTGCCGCAGAGCATCGGATCGCCTGCCATCTGCCGCGGACGCACCTGTTGGCGATGCAACCAATCTTCGAGGGAAGGGACACGACTTCATGAATCAACACCTCACGCTGGCTGTCTGCCAGACCGGTCCCATTCAGCGCAGCGCCGCGCGCGCCGAGACCGTCGCTCGGCTCGTGCACCTGCTCGAGCGGGCCGCCGCCGCGGGCGCGGAACTCGCCGTGTTCCCGGAACTGGCGTTGACCACCTTTTTCCCGCGGTGGGCGCTCGACGATCAGCGCGAGATCGACGCCTTTTACGAGACGCAGATGCCGGGACCGGAGACGCGCCGGCTCTTCGACGCGGCGCGCCGCCTCAAGGTGGGATTTGCGCTCGGCTATGCCGAGCTTTCCGAAGAGCAGGGCCGGCGCCGGCGCTTCAACTGCATGGATCTCGTCGGACCGGACGGCGGGCTGATCGGACGCTACCGCAAGATGCACATTCCGGGGTCGGAAGACGCGCAGCCGGGGGTCACCACCCACCTGGAGCGGCGCTATTTCGAGCCGGGCAATCTCGGCTTCCCGGTCTATGCGTACCGCGACGTGCGCGTGGGCTTGAGTTTGTGCAACGACCGGCGTTGGCCGGAAACCTATCGGATGCTCTGCCTCAATGGTGCGCAGGTGGTGTTGATCGGCTACAACACGCCGGTGGTCCTCGACGAAGCGCCGGCCCTCGCGCATCTGCGCATGTTTCACAATCATCTGCCGATGCAGGCCGGGGCTTATCAGAACACGTTGTGGATCGCGGCCGCGGCGAAGGCCGGGTTGGAGGATGGCCAGGCGCTGATCGGCGGTTCCTGCATCATTGCTCCCACGGGCGAGATTGCCGCGCTGGCGACGTCCATCGATGATGAAGTCGTGGTGTATCGCGCGGATCTCGGCCTCATCGCCACGTGTCGACGCGTCAATTTCGACTTCGCCCGCTACCGCAGACCCCGCGAGTATGGCTTGATCGCCGAGCGCGCCGGTCCCCTGGAACACTGATGCCAGTCAAAGCGTTGGTCCGCCCGCTGCACGCAGCAAGCGCGTTTTTCGCGGTCGCCGCATCCCTCGCAGGCATCGTGTGCCTCACGGTCGTCCCGGCCCGCGGCGCCCCGGCGGCCGGTGCACAGGCCAGCCACATCGTGGTCCTCAACAACGATGCGCACTTTCCGGAAGGACCCATCTGGTACCGGGACAAACTCTACTACGTCGAGTATGACCGGAACACGGTGATGACCTGGGACGGCCGCAGGAACACGGTGTTCTCCGCTGAGAAAGGCTGCGGACAATCCGCAGTCGCGCCGACGAGTCGCGGCGAGTTCGTGACCACCTGCTACGACAATGGCAGCATCGGACGCATGTCGGCCGATGGCACCGTGCTCCCGGCCTACACGCACGACCAGAACGGCAACACGTTTGAGGGGCCGAACGACCTCGCCCCGGACGCTCGGGGCGGTATTTACTTCACGGCCTCCGGCCACCTGGGTCCGGTGATCGACGGGAAGGTCTTCTACATCGCGGCCGATGGCACGATCGCCCAGGTCGCCATCGATTTACACAATGCCAACGGCATTGCCGTCTCGGCGGATGGCCGGACGCTCTACGTGGTCGAGACCGAGGAGCATCGCCTGCTCGAGTTCAAGATTGCACCGGACGCGACGCTCTCCGATCGGCGGGTGTTCGTGAATCTCGACGACCTGGTGAATCATGCCGCGACGATCTGGCCCGACGGCGTGAAGGTGTCCTCCAAGGGCGAACTCTACGTCGGCGAAAGTCCCCGCGACCTTCGCATGCCCCTGCTCGGCCGGATCTTCGTGATCGATGCGCAGGGTAAACTGCTGCGGACCTTGACATTGCCGTCGCCGAAGGTGCCCAACCTGGCATTCAGCCCCGACGAAAAGACCCTCTACGTGATGGCGGTGGACGAGATCGATAAACCGCCGCACCGTGGCAAGGTCTACGCCATACCGAACGATTGACGGGCCCGCGTTCGACAACCCGCACGGTCGCGATCGTCAACCGTCCGATCGTCAACGACCCGACGCGAGCGGCGAATTCTCACCCAGGCGCACGGTCAAGCTTTGCGCAGCAGTCCCAACCGGCCCGTGAATATCGCTGAGGACGGAGAACGTTTCGCCAAGCCCGGACGGCCCGAAGGTGACGCGCGTGTCAAAGCCAACCCACCCTGCTTCGGGTACACGAAAGAAATGAATGGTCAGATCCACGTTGGCGAAGAACGCGCGACCCGGGCCCTCGCGAGCGACCAGTCCATTGGCCGTATCAATCAGCTTGACGAAACCCGCGACGCGCATATCCGTCTCTCCCGCGATCAGGGGGTAATGCGTGCGGAGCCAAGTGCGGCCACGACCCGGACGCGCCGCCGGGTCTTGGCGCGCCTCGAGCGAGCGAATGAAACCACCGCCCCATTCAGACAAGCCCAATATCGATTGCATCGAGTCCGGCGACGGCAGCGGGGCCCATTCGGTGCCCTCCACGTCCGACGTATCGCTGGAGGAAAGGCGCCATACGCGCGCCCGGATGCTTGTCTGACCACCGTGGCGCATACTGGCTTCGATCAGCTCGATGGAGCGCCCCGGTCGCACCACGTCGACATCGATCGTCAGCTCACCCGAATGGATGACTCCCAGGACGTCGAAGGCCACTCTGGAGATGAGCTTATCGCTCGGTAGGCGACGTTCCAATTCTGCCAGGACCAGCCCGGAGGCCGGCGCCAGGTGCTGCTCGCCGGGCTGCCAGGCGCCCTGCGCATGCAGGGTCGAGACGAATCGGTCATCCCCGAGGCGAACGTAGTAGGCATCCGGGTAGTCTTCGCCCGCGGAGCCCAGATGGCGATTGGTGGTGACAGGCATCCCGATACTCTACCGCACTCAATGTGGCCTTTGCCCGAACCGCCGGAGGCGTGAGATTTCGAATCAGTGCGCCGGTCCCGCATAATTCCAAAGGTGATCGAATCTCCGGCGGAAATGCCATGCATTCGCCGCCAGCAGCAGCAAATTCAACCAGCCCCACAGATAGCTCTTCGTGATTACCATGTGGAAGCAAAAAATGATGATTACCAGGGGCGCGAGGATGACAATCCCTACAGGCGCCGTTCTTCGGAACAGCATTGCGCCGCCTCCCGCGAGACAGGCCAGACACAGCAGTGGATTCATGAACAGAGATTCTGCCATTGCCTTTTCGAGCGAGGTCGACGCGTTTGCCGCGTCTTTCACAGCGTCATTGGTAATGGATCCCACCACGCCGACACCGAAATAATACGCTGCGAAAATCAAACGAACGGCGGTGGGCAGGAGTTTTTGGATCGCAACGCTTCGTCGCTTGGATGCCGTCGCCATCGGAGCGATCAACAACCAGCTTGCCAAGGCGCTGACAATGTTTTGCGCAGACGCCGGGCGCCAAGGCAACCGACGCCGCTCAGCAGCAACCACCCGGACGCGGGTAGCGGTACGGGCGCCGCTGCACCGTAAAGGCGGTGGTCAAGGTCGATCTGATCGACCGACGGCGGGTCGCGTCCGGTGTGCCAACGATGCCGATTGTTCGTGACGAATCTCCCGTATGCCCTGTGAAAACGGTGCACGCCTCTGCCGCCTCGACAGACGCGCGATGCTCCGACCTTGGCACCGGACTGCCCGCCGGTCCCTGACGTTTCGATGGAATTTTTCTGGCTGAGTTGTTGCAGTCGGGTTCGATCAATCCTTTCGCATCCGCGCTCCGGATACACGGGGAATCGATGGGCATTGATCCGCTTCGATCAGTCTTTTCCATTCAGCCAGCGTCTCGATGGCTCACCGCCCGGGGGAGGGCGCTAAGAAATCCCAGGGCGATTGTCGCAAATAATCCTGATCTTTCATGTGCTTACATCGGTCAGACGAGCCAGCGACAACTCTGCCAGAAAAATGCCATTACATCGGCAGGGACGGAGCGTCCCTGCAGCAGCAAGGTGGGATCCATCGCCGGAACGTTGATTGGCCTGCGGCAACGGCCATGGGGAGGATTGAATGGTTGCATTACCTCGCGCACAGCTTCGGACTCTGGGGCGGCTTTGCATGCTGACGAGTTTTTTGGTGCAGCGACCGGCGGCGGCGGCGGTTCTGACGCCCGCACCCGCGGTGCACGATGTCGACTGGGGCAGCAGCCCGCTCGATCTGAACCTTCGAGGCCTGAACGGGGAGCATTTTCAATTCCGCTGCCCGTCGGGAAAAGCAAGACCCGGCCAGGTCATCGGCAGCGGGCCCTACACCGACGGCTCCTCGATCTGCGCGGCCGCGGTGCACGCCGGCGTCATCAAGGCGGCCAGCGGGGGCAGCGTGACAATCGAAATTCGGCCCGGCGAAGCGCATTACGCCGCCTCCTACAGCCACTTCATTCAGAGCGAGAGCTATCAAGGATTCTGGAGCGGCAGCTTCCTGGTCATCGCGCCCGATGATCTCAAGCGGCCTGCACAAGCCGTGCGCGGACCATAACCGAGCGTCAACTGCACAAAACGACTTTTGATTGACCCACCCTCAACCAACCGGAGACACATCGTGAAAACGATCTTGATACTTTGTTCAGCGCTTGCATTGCAAACGGGCCCGGCACTCGCCGACGACAGCACCTGGACCGGCACGTGGAAACTCGATCCGGCACGGAGCCACTTCACGGGCGATACCTTCACGCTGACGAAGGGGCCGGGAAACATGCTGCACTATTCCGACGGCAGTACGGCGAGCTACGATTTCGCCATCGACGGCAAGGAGTACAAGAGCTGGGC
>Ga0116226_10004865_pt1 | contig 11942 bp, 9 predicted proteins | sample S1TSphfallax_FD_89692 | JGI IMG/M metagenome (GOLD analysis project Ga0116226, IMG submission 89692) | Host-associated microbial communities from peat moss isolated from Minnesota, USA - S1T2_Fa - Sphagnum fallax MG | ecosystem: Host-associated > Plants > Peat moss > Unclassified | place: USA... | reverse complement strand
TCGTCAACGACATCGACCTTAGGTTGGAAAATTACTACACCTACTCCAAGAAATACGGCTACGACTACACCAGCAACTACGGGTCAGGCTATGGGGTCTCCGAAAATGAAAAATAGCCCCGTCGAACTGGCGCTCTCCGCGCTGAGTATCGGATTCTCGGTCGCGGCCTCTTGCTCCCTGGCAAACGCCGGCCCCGGGCTGCTTGCTCAAGAATCCTCCACTCCCGCCGTCAACTCCGGCGCCAGCTTGGACGCTACCCCAAAATCCTCTTCGCCCGCGATCGATATCGGGCCCGGAGACCTGCTCGACGTCGTCGTCTTCGACACCCCCGAGCTCTCCAGCCATGTCCGCGTGACCCAGGATGGCTTCGCCAACCTGCCCGTGCTCGGGCGAGTCGACCTCAGCGGCTTGAATGCCGATCAGGCCGCCAGACGCCTCGAAACTCTCTTCCGCGAGCACAACCTGCTCCTCGAACCCCACGTCACCGTCTTTATTGTCGAATATGCCTCGCAAGGCGCGACCATCTCCGGCGAAGTCCGCCAACCCGGCATCTATCCGACCCTCGGCAAACGAAGACTCCTCGACATGTTAGCCATCGCTGGCGGCATCTCCCCCACCGCCGGCAAATCCGTGTCCATTGTGCGCCGCGACGACCCGTCCCATCCGTTGACCGTTGTCTTGCAGGGCAATGCCTCCCACCTCGGAGCGCAGGACAATCCAAATATCCTGCCAGGCGACACCATCGTCGTTGCCAAAGCGGGAGTCGTCTATATCGTCGGCGATGTCGGCAAACCGGGCGGCTTTCTGGTCGACAACAACGAGCGCCTCTCCACTGCCCAGGCCTTGGCGCTGGCTGGCGGCCCCAACCGCACCGCTTCCCTGAGCAAGACCCGTCTCATTCGCAAAGTGGATGGCGGCCGACAGGAGTACACCCTCGACATCGCAAAATTGCTGAAAGGCAAGCAAGCCGACCTGCCGCTCAATGACGGCGATATCATTTGGGTTCCTTCCAGCAATGTGAAAACCTTCGGGTACCGGGGAATCGAGGCGGCCATCTCCATCACCTCCGGCCTCGCGATTTATCGAAATTGAGCTGAACTCGGGACCGAACTCCCTCAAGGCGATCTGTGTGAAGATACTCTACCTCGGGACGAATACCGGAACATCTGGGCACCGCGCGGCCGCTATGGCCCGTCTTGGACACGACGTGCAGTTGCTCGACCCACGTTCTATGGTTTCCGCGAATCCGTGGATGTCCCGGTGGATCTGGCGAACCGGCGCGCTCGGCGTCTCCCGCATTGTCCATCGACGCTCGCTCAAGTCGATTGGCGGCGCGGAGTTCGATCTCGCCTGGGTCGATGCCGGCGAGATGGTCGATGCGCGATTTGTCCAGGACTTGAAGAAACGCATACCGCTCGTCGTCAACTACAACGTCGACGATCCTTTCGGACCGCGAGACGGCAAGCGCTGGCGCGCCTATCTCGACGCTGTCCCCGCTTACGACCTGCTCGTCGTGGTGCGCGCCCCCAATGTCGAGGAGGCCTACAGCTGCGGCGCGAAGCGCGTCATGCATGTCTTCCGCTCGGCCGATGAAGTCGCCCACGCTCCCCGGCGGCTCTCCCCCGAGGAACTCGAAAAATGGCGCTCCGAAGTCGTCTTCGTCGGAACCGCCTTTCCCGAACGCGGCCCTTTCTTCGCCAAGCTCATCGAACTCGGCGTCCCGCTCACCATCTACGGTGTGCGCTACGACCGTCTGCCCGAGTGGAATCTGCTAAAACCCCACTGGCGCGACGCCGACACCTTCACCGTCGATGGCTATGCCAATGCCATTTCCGGCTCCAAAGTCTGCCTCGGCCTCTTATCCCTGGGCAATCGCGATCTCCATACCCAGCGAAGCCTCGAAGTCCCTGCTCTCGGGGCCCTGTTTTGCGCCGAGCGAACTCCCGAGCACTCCGCCTTGTACGAGGAGGACCGCGAAGCTGTCTTTTGGACAGGGCCGGAGGAATGCGCCGCCAAATGCCTGGCCCTGTTGCACGATGAAGACTGGCGAACCTCCGTCGCGAGGCAAGGGAGACAACGCTACCTCGACGGCCCTTGGCAGAACATGCGGGTAATCCAGTCGATCCTGGATACCGCTGTAGCCGGAAACACCGCCAATCCGCCGCCTATGCCCGCCGGATTGCCCCATGTTGGCGATTCCCCGGCAACCCGCCCCAAACCAACCGGGCTGAACGAAACATCGGCCGCCAGGATGTCCCGCACCCATGGCGACTAACACCCACCAGGCTCACGAACTCAGCCGTGGCCTGTTCGACACGGGCGACCGTCCTTTCGGCTCGCAACTGGCGAGCCAGAGCGCCGTATACCAAATATATTTCCCTCTCCTGCTGATCATCGGCGCTCTGATTGCCGCGATCGCGCCCTCCAATGCCACTTTCGTGTTTGGCGCGATTGTCGGAGGCCTCATCGGACTCTACATGATGTTCGATCTCCTCTTCAACGAAGCGCCGATCCGGACATCCTCCCTGCTCGCCATGTCGCTGCTGATCGCCTACAACCTCGGCACCGTCAACAGCTGGTTGACCGTGCCCAGAGCCAGTCTCACCATCTCCGAGGCCTTCGCCAGAGACCCCGTTGTGCTCGCCAACGGTATCGCCGCTGGCATGGCCGTGTGCGCCGTCTTGCTCTTCGCCGGGCAGCTCTGGGAAAAACCCATCTTCGGCAAGGATTTTTGCCTCCAGTTCGATCTCCGCTCTCTCGTGTTTATCCTCGTCGCCACAGCCTTGATCTTGGTCGCTCTCGTTACTGGCAGGATTGGCTTCATGGGGGTTGCCTCGGATGAACTGCAGCATGTCTCTGTATTTGGCGCTATCGTGACCTGGTTGTCCGCTCCGAGTCTGGCCTACGCTGTCTGCGCCACGCTCAATACAAAAGGCTTGCTCCGCCTCGTCGTGGGTGGCTGCTCGATCATCATGGCGATAGCCGAGATCCCCACCGGGCGGCGCAATTTCGCCTTCGCCCTCCTCCTCTGTCTGATCGTTTCGCGGCTCGGACGTTTCCGCCTGCGCCTTTCTTTTTTCGGGAAAGTCCTCATGATCGCGGTCGGCTTTGCCATTGTCGTTGTCGCCTCCATCGGATTCTTATACCTGCGCGTGGCTGGCTGGCAGCACAAGGAGGCCACTTCGCTCATGGATCGCTTTCACGCCGCGGAGGATCTCGCACAAAGCCGCAGCTTCTCCGAAATGACTGAATACTTGAAGTCCAATGCCTCCACCCGAACCTTCGAAGTCGGATACTTCGCCGATTTGGTCGATGCTAGTCAAAGTTCCACCCCGCTGCTCGGCAGAGTATTAGTTCGCAATGTGAAGCGAATTATGCCTCGCGCCATCTTCAAAGACAAGCTCGGCATGGAACCCTACGTCGAGGAGGGCTTGGTCGATATGCAATTCGGATTCAGCTACAGCGATGAGGCCAACACCATCTTGACCGCCGGAGCCGCGGATTTCGGCCTGCTGGGCGTCTTTGTCTATCCGCTCGCCATCGTCGTGTTGATGCGGGCAGCCCTTGAGCTGTCCCAAGCCTATCTACCCACCTACGTCGCCACCATCATCGCATTTGCTTCTATTTTCCAGATGTTGCTCGCCGAAGCGGAGATCACAGACTACCTGGCCCTGTTGCGGGGAGCGGCCATCTTCGCAGGCATTTTTTACGCGATCACCTTCCTGCCCAAGATCGCGATCCAACACACCGATACCATCTGACCGCTCTTCCGGAAGAAACTCCCGCGATTTACCTGGCCAGCGTTCTGTTGGCTTGGTTCCGCCGCCGCAGTCTCCTGCACCACCCTTTATTTGCTGGCTGAGTCAACCGACGCAACACCCGCAATCCTTCCATACACCGCTTCATAGGCCTCCAACATGGGCGCCGCCTCGTACCGTCGAGCATTCTCGAAACCCGCCTCGATCATTGCGGCGCGGCGAAGCAGCGCCCCTGCGATCCCATCCGCGGCCCCGACCGGATCAAGCGGCTCGAAATAAACCGCCGCCGTCCCCCCAACTTCCGTCATCGGCGAGCGATTCGAAGTAAAAACAGGGCATCCGCACGCCTGCGCCTCCACAATTGGCCATCCAAAACCTTCTTCGAGCGACGGAAAGACCAATCCCTCCGCCAGCGAATACAGCGCGCGCAAGTCCTCGTTCGAAAGCTGCGCCACTTCCACCACATCGCCGCGCAGCCTCTCCTTCTCGACCAGATCCCGCATCTCCGCAGTGAATGGTTTGCCAACCATAATCAGCCGATAACCCGAGAATTCCGGCTTCGTATGAAGCCGGGCGAAGATCTCCAGCGCCCCCGTCCGGTTCTTGTACCACTGATTGCCTCCCACATGCAGCAGAAATGGCCTCGTCGCATCCGCAATCAACAGGCTTGCTCTCCGAATCGCCTCCGTTCGCTCCATCCGCGCGTACGGATAATGCAGGCCGTTCGGAATGCAATAGGTCGCCGAGCGCTCCAGACCCGCGACCCGCAGCACATCGCGCCGCGTGTGTTCCGAGACGCAAGCGACAAATTGGGCCCGTTGCAGCCCCCGCAAAATTGCCCGTTGCAACACCCTCCCGCTCCAGCCCGTGGCGTTCTCCGGAATCTCGCCCAGCGCGCTGCGCACCGCGATCAAGTCGTGGCAGGTCACCAGGTTAGGCCTGCCTCGCAGAAACGCTGTGTACATACTGTTGGAATGATCGCAAATATGAACCAAATCAAAGCGTTTCGCCCGCCTCGCAAGAACAAAGGGAAACAAAAGGAACTTGTCGATGTAGCCCAGCCACTTCTGAAGTCCGGCTGGCCGATCTACCAGGCGAGCGAAAAACGGCTCAGGACGCAAAACCTCGACATCGTGTCCTCCCGCCGCCATTCCAGAGCTCAAAAGCTCGGAAAAAAACTGCATGCTCACCTGCTGGTCGGGCAAGAAATTGGCTAGCAACAAAATTCGCAACAAATACCCTCAACGGATCAAATGCGCGCCGATCCCAGGTAATTGGCGATCCAGCCGCGCTACTTATGAGCCTACTTCATCCTTTTCGGTACAATAATTTTGGAGTTCCTCGTCGCAAAATGCTCAAGTCGGCGCTCATCCTCTTTAGGAACCTACTGCTGCCAACCCTCTTGGCCGGCGCCAGTCTCCATTGCCTTGCTCAGGACGACCTCGATTTCTCGGTGGCCCCCCCGCTCGCCCCAGGTCTCGCCGACACCAACGCCAACACCGCCCCACCCACAACCTTGTCCGACGACTTATTGGCGCCGCAGCGAACCTTCACCTATGACGGCACCGGAGCCAGTATCTTTGCCGGCGCTCTCGATCCCACCCTGCGGGTCGATCTACTCTCCGCCGAGTCTGAGACCGACACCGCCATCCGCGACGCCGACCAAACCGGTCAGATCAGTCCCTATAGCTTTGCGGGTTCGCGCGCCGCGACAGCTTTTTCGCGCACAGGATCCAGCCCCGGCTCGCGCAACGGAGCCCCTTCCGATAGCTCCAGCGCCTCGACATCCAGCGCCTCCAACGCCGACTATCAACCCTCTTACGGCGCCAGTTCCGAAGGTTCCGGCGTCGGCGCGCCAAGCGGCGGCAGCACATGGGGCGCGTCTTCCGCCAGCAGTTGGGGGGGGCGACTGTCCGCCAACTCAGGATCCCGCCAGGAATCATCCTCCGCGCCCGAAGCGGTGTCCCCACTCGGCGGCGAATCCCCATCCGACAGCAGTCTCTCCACTGCTCAAACCTCACAAGCCGCCAACAATCTCTCCAACTCCCAGCCCAGTTTGACGACTGGCTGGAGGTCCACCGGTCTCACCCTTTCGCGGCCCACCTCCATCGGAATCCCTTCCACGCCTCTGAGAAATCCAACCGCCTTCGGTGCCGGTTCGACAGACAGGTTCATCGCCCATCCCGGCAAACCGCTGGATGTCTCCGGCAACCCACCCAATTACGTCGGTCCTCAAGTAGTTTCCGGCGTTCCCCAGCAGCAGCAGCAACCAGCGGATCGAGGCCTGGCATTTCTTCCCGGTGCCGAAGCTGCGACTCAAGCTAGCTCGTCGCCCTTTCGCAGCTTGGACTCTGTCGACTTCTTGCAGCCGGATATTCTCGCCACCACCAAGTTGTCCCTCGCGCAGAAACGAAGCGATCGTTCCGCGACAGAAGACCGGTCGCGATACCTTCGTCAAAGCGGAAACAATCAGAATGCCCTCGATACCACCGCCTCCGACTATGGCCTGAAGCCGGCTGCGAAGTCCTCTCAGTCGCGCTCGAAACGCGGAAAGTCGGCAAAACACACGAACCCTTACCTCGCCCGCGAAACTTCTCCGTCGAGTCAGTTCGATAGCTCGAAGTGAACATGCTCTAACCGGCCCGGCTGCGCAGATGGCGGGGCAAGATTGCCAACTTGATGATGTTGCGCCTATGACTATGGATCCTTCTGTTCCCGCCGAAGGCGTCGCCACCTTCGCCCTCCGCAAACCATCTTTTTCCTTTCGCAATCGCGCCGCGCGGTTCGCTTGGAATATCTGCTGGACGCTTTTCTTCCAAACTTCGCCGCGTCCATTTCACGCCTGGCGCGCCTTCTTGCTTAAGCTGTTCGGCGCAAAACTCGGCCCGGATTGCCACTTCCTTCCGAAGTCCAAGGTCTGGGCGCCATGGAATCTCGTCTGCGAAGACTGCGTCACCGTCGGCGACGACGCCGAACTCTACAATCCTGCGCGCTTTTACCTGGCCTCCCACTGTATCGTCTCGCAAGGGGCCTATATCTGCGGAGCCACCCATGAATACAACTCGCCCGACTTTCCCCTCGTTTCGTTCCCTATGACCATTGGTCCGTACGCTTGGATATGCGCCCGCGCCATCGTTCATCCCAAGGTCAACGTCGGCGCGGGAGCGATCCTCGGGCTAGGCTCCATGGCGACCCGCGATCTCGAAGCCTTCGGCATTTATGCCGGCGTTCCCGCCAAAAAAATCAAAGAACGCCTGCGCTCTTCGGTTCCCCAGCCTTACTCGCGCTCTTGAAGAATCACCCCAGCAACGGAGGAATGCGCCCCAAACAATCCCCGCAAGCAATCCTTACCGATGGGCGCAGGAGTATTCGCCGACTGCCATATGTTGCTGCATTAGGCTCGCGATCACGCGCGGCGCTTGGTTGATCTGGTAGCGGCTTTGAAAACTGGCCTGGCATTTCGCGGCCATTTCCGTCCTGTCGACGACCGTGAGGGATCGCCAGCGGGCAAGAAGCCTGGTGGTTCCTTCCAAGTCGTCTTCCTCCACCAAGCCGACGCCGTCCGCGGCGATCTCCCGCCAGATATTGACCTTGTTCGAGATCAGCACCGGCGTTCCACAGGCCAGCGATTCCGCCACCGCCACCCCAAAATTCTCCTGATGGGATGGCAAGACAAATGCCTCCGCTGAGTAAAACGCGCCCCACTTCGCGTCCCCTTGCAGCATTCCGGGGAAATGCACACGGTCCGCTACCCCCGCCGCCGCCGCCATAGAGATCAACTCCGGCTTCGAGCCTTGCTCATCGGGACCCGCGATCACCAACTGCGTCTCGCGGTCCACGAGCGCCAGTTTGGCAAAAGCTTGCACCAGCAGATCGCAGCCCTTCTTTTGATGGATCCTGCCAAGAAACAGCAGGAATGGCCGATCACGCGCCCCAGGGCACGCCGCGTAAAACTGTTCCGCCTGCTCAACCCGGTCTCCACTGGGTTTCACTGTCCCGTACGGCACCGTGAAAGAATTCCACCTGCTCAGCGGAAATGTCGCCGGAGCCAGCTCGGCCTCCATCGGCGAGGTAAACAACACCGCCGAAGCGTCGCGAAGAACCCGCCGCTCCACCACGCCCCAATACAGCAGCTTCTTGAAATGCTTGCCCGGATACGCGCTCTTGAACCACGGATCCAGCATCCCATGCGCGTACACCAGGTACGGCAGCTTTGCGCGGCATCGCTTCCACACCGCGAGCCCATGATATTGCCACAATCCGCTAACCAGAACGCCATCGAATCTGGAGAGATTCTCATCGATCCAGCGATCCAGCTTGGCAGTGTAGCCATACCTGCCCACACTTGGCCCCACCGCATGAATGGGCAGCGTGGAATCCGCATCCAGCCAAGGCTCTCCGGGCCGGTCCATGCATACGATCTCCGTCCGGTACGTTCCCGCCTGATACGCGGTCTGCGCCAAGCGGCGAACCACTTCCGCCGGGCCGCCGGATTCCGGCGCCATCGACTTGATGATGTGAAGAATACGCAAAGATGATGGCACGGAGCGATCTTTCCTTTTTCGGATTAGGACGAAAAAAAAGGCGGTCGAGTCTCACTTCGTTCTTATGTCTTTTAGTTTGCCGCAAAGCGAATCCGCGGTTCTTGTTACGCTCAAACGATCCTACTGCCTGTAAGCGCAGAAAATCGCCAAGCGTGCCGCGTTTCCCGGTAAGATCCGGGATTTCCTTCACATCTAGCAGAAACTCGCGCCGGAAAATCCTCGATTGCTCATCGAAGTTTCCGCGGAGAAAAATCACAACAGCAGCATCAGCGCGTTCCGTAGCTCCAATCTACTACACTGCCGAGGCCTGCGGTAGCTGCTTACGGCAACCTGCTCCCCAGCAACCTTCTCGCGACCCAGCCTCACTTGTGGGCCCCCGCGAAAACCTCCGCGACCCGGCTCGGCACTCGTTCCATAGCAAAATGCCGATCGAACGTCTCGCGGCATTTCGCCGCCATCTCAGCCTTCTCGCTCTTCGGGAGGCGCAGCCAACGTTCAAGCATCCGGCAAGTCCCCTCCACCGTGTCGTCGTCGACAATTCCCGCCCCATCCTGCGCAATTTCAGACCAGATGTTCACCTGATTCGAAATCAATACCGGTGTCCCGCACGCGAGCGACTCGGCCACAGCGATTCCAAAATTGTCCTGGTGCGAAGGCAGCCCAAACACTTCAGCAGCGTGAAAAGCTCCCCATTTCGCCGCCCCCGTCAGCATCCCTGGAAAATGAACCCGGCTCGCCACTCCCTTCCGCGAAGCCAACGACACCAGGCCAGCCTTGTATCCCTGCTCATCGGGTCCAGCCATCACCAGATCCACATCGGGATAAGCATAAGCGTATCTGGCAAAAGCCTCAATGAGTAAATCGCAACCTTTTTTGTGGTGCAAACGCCCCAGAAAAAGAATGAAGCTCTTGCTGCGAATATTAGGGCAAACTGACTCGAATTGCTGAATCTGCTGGACACGGTCGCCCCCGGGCGCCACCGTCCCGAAACCCACCACAACGCTCGTCCATGTGCTCGGCTTGAATGTCGCCTTCGCCAACTGCGCCTCGCGAGTCGACGTGAACAACACCGCCGCCGCGTCCCGCAACACCTTATGCTGAAATCCGAGCCAATACAACTGCTTCTTGAAATGCTTCAGCGGATATGCCCGCTTGAACCACGGGTCCAGCATCCCATGAGGCAGCACCACATAAGGAACTCTATTGCGGCAGGTGTTCCAAACCGCCGTCGATTCATAGTGCCACAGCCCATGAACTACAACCCCGTCGAAACGCCCCGCGTTTTCGCGCAACCACTCGTCCATGCGCCGGTTGTACCCATATTTGCCGAGCCCGCTGCCCATCCCGTGAATGGCAAGCGAACTGCCCTTCAAATACGGCGCCGCCGGATCGTCGAGACTCGCTATCTCGCTCTCGAAAACCCCCATGGAATACGCGGTTTCCGCCAGCCTTAGAAGACCTTCCGCGACCCCGCCCCCTTCCGGAGACAGGGAATATACTGTGTGAAGAATGCGCATGCCAGAAGAATCTGACCTTTCGTCTATGCAAAAGGCCATCTGCCACCAGTATAGGACAACTTGCGGTAAGCGCGGATACCGATTACCCGGCCCCAAGGCGAACCTATGCCGACGTAGTGCCGATTCCGGCATCTACGAACCAATCACTCGAGTAGCGGCCTTCCCCCAAGAAAGCCGCCACCCTCCGATCTTGCCACTCCGCCCTCGAAGTTCAACGGCTCTAAATCAGCCGCTTGTTCGCGTACCACTCGCGCGAGGGATATACCGCTGGACGGCCCACGCTGACGTAGGTGAAGCCCTTCTCCAGCATCGCCGCCGGATCGAATAAGTTTCGACCGTCGATGACGATCGGAAACTTCAACTCTTTGTTCAGACGTCCAAGATCCAACTCCGCGAACTGCTGCCAATCGGTCAGAATAACCAAAGCATCTGCATTATGGGCCGCCGCGTACGGATCGTCGAAGTACTGAATCTGTTTCGACTCCGGAAAGACCTCTTTTGTGCGCTCAATGGCCGCCGGATCGTGCGCCGCGAGGACGCACCCCTCATGCAGCAGCATCTTGATGATATCCAGCGCCGGAGAATCCCGAATATCGTCCGTGTCGCCCTTAAAAGCCAAACCCAGCACCGCGAGCCGCTTCCCGCGCAGCGTCCACAAAGCCGCGCGAATCTTGTTGAAAAAGTTCTTCTTCTGCACCGCGTTGATCTTTTCGACCTCCGCCAACAGGTTGAAGTCCAGACCCTGCTGCTCCGCCACCCAGCGAAACGCCGCCAGGTCCTTCGGGAAGCACGACCCGCCGTAGCCCACCCCGGGGTTCAGGAACTTCGGACCGATGCGCGCGTCCATGCCGATCCCCTTCGCGACTTCCTTCACGTCCGCGTTCACCGCCTCGCACAGATTCGCAACGCTGTTGATGAACGAAATCTTCAGCGCAAGGAAAGCATTCGAAGCGTGCTTGATGATCTCCGCGCTCTGCGCCGACGTGAACAGAATGTTGCCGGGAGTCGCTGGCGTCAACGGCCCCGGAACCGCCGTCGCCCGCTCATAATAAGAGCCGTCCGTGATCGGAGCATAGATCTTTCCCAGCAATGCCGCCGACGCCTGGGTGTCCGCCCCCACCACGATCCGGTCCGGATGCAGAAAGTCCGAAACCGCCGTCCCCTCGCGCAGAAACTCCGGGTTCGACACAACATCGAAATGCGAACGGTCCACGCCGTGCCGCTCCATCACCCGCCGCACCCACTCGTTGGTGTAAACCGGCACGGTGCTCTTTTCCACAATCACCTTGTAGCTGTCGATCGAACGAGCAATCTCGCTCACCACCGCCTCGACATACGACAAGTCGGCATGGCCAGTCTCGCTCTGCGGCGTGCCCACTGCAATGAAAATCACTTCCGATTTGCGAGTCGCCTCGCCGAGCTCTGTCGAAAACACAATCCCTTTGTTCCGATGGCGATCGAGAAGCTCCGGCAGAAAACGCTCGTGAATCGGAACTCCGCCGTTGCGGAGGGTTTCCACCTTCTTCTCATCATTGTCCACGCAAATTACATCGTGGCCCAGCTCCGCGAAGCACACCGCAGCCACCAGACCCACATAACCGGAACCTACGACGGCGATGGATACCTTTTTCACCATGAACTTTATCTCTCCCGCGTTGATTGGAATCGTTGAACGAGACCCTGTGCGTCAGGGAAGTAACACTGCAATCACGAAATGAACCACGCCACGAAAGCACTTCTTCCGGGTCAAGCGCGTCATCGCGTTCATCAAGCAAGGCAGCCTCAAGGAGTGAACTGCTGCCGAGAGCATTCAAATGCTCAAAGAACCTCGTCAAGAATCGCCCTGACGTCGGTTCTAATGGTTCCTGTTTCCTCGAATCTATTGATAGTGTACCAGAACGAAGCGAAACGCGGTCGGGAGGTCATGCATCCATCCCCGCTCGACCGACCGCATACGCCGAAGCAACTGATAAGAAACACAGCGAGATAACATCGCCGCCCTCAGACACTGCTTCAGAATCAAGCCCAGATTCAATCAAGCCCCTGATTCAATCAAGCGACGATTGGCTCCGCTAATCGCGTCGCCGACAAATCGAAACCACTATTCGTCGTCTTCGTCGTCC
>Ga0116226_10004864_pt1 | contig 11944 bp, 13 predicted proteins | sample S1TSphfallax_FD_89692 | JGI IMG/M metagenome (GOLD analysis project Ga0116226, IMG submission 89692) | Host-associated microbial communities from peat moss isolated from Minnesota, USA - S1T2_Fa - Sphagnum fallax MG | ecosystem: Host-associated > Plants > Peat moss > Unclassified | place: USA... | reverse complement strand
TGCAACACGCCCAAAGGCGGCATCAGCCGGTGCAGCTCCGGCATGCCGATCGCTTTCGGCCCCTGGAAGCGCACGACCACGACCACATCCCGGTCCAGCTCCCCGGCCTTGAACGCGGCATGCACCGCCTCCTGGCTATGAAAAACGCGCGCCGGAGCCTCAATGATATGCCGGTCCTGCGCTACCGCCGAGGTCTTCATGATTGCGCGGCCCAGCACGCCATCCAGCACCGCCAGCCCGCCCGTCGGCTGGAACGGGTTTTTCACCCCGCGCAGCACGCTTTCATCGCCGCTGGCCTCGGCTGCCGGAACCCATTTCACCCCGCCATCTTGTGCCAGCATCGGCTCGGTCGCATAGGCGGAGAGTCCCGTTCCCGCTACCGTCCGCACCTCCTCATGCAGCAGCCCGGCCGCGAGCAATTCGCGGATCAAAAATCCCATCCCACCGGCGGCGTGAAAATGATTCACATCCGCCTTCCCGCTTGGATAAATATGGCACATCAGCGGCGTTATCGCCGCCAGATCCGCAAAATCGTCCCAGGTCAGATGAATTCCGCCCGCTGCGGCCATCACGATCAGATGCAGCGTATGGTTGGTGGAACCGCCCGTTGCATGCAGCCCCACGATCGCATTGACGAAACTCCGCTCGTCGATCATCTCGCCGACCGGCGTAAATTCGTTGCCCGAGGCGATGAGCGCCAGCGCCCGCTTCGCCGCCGCGTGGGTCAATGCATCGCGCAATGGCGTGTTGGGGTTGATGAAGGCAGCACCCGGCAAATGCAGGCCCATGATCTCCATCATCATCTGGTTCGTATTCGCCGTGCCGTAAAATGTACAGGTTCCAGGGCCGTGATAGGATTTCGCCTCGGACTCCAGCAGCTCGGCCCGGTTCACCTTGCCCTCGGCGTAGAACTGTCGGATACGATTCTTCTCCGCATTCGGCAGGCCGGAGGTCATCGGGCCGCCGGGGATAAACACCGCCGGCAGATGCCCAAAGGATAGCGCGCCGATCACCAGGCCCGGTACGATCTTGTCGCAAATCCCGAGATACACGGCGGCATCGAAGGTCTGGTGCGAGAGCGCCACGGCGGTCGCCAGGGCGATCACATCGCGGGAGAACAAAGAGAGTTCCATCCCCGTCTCACCCTGCGTCACCCCGTCGCACATCGCGGGCACGCCGCCCGCCACCATCGCCACGCCACCCGCTTCGCGCGCCGCCGCACGGATCAGGTCCGGAAATCGCTCATAAGGCTGATGCGCCGAGAGCATGTCGTTATAGGCCGTCACAATGCCAAGGCTCCCGCCATCGCCGTTGCGCAGCACCTCCTTGTCGCCCGGCGCGCAGGCGGCAAAACCATGCGCCTGATTGGCACAGCCAAGCGCCCGGCGATGCGGCCCCTTGGAGGCGGCGGCGGCAATCCGGGCGAGATATTTCTCCCGCGCCGGGCGGCTGCGTTCAACGATTCGTTGGGTCACCTCGCTCAGCGTCTTGTGAACCATGGCTTTGTTCCTCTTTCATGGGCACCAGTAGATCTCCGGCGCCGGTTTGCGCGCCAGCACGGCGCGAATGGGAAAATCAGGTCCGTCCGGGCGCTGCGCCTCGCGCAGTACCGCAAGCTTCGCAGCGCCTTCGATATGCACGGCGGTAAAATCCGCGGCGATGAGCGTCGGCAGCGTGAGGGTCAGCCTCGGCTCGCCTGCCCCCGGCGCATTCATTGTCTCCAGCAGCCGCTCGCCCGCCAGCGCCTGCGCCAGATGGTCGCCGCCTGGAAAGAACGAGGCGGTATGCCCATCCAGCCCCATGCCCAGCACCACGGCGGCGAAGGGCAGCGGAAACGCCGCGATGTCCTGCTCGGTCGCACCGATTAGCGGCAGAAACGCCGCCGCCGCCGCATCGTTCTGTAGCAAATGCGCCCGCAGCAGCCTGGCATTGCTGCGCGGTGACTCCTCGGGCACGCAGCGATCATCCACCAAAGTCACGCGCACGCGCGCCCAGTCGAGCGCCGTGCGGCTCAGCGCCTCAAAGAATTTCACCGGCGTCGTCCCGCCGGAGACCGCCAGCGCCGCGTGGCCCTCTTTTGCAAGCCTGCCGCGCAACGCGCCCGCGACCGAAACGGCCAAAGCAGCCGCAAGCTCATCACTGTTCAAAAATTCCTGCACTGGACTCCGTCCCGATTCATCCGCCGTCCGGACGGCCCAATTGCCGCCGAAGCCCGGGATTTGCCAGCACCCCCGCTCTTCCGCAACGCGCCGGGCGCGCGGCGGTCGATAAAACGGAGAGGAAAAGCGGGAATCGCGCGGGCGGTCATTGGAAAGGATATGGGCTACCCGCCGCCGAATACGACATGGTATAAAATGCCATTGAATTCCCTGCCGGTTTGCCCCATTTGTTTGCATGGCAGGCCTGCGGACGTATGCCACATACCGCGGGGGAGAAATAAAATGCGTGTACTACTGATCGAGGACGACAAGAACGTTGCAGGCTTTGTCATTAAAGGCCTGAGAGAAGCGGGACATAACGTGATTCACGCCGATTGCGCCCAGATTGGCCGCGAACGCGCGAATAACGAGCAATATGATGTCATCATCCTGGACCGGATTTTACCCGATGCGCCGGATGGGTTGAACGTCCTCACCGGCTTGCGCGCCCAGCGAAACGACACGCCGGTGCTCATCCTCTCCGGCCTCGGCGAGGCTTCCAACAAAGTCTCTGGCCTGAAAGCGGGCGGTGACGACTATCTTGCCAAACCCTTCGCCTTCGCGGAGCTGCTCGCACGGGTCGAAGGCCTCGCACGGCGCGGCAAGGCGCAGGAAGTTGTGTCGGGCGCTTAAAGCGAACGTTTACGCCAGAACGGCGATTTCCGGCGGCGCTTCCAGCGCGCTCGCCTCTTTCAACCCAACCCCGGTCAGCCGGCGGCGCAAAGCTTCGCGCACCAACCAGGCCAGCATATCGCCCGCCGCATCATAGCTGAGCCCGCCTTTGGTATGGATGTTGGAAATGCAGTTGCGGGCGGAATCCTTCACGCCTCGAGTCGGCGCATAGGTGAGGTAAATTCCCAAACTCTCGGCCACCGTGAGTCCCGGCCGCTCGCCGATCAGTACCGCGCAGATTTTGGCGCCCAGCGCCTGCCCGATATCATCGCCGATCGCGACACGCGCCTGGGTCGCGATCACCACCGGCGCGACCTTGAAATCCTTCAGCCTTGCCATCGCGGCATTCACCATCGGCACCGCATTCTGCATCACCGCGGTGGCCGATAACCCATCCGCGATCACGAAGGCGATGTCGTAATCCGCCGGCACCAGCAGCTTTTTGCAATCCTCGTGAAGCTGCCTGCCCAGATCGGGCCGGCGCAGATAAATCTCCCGGCTCTCCGCCGCACTGCGCACCAGAATGGCCCCCGGCAACGCTACCGCCAGCGCGGCGGTATCGAGCTTCGTATGCACCGCATCGCGCGCCTTGGCATGGGCGAACTGGAATTCCAGCACATCGCGCAACGGCATCGCATCGCCCACACGCCCGAGCCCGATGCGTGCGCGCGTCGCCAGCCGCAGCTTCGCCCAAGGGTCTCTGGGGTTATCGACCTTAGGCGGCTGCATCGATCAGCCGGTTCATGAATTTGTTCTGCGGATTCGGCAGGCGCATCCGCCCGGCAAGGTCCACCATATCCATCTTCTCCAGCCACATCTCGAATTCCGGCGCGGGCTTCACGCCAAAGGTCGAACGCAGATACAAAATATCGTGGTAGGAGAGGCTCTGATAATTCAGCATCACATCATCCGCGCCCGGCACCGTAATCACGAAGGTCACGCCCGCCGCGGTTAACAACGTCATCAGCGTATCCATATCGTCCTGATCAGCTTCCGCATGGTTGGTATAACAAACATCGCAGCCCATCGGCACGCCCAGCAGCTTGGCGCAGAAATGGTCCTCCAGCCCGGCGCGGATGATCTGCTTGCCGTCATAGAGATATTCCGGCCCGATGAACCCCACCACCGTATTCACCAAGAGCGGCGAGAAGGCCCGTGCCACCGCATAGGCCCGCGTCTCGATCGTCTGCTGGTCGATCCCGAAATGCGCGCCGGCGGAGAGTGCGGCACCCTGCCCGGTCTCGAAATACATCACATCCTGGCCGACGGTGCCCCGCCCCAGCGCCAGCGCGGCTTCGCGGGCCTCCTGCAAGATGCGCAGATTAATCCCAAAACCGGCATTCGCCGCCTCCGAGCCCGCAATGGACTGAAACACCAAGTCCATCGCCCCGCCGGCATTCATCACCTCGATCGCATTTGTCACATGCGTCAGCACACAGGTCTGCGTCGGGATGTCATAACGCTGCCGCAACCCATCCAGCATGTCGAGCAGCGAGAGGCAGTTCTGCACGCTATCGGTCGCCGGGTTGATGCCGATCACCGCATCGCCCGTGCCATAGAGCAGCCCATCCAGCGTGGAGGCCGCGATACCGCGCAGATCATCGGTCGGATGATTCGGCTGCAGCCGCGTCGCAAGCCGCCCGGGCACGCCGAGCGTGTTGCGGAACTTCGTCACCACCGAGCATTTGCGCGAAACGGCGATCAGATCCTGGTTGCGCATCAGCTTGCTCACCGCCGCCACCATCTCCGGCGTCAGCCCCGGGGCGAGTGCGGCCAGCGCAACCGTATCCGCCTCATAGGAGAGCAGCCAGTCCCGCAAACCGCCCACGGTAAAATGCGACACGGTTTTGAACGCCATGGCGTCATGGCTGTCGAAAATCAGCCTGGTGACTTCATCCTGCTCATAGGGGATCAACGCCTCATCCAGAAATACGGTGAGCGGCAAATCCGCCAGCGCCGCGCGGGCCGCGACGCGCTGCGCATCGCTCTCCGCCGCCAGCCCAGCCAGCTCATCCCCCGAACGCCGCGCCGACGCACAGGCCAGAACACTCTTCAAATCGGCAAAACGATAGGTTTCGCCGCCAAAACGGCTGACATACTGGACCATGACTCATGAAACACAAGAATTTATTGCAGCGCAACACAAATTATCCCCGAGAACAGCAAGAACCGTCAGCAACGCCCTGCGTCATTTAACCACTTGCCGCCGCTCAGCCCTGCTGCGAGGATTAAACCCATGAATTTCATGCCATTACGGCAAACAGGGCTGGAGGCGGCGCAACGCGCCAAAGGCCGGCTGGCGCTCGCCTTCCGGCGGAGAGAAACGCGCACCGGCATTCAGACATTCTACCAGGAAGGCTGTCTGAAAACCCGCCTGCCCCGCCCGCAGAACCCGGAAATCTGCGAAGCCGTCACCATGAACATCTCCGGCGGCGTCGCGGGTGGCGATAGTCTCGCCACAACCGTGGAACTCCACCCGGATGCGCGGCTCAGCCTCGCTTCCCAGGCCGCCGAGCGCGTCTACCGCGCCCTGGCCGAACCCGCCTGCATCGCCACGAAAATCACCGTTCACGCAAATGCCCATATGGAATATCTCCCGCAGGAGACCATTCTGTTCGACGGGTTTTCGCTCCGCCGCAGCCTGGAAATCGAGCTGGACGAGTCCGCCGGCTTCCTCGGCGTGGAGAGCCTCGTCTTCGGCCGGCTCGCGATGGGCGAGCGCGTCACCACCGGCACGCTGCGCGACTCCATCACGCTGATCCGCGGCGGCAAGCGTATCCTGCAGGACATTACACGGCTGAACGGCGACGTCGCAGCACAACTGCACCGTAAAGCCGTCGGAAACGGCGCCACCGCCATGGCAACACTCATCCTTGCCACCCCAACCGCGCCTGAAAAGCTCGCCGCGCTGCGCTCGGCACTTACTGGCTTACCCGCAGGCGCGCAGGCAGGCGCATCATCGTTCGATGGCATTCTCACCTCCCGCATCCTCGCCCCCGATGGTTTTTCATTACGAAAGATTTTACGGGCAGCCCTGGCCGCGATACGAGAGGAACAACCCCTCCCCCGCGTGTGGCAAGGATAATCATGAACCTAACCCCCCGTGAAAAAGACAAGCTCCTGATCGCCATGGCGGCAGAGGTCGCGCGCCGCAGGCTGGAACGCGGCGTGAAGCTGAACGTCCCCGAGGCCATCGCGCTCATCACAGATTTTGTGGTGGAGGGTGCGCGCGACGGCAAGCGCGTCGCCACGCTCATGGAGGAGGGCGCGCATGTCATCACCCGCGGTCAGGTTATGGAAGGAGTCGCCGAGATGATTCACGACGTGCAGGTGGAAGCCACTTTTCCGGACGGCACCAAACTCGTCACCGTGCACGAGCCGATCCGATGATCCCCGGCGAATATCTCATCGATGACGGCGACATCGAGCTGAATGCCGGCCTGCCGCAAACCATCCTCACCGTCGCCAATACGGGCGACCGCCCTATCCAGGTCGGCAGCCATTACCATTTCGCGGAAACCAACGCGGCGCTGGATTTCGACCGCGCCGCAGCACACGGCCAAAGGCTGGACATTGCGGCAGGCACCGCGATCCGATTTGAGCCTGGTCAGATGCGCGAGATTACGCTCATCCCGCTGCGCGGTGCGCGCATCATCACCGGCTTCCGCGGCCTTGTGATGGGAGGCGCATAATGGCCCGCATCACCCGCCGCGCCTATGCGGACATGTTCGGCCCCACGACCGGCGACCGCGTGCGCCTCGCCGATACCGAGCTGTTCGTCGAGGTCGAGAAAGACCTCACACTCTACGGCGAGGAGGTGAAATTCGGCGGCGGCAAGGTCATCCGCGATGGCATGGGCCAGTCCCAGCGGACCAACGCGCAGGGGGCGGCGGATACCGTCATTACCAACGCGCTCATTATCGACCATTGGGGAATCGTGAAGGCGGATGTTTCGCTCGTCGCAGGCCGCATCAGCAAAATCGGCAAGGCAGGCAATCCGGACATCCAGCCCGGCGTGGACATCATCATCGGTCCCGGCACCGAGATCATCGCGGGCGAAGGCAAAATCCTCACCGCCGGCGGAATTGATTCGCATATCCATTTCATCTGCCCGCAGCAGATCGAGGAAGCTTTGGCATCGGGCATCACCACCATGGTCGGCGGCGGCACCGGCCCGGCCACCGGCACGGCCGCCACCACCTGTACGCCAGGCCCGTTCCACCTCGCCCGCATGCTGCAAGCCGCCGAGGCCTTTCCCATGAACCTAGCCTTTTGCGGCAAAGGCAATGCGAGCCACCCGGCCGCGCTGGAGGAAATGATCCGCGCCGGCGCATCCTCGCTGAAACTCCACGAGGATTGGGGCACGACGCCTGCCGCCATCGATTGTTGCCTGTCCGTAGCGGATACATTCGACGTGCAGGTGATGATCCATACCGATACGCTGAACGAGAGCGGCTTCGTCGAAGATACGATCGCCGCCTTCAAGGGCCGCACCATCCACGCCTTCCATACCGAGGGTGCCGGCGGCGGCCACGCGCCGGACATCATCAAGGTCGCAGGCCTGCCCAACGTGCTGCCCAGCTCCACCAACCCGACGCGCCCTTACACGGTGAACACGCTTGACGAGCATCTGGACATGCTGATGGTCTGCCATCATCTGGACCCGAGCATCCCCGAGGACATCGCCTTCGCCGAAAGCCGCATTCGCAAGGAAACCATCGCGGCGGAAGATATTCTGCACGATCTCGGCGCGCTCTCAATGATTTCCTCCGATAGCCAGGCCATGGGCCGCGTCGGCGAGGTCATCATCCGTTGCTGGCAGACGGCGCATAAAATGAAACTGCAGCGCGGCGCGCTGCCGGGCGATGGCCGCGCGGATAATTTTCGCGTGAAACGCTATATCGCGAAATACACTATCAATCCGGCCATCGCACAGGGCATGGCAGAACATATCGGCTCGATCGAACCCGGCAAGCTGGCGGACCTCGTGCTCTGGTCGCCCGCTTATTTCGGCGTCAAGCCGGATCTCGTGCTAAAATCCGGCAGCATCGTCATGGCCGCGATGGGCGATCCCAACGCCTCCATCCCGACCCCGCAGCCGGTGCATTACCGCCCGATGTTCGGCGCCTATGGCCGCGCGCTCGTGGCGTCCTCGCTGCTCTTCGTCTCCGGCGTGGCGCTTGATGCCGATCTCGGCAAAACCCTCGGCCTCACCCGGCCGCTCGTCGCCGTCACCAACACGCGCGGCGGCATCGGCAAAAAATCCATGATCCATAACGACGCCACGCCGAATATCGAAGTCGATCCCGAAACCTACGAGGTCCGCGCGGATGGCGACCTGCTGATCTGCGAGCCCGCCGAAATCCTCCCCATGGCGCAAAGGTATTTCCTGTTTTGATCCGCGCCACCAAAGTTTTGCGCGTGGGCGACTGGCCCTCCTGGACCGCAGCGCAGCGAATCACGCTGGATTTCGACCACCGCTACCGCCGCCGCCTGCGCTTTGCCACCGCCGAGGGCGTGGAGGTGCTGCTGGACCTGCCGGAAGCCGTGCATATCCGCAACGGCGATGCGTTGGTCCTGGACGATGGCAGCTTCGTCGCGGTGGAGGCAGCGCCCGAAAAACTGCTGGAAATCCGCGCCAGGGATGCGGACATGCTGGCGCGCCTTGCCTGGCATCTCGGCAACCGCCATCTCTCCGTGCAATTTCTTCCCGGCGCGCTGCGCATCCTGGAAGACCATGTCATCGGAAAAATGATCACCCTGCTCGGCGGCTCGGCCAAGCCCATCCTCGCCCCATTCGACCCGGAGCCCGGCGCGTATCATGGATGATCTGCTACGCCTGCTCACCTGGCTCTCGCCCGCCTTTCCCACCGGCGGCTTTGCCTATTCCAGCGGCCTGGAATGGGTGGTCGAAAACGGCGATGTGACGGGCGAACCCAGCCTCAGAGAATGGGTGGAAGACACGCTCCGCCTCGGCGCACTCCGCTCGGACGCGATTTTGCTCCGCCTCGCGCATCAAGGCGAAAACGTCGCCGCACTTGGCATGTCCCTCTGCCCCAGCGCCGAGCGGCGGCTGGAGACCTCGGCCCAGGGTGGCGCCTTCATCCTCGCCGCCGCCGCCTGGCCCGGCGTGGTATGGGAGGACGCGCCCATCCCCTACCCCGTCGCCATCGGCAAACTCGCCGCCGCGCATGGCATTGCGGAAGACGCCACGGTGCTGGCCTTCCTGCACGCCGCCACCGCCAACCTCATCTCCGCCGCCATCCGCCTCGTGCCCCTAGGCCAAGCGGCGGGGCTGCGCGTGCAGGCAGCGCTTGAGTCCGAAATCCTGCACACTATGCAGGCCACCAAAGGCTGCGGCGCTGCCGAGCTCGGCGGCGCGGCTTGGGCGGCGGACATCGCCGCCATGAATCACGAAACCCAATATACGAGGCTGTTCCGCACATGACCCATACTGGCCCGCTCCGCGTCGGCATCGGCGGCCCCGTCGGCACCGGCAAAACCGCGCTGATGGATGCGCTTTGCAAAACCTTCCGCGACGCGATCGAGATCGCCGCCATCACCAACGATATCTACACCAAGGAAGACGCCGAATTCCTCACCCGCGCCGGCTCGCTCCCGCCCGAGCGCATCCTCGGGATCGAGACCGGCGGCTGTCCGCATACCGCCATCCGGGAGGACGCGAGCATAAACCTCGCCGGCGTCGCCCAACTCTGCAAGCAATTCCCCAAGCTCGACCTGCTGCTGATCGAAAGCGGCGGGGATAATCTTGCCGCCACCTTCTCGCCGGAGCTGGCCGATATCACCATCTATGTCATCGACGTTTCGGCGGGCGATAAAATCCCCCGCAAAGGCGGCCCCGGCATTACGAAAAGCGATTTGCTGGTCATCAACAAAATCGACCTAGCCCCGATGGTCGGCGCCAGCCTGGAGGTGATGGACCGCGATGCCAAACGCATGCGCGGCGAGCGCCCGTTCATTTTCGCCAATATCAAAACCGGGATCGGCGTGGCGGAAATTGCGGACTTCATCACCCGATCAGGCGGTCTCACGCTGGCCGCCTAGAGCCGGATGACATTAAATCGAATCGCGAGCGATTCATCTTAATGTCATCGAACTCTAAGTTTAACCGCGCGACTTCGCAATCTCGGCAAATAACAGCTCCATCATCTCCTCGGCGCGGAAAGGCTTGCTGCAGACCTGCCAGTTTGGATGCGCTTCGGGCACCGCCCCCGGCCCATAGCCGGAGATCAGGATGAACGGCACGCCGCGCGCCTCCAGAATTTCGGCAATCTCATAGACTTTTTCGCCGCCGATATTCACATCCATCACTGCCGCGTCCACCTTCCGGTTGCGCGCAATTTCCAGCCCTTCCTCCAGGCTCTCCACCGGCCCTAAAATCACACATTCGTGATCCTGCAGTGTGTCCTCGACCAGCATCGCCACCAGCATGTCGTCTTCCAACACCAGAACATGCATTCCAGCCAGCGAGATCTCATCATCCATCCCACCGCTCCCCATCTTCAATGCCAATCCGTTTCAATGCCAATCTGTCGATGCACGGGCATCTTACGCTCCCGCCGGCCGTCAAGGCGTAAATCGTTTCGTGCCAATTTTCATTTTATCCGGCCATCCCCGCCGCCAATGAAGCCACAACTTCAGGTTTTCAGCAAGCCGCTTTGGACAACGGACGAACCGCCGCCCTATAAAAATCCCAATGCTGGGCAAACTCGAATATCTGATCGCGCTTTCCGCCGAAAAGAATTTCGGCCGCGCGGCTGAGCGCTGCGCCGTCGCCCAGCCCAGCTTCTCGGCCGGCATTCGCGCGCTGGAGGAGGCGCTCGGCGTACCGCTGGTCATTCGCAGTTCGCGCTTCCAGGGCTTCACACCGGAGGGCGAGGTGGTGCTGGACTGGGCACGACGCATCACCGGAGACGTGCTTCGAGGCCGTCGAGATGGCAACGCTCTCATGGGTCGACTGGTTCAACAATCGCCGCCTTATGGAGCCAATCGGCAATATCCCGCCCGCAGAGGCCCAGGCAAAATACTAAGCTATGCAGGAAGCCTCGCTGATGGCAGCATAACTTAAACCAAACAGCCTCCGGGAAAACCGGGGCGGTTCAATCCGACTCAAACAGGTTAATTGGCGGGAGATTAATGCGTCACAAATTGTGTTTTGAAGTTAGTGTTTTAAAGTTCCGTATCTTAGTACAAGTATTTTTACTTCGGCAAGAAGTACAGACACTGCCGCGCCGAGCGAATGGGCATGTCAGTGATAGTGGCCAAATTAATTTCAAGCCGCTCCGTGACAGCTTTACTCTAGAATTTTCTAATAATACTTTCTTGTTATGTAAGTCAGCAAAAATGCCTTGTCAACATAAAGTGCATTTTATTGTAAAATATGTATCCTAAAAACTTGACCTTGTAACGGAAATAACATAGCAAGGTGATGCTGCTCAGAACAGCAAATTATCGCTTTGCTGCGCGAACCCGTCGTGCATTCTAGGCGTAGGGAATCTAAAGCTCCAAGAACATGAAGGGGAAGTACTTCAACAACATTTGGCTAATCAGCTGTGTTGTAATCGTGGCATCTTGACGCTGCGAATCAGTCTTATCAACCAACAAGCATTGTCTGCATGACCCATCTCGACACAATTTTGTTCTGCGACGTAGCGTGATTGCAAGCTAGATCGCCAACTCACTGCCCGTTCATATTTTTCAGTCGACCTCGACCGAAGCGGCATCAGGAATTTGAAGCGATTTTTATGAATACATATTTTCTAATAAAATGCATTTTACGTTGACAAAGCATTTTTACGGACTTACATAACCCGGAAGGTACTATTAGAAAATTCCGGATTGAAACTGCCACTATAGCTCTTATGTTCCATTAGTTGCGATTACGCCGGTCTCCGGAAAGCTGTAGAGCAAATCCAAAAAAAACATCGAGCCTCCTAAAAGGGAGGCAAAAAGGGGGACTAAATGAAAAAATGGCCAAAGAAGGCGATCTGCATTAAGCATTCGTCATTCGGATCCATGTTGCGGCGTCTCGTCCCGCCAGCAGGCGTTTCGCG
>Ga0116226_10004863_pt1 | contig 11945 bp, 4 predicted proteins | sample S1TSphfallax_FD_89692 | JGI IMG/M metagenome (GOLD analysis project Ga0116226, IMG submission 89692) | Host-associated microbial communities from peat moss isolated from Minnesota, USA - S1T2_Fa - Sphagnum fallax MG | ecosystem: Host-associated > Plants > Peat moss > Unclassified | place: USA... | reverse complement strand
CAGGCAGATAATCTGAAGCCCTTGGAGAAGGGCAAGACGTACGAACTGTGGGTCATTCCTGCTGACGGCAAAGCTCCTGTCCCGGCCGGGGTCTTCAAGCCGGATGCCAGGGGCTACGCCAGCGTGGTGTTGCCGCAACTGCCTCCCGGCATTGCTGCCAAGGCATTCGGCGTAACCATTGAGAATGATCCCGGAGCTTTGACACCTACTATGCCAATTGTTCTCGCCGGCGGGTAGGCGCGAAGCATTCGACCGCAAGTAAATATCTTCACAAGAAAATCCCCTGCTTCCGCAGGGGATTTTTATTTCCGGGATTGCTTCCGGCGCAGAGCGCTACGGGAGCGGCATACATCTCACGTCTCCCCGCAGAAACGCGGGTCGATAGGGGGCACCTGACATAGAAGGTCGTCAACACGGATACAAGACAAAGCCCCTGCTTTCGCAGGGGCTTTGTCGTTTCGTGCTGGTTGCAACCTAGTTGATATACCAGGTCTGGTTGTCGCCGTCTGTGATCTGCTTTGACGGATAGACAAGGACGGGGGTCCCGTTGGTCGCTCCGAAGCTATCATCATCGAGGACGCCGGAGGAGTTGTAGTTGACAATCTGGTATCCGTTTCCGACCAGATTGAATGTCCAGAGTTGAGAACCTACGTCATTGAGATTGAGAGGAGTCAGCGTAGCGATTACCACGGGACTGGTGGTGTCCGCATCTCCCGGGTCGGTGATGTACAGATTCGGATTGGCGGCGCTTTGGATGACATAGAGACCATTTCCCTGGTAGGAGAAGATCCATTTCTGATCGTTGGTGCCATCGGCGGTGAACTGCTCCACCTGGGTGCCCGAGGTGCCGGAGCCGCCCGTATCGGTCATGAGCAGTTGGCTGCTCAGGTTAGTCATGGTGTAGGTGCCATTCTGCAAGGATGGCGTGCTCGAGACCACCACCGTGATAAGCGCGTTGTGGACCAACGTCGTGTTCGCCGTTGCCGTACCGGTGACCACCACTTCATATGTACCGGGCGCCACGTTGTTGGTGGCGATCCCGCCCCCGGTTGCGTTCGGATGGACAGACGAACCGTTCGAGCCCGGCAGAGTGGTTTGTGCAGCGTTGGAAACGAGCGCATTGCTGCCGCAACCCAGGACCGATCCGGTGACGAAGACAGTGCAAAGCAGAACTGTCAGCAGACCCTGCCAACCCTTGCGGCGGGCCGGAATCCCAAAGAAAACGACGAAGGCAAAAGTTGTGCCTCCACCGAGCAGCCACCAGCGCGTCGGTTGTGTTGCAGGTTTGAGTGCGCTGTTAACGACTGTCGGATAACCGCTGATCTCGAGAGTCGTGAGGGAAATGCCACTGGCGCCAATGGTCACACTGCTTGCGCCCAGCGTGCACTTGAGGTTGCTGTTCGCTGGTACGGAGCAGGTAAGCGCGATCGGTGTATTCAGGCCGGCGAAGTTCTGAATTGAGGCCAGTTGCAGGTTGAAGTACACGTTGCTCGAGGACGGTGTAATGGTTTTGCTCGTGGTGTCTGTGCTGAGAGAGAAATCCGCCGTCGTGCGATCATCGATGACCGTGACGGTCTCGTTTGCGGAAGAAGAGGAGTAGCCTGTATCGGTCGGTGTGTATACCGCGGTGATGACGACGTTGCCGGAGGCGAAGGGGAGATATCCGCCCGTGAGCGGCACAGTATACGTACCGGCCCCGGAGCTGTTCACAGCGAAGCTATCGCCCGTGAGGATCGATCCGTTGGCGTAGAGCTGTATGGTGCCTGCGAGACTGCCGGTGGCCCCGGCGGGCGTGCCCACGGCGCAGTTATTGCCATTCACAGTGAAGCTGGTCGGGGCAGCATTGGTGTTGTTGTTCCAGCCGGCCTCAAAACCGACGGTGGTGTTGCCGCCCGCGGCGATGTTGCCGTTGTAATTCTCATTCGTGATGGTGATGTTGCCGCCGCTCTGGGTGTAATTGCCTTCATACACTTCCTGCATTGTCTGGCCGTTCGCCCAGGTCCACTTCAATGTCCAGTTGGTAAGGGCGGTCGTGCTGGTGTTGTAAAGAATGAATTGGCCCTGGAAACCGTTCTGGTAGGAGTTCGTGACCGAATAGGCCACGGCGCAGGCCGACCCGGAGGCTGACGGTGCTGCCACCTGTGCGGAGATGGCCAACGTGCCGTTCTCGGCGACTGTGGCCGTCGAGGGACTGAGCGTAAGCGTGGTGGTGGCGCCAGGCGAAGTGGTGGAGCTATACGCCGTCGCCACACCTACTGCTGTGTAGTTCGAATCCCCGGAGTAGATGGCGCTGATCGCGGTGCCGCTGCTGGCAAGCTGGCTGGCCGTAAGTTGTGTTGTGGCGGTAGCAATCGCCTGACCGGCGCTGTTAAAGCCGGAAACGAGGGCAACCGGGGTGGAAGAAGTACTGAAGGTGACCGTGCCGGATGGCGCCACACCGGTGGAAGCGGCAGGGGTTCCGGCCGTAGCCTGCAAGGTTGCAGTCAAGGTGATGGGAACACCTGGCGACGCCGTCGTGCTGCTGGGGCTGAGTGTAATTGTGGGTGTCGCCTGGGTGACAGTGACCTTGTAGAGCGACGACTGGCTGGTGCTGGGCTGGAAGCTATTATCGCCTGAATAGCTGAAATAAAGACTGTAGGTAGTGCTGCCGGTGAGCAGCGTGGATGAGAAGGTTGCCGTGCCTTCTGCGCCAACAGGCATGAGCAGAAATGGATAGCTGCTCCCATTGTTGAAGACCGAGATAGTGCCCGTGGGTGTCGAGTTGTTGTTATTGTTGTTGAGACTTACCGGCCAGACTGTGGCCTTCACCAGGGTCCCGAACGGAACGGAAGATCCAGTCGTAGGCGAGCTGGAGAAGAGAAGTACCTGCGACGCTTCGGGCGTGATGGTGATTGCCTGCGAGGTGGTGCTCGAAAGGAATGTCGAGTCTCCACCATAGCGAGCGGTGACGTTGTACGACCCGCCCGGGAGAAAGTAGTCATACGTAGAGGATGCGACGCCTGAGACCAAAGGCGAAGCAATCAGGCCGTCGGAACTCGGGGCAATGTTGCCGGTAGTAAAGGCAACATCACCGGTCGGCGTTCCTCCTGAGCCGGTAACGGTCGCGGTAAAGTTCAGGGGCGTGCCGTGGACGACGGAAGTGCCGACGACGGATGCACCCGTGGAATAGTTTGTGATGGCAAGTGCCGTGGTTGTCGACTTTGTTGCCGGAGCTTTCCAGGCAGCGAGCAGCTTGGTCGCATTGATGCTGCCCAGGCCGCCTGCTTCATTGTAGCCAGTGGCGGCGGTATAGGCGTAGGCGGTACCGCTCTTGAGATATCCCCCGGAGCAGCCCGTGCCGGTGCTGCAGGTAACTGAATTGTTGCCCGTCTTGACGCTGTTGTAGATGCCGGCAGTGGAGTACAGAGAGTACAAGGTTGGGTTTACATTTCCCTGGGCGCCGTACTTCTCTACGACCTCCGCCATGATGCCGGCGAAGACTGCGGCTGCACCCGCAGTGCCTCCCGTTTGCGTCACGTTCGTAATGGTGGCGGTGCAATCTGTGGGTTGCGCGCAGATCGCGTACTGTGCCGAGTTGTAGTTATTGCCGGCAAAGAAGGAGACGTCCGGAATCGCACGGGCGGTGGTACCGTTTGGAAGGAACGAGGATTGCCAGGAGGGCACCGGATACGGCGAGGCAGTGGTGGTGCTTCCGCTGGTGATGACATTGCCGACGGTACTGAATCCGCCACCGCCTGCATACACTACCTTGGTCCCCTGGTTGGAATTGGTAGTTTGATAGGTATCGTCATTCCACGCCTGCTCAGGGATGTAGCTCTTGGCCGAGCCGTAATCGGCGTTATTGGTGGTACTCCAGTACGTGGCGGCTCCGCTGGTGCCGTAGTAGAAGTCTGTGCCGCCCACTGCTGTGTCGAACGGTGTGGAGGCGTACCCATTCACCGCCAATCCGCCGGTCGAGGTACTCGCGCCCGGGGTGTCGCAGCCGGCAGAGCCGGAGTCTCCCGCAGCAGCAACGACAGTCATTCCCTGTGCCGCAGCCTGTAACCACGCCTGGTTGACAAAAGCGTCCAGGTCCGTGCCCATCGTCGCCTCGCAGCTCTGGAAACCGATGGTCAGCACGGATACCGCGTCGTCTTCGACGGCGCGCACCGTCGCGAAGTCGAGACCGGTATCGAAGTCTGTTGTGGCCGATACGTAGTAATAGAGAGTTGCGCTGGGCGCTGCTGCGCCGATCAACTCTAACTGCTCATACGCGATGGTGGCGTCGGTGCCAGTTGTAAGGATCGCGGGATCATTGCCATCCACAATCTCGATGGGTGCATTGGCTGTCGATCCGGAAAGTGTTTGATAGCGAGTAACGAGGTTGACATTGATCTGTGAGTCGCCAATCACACCCACATTGACGCCCGCACCGGTCTCGGTCGTGTAGGGAAGACTATAGATGGTCTGCAGGTCGGAGGGTGCGACCAGGTAGTAATCTGTGTTGCCGTTGACGCCGGTATAAGTCGGCTTGAATTTGTGAGTCTTAGGATTGAACTCGACATTGACAGAAGAAGAGGTCTTCTCTTCCGAAGTGTTCTCGCGAATCTCACTCTCGCGAAAGTTGTTGAGCGATGCGAAGCCCTGGACTACCGGCGTCAGAGCTGCCGGGATGCTCGGGTTGTTCGCATTGGCATAATACTCGTGGCCGCCAATCGAGTAGCTATGGATCTCGGTTTGGAATGTATCGCGAAGCTGTCCCGCAGTCCCGGTGACTTCGATCGCCATCCTGTTCTGATAGACGCGGCCGACAGTAAAGCCATGCGACGACAGAAATCCCGTGACGGTCTGGATGTCAGCATCCGCTACGCCGAACTGCTTTCCCAGTTCCTGAGGCGTCAGCCACTTGTGATAGTTCGGCGAACCCGCTGTTCCCTGCTCCTGGACAAGTTGACGCAGTGCCTGTTCCTGCTCGGGGCTGCGCTTGAGCACCAGAAGCATGCGGCCAGTATGAGAATCCTCGACGGGGCCCTGGTCATAATGCGCGTTGGCGAGCGGATGGATATTGCCAGGAACAGTGACCCGCGCAGATTCGTCAATGGGACCAGTGATTCTCGCCACACCCTGACCCAGGGCCGCGAAGGGCAGGGCAAGAAAGACGAGACTGATGGCAACCGAGGGACGAGAAACTCTCAACCTCAGACAACTTTGAATCGTGCGCAGCATGTTTGTCCTGTCTGCACGAGTCGATCTTCGTGGATCGACGTGCATGCACATTTCCTGATTTAGGCAAATTTTGTTTACAGCGTTACAGCGAGGCACCGTCTTCATTCCGGTGGTGGGGTCAAAGACGGCAGAAGGAGTCTGACATACGGACGAGTATGGGGCCTCGGTGCCAATTGCCGAATTGCACTAAAGCTGCAATATTCACCGACTTAGGTATGCACGCGGGTCACTCGACCGCAATGATGCAGGCCAGCGATAACACTCCTGTTGTAGTTATTTCCCAACATTATCTACCGGCTGTTTGTCCGTAAGTTGCAAGCAATGTGCTGCATCGCACATCGAACGATTGCGTTAGGTGCTCATACCCTAAGCGTGGCATTTCTAGCCCACCGGTCGTGTGACATAGTTGCCGAAGATCATGCAATGTGAGGAATGCAAAGAAGCATTTGCCGATGGACTGCCTACTAAACCGATTGCATGAACGCCAGTTTGAGCCACGGAGAAAGAATGAACAAGCTCGTCCCAATGAATGCCCTGCAGCAAACGCCGCCGCTAATGGACAAAAAGGTCTGGGCGAAGCCAGCGCTCGACATTCTGCCGATCGAGAGTGCAGAGCATGGAGTGACCGGCTTATCGGACGGCATTCATAAACAGCGCTCACACTAGAGCGGCCCAGCAAGAAGAGACATTCTCCTGTAACTGACGAACGGGCGCACGCTGTGTACATCGCTGGTGCTCTCTGCTCCGTCTGCTCCTGATTTCTCATAAACTCTTCACATCATGACTTTCATCGCAGGCGTTCTGCGCCGTGCAGGCGATGCCTCGGCCGTCGTTGCAGACATGCTTGCAGGGGACTTGTTCCCGGCATCTTCCCTCCGATTCTTAAGCTCTTCTGCTGCGCTGGCTCTTGGTGTTTCGCTCACCAATGATCTGCCGGAAGATTGCTTTGACTCCCAGCCACTGAGGAGTGGCCCCCATACACTGATTTGCGACATCCGCATTGACAATCGAGCGGAGCTCGCGGCAGCGCTAGACTTCCCTGCTCCCGAAGCTGCGAGAATGGCAGACAGTGCTCTCTTCCTCGCGGCGTGGACGCGCTGGCAGAAGGACTGCGTTGATCACTTTACCGGAGCATTCGCCGTAGCGATCTGGGACAGCAGCCGGCAGGAACTTTGCCTGGTTCGCGATCACTGCGGCGAACGCCCGCTCTACTACCTGCATGATGCAGGGACGTTTGCCTTCGCTTCCATGCCGAGCGCCCTGCGTCGCATTCGAGATGTCGATACAAGTCTCGACCAGGACAGTCTTCTTCACTATGTTGCGACTGGTCCGGACAGCTCTATCCCGACTTACTTCAGGAATATTCAACTGCTTCAACCCGGGCACCTGCTGACGCTCAAACAAGGCGAGGCTGCGGTGAAACGCTATTGGCATCCAATGCATGGAGCGCCGATTCGTTTGGGGTCCGACGCTGCGTATGTTGAAGCGCTCGTGGAACGATTCGACGCAGCCGTACGAGCGAGATTGCGCACAACCGGGAAGATCGGCAGCCAGTTGAGTGGAGGTATGGATAGCTCGTCTGTGACTGCGACTGCGGCGCACATGCTCGGAACGACTGAACTAACAGCCTTCACAGCAGTGCCCCAGGCAGACTTCTCCAATGTCACACTGGTCGGACGCTTCGGGAATGAAGCAGCAGCAGCGGCAAAGGTCGCAGCTATGTATCCGAACGTTAAGCACGTCTTGATCGAACCGTCGGGACTGGACCTGTTGAAGGTAGTGGAACAGACGGGTCGCCTTACTGATTCTCCCGTCTACAACCCCCTGAATCAGATGTGGGTGAATGCCATCCTCGATGAAAGTCGCGCTCGCGGAATAAAGGTGGTCCTGCAGGCGCCTTGTGGCAATGCAACGATCAGCTTTGGCGGACTTATCGGCCTTTCTGATCTTCTTCGCCACGGCCGCTGGATTCAATTGATACGACAGGTGATGGCTCTGCGGTCGAAGGGACACACGTCCTGGCGAGGTGCAGCCTACTGGGCTGCGGGTGGTTCGCTGCCAATGGGTCTGCGCAAACTCATCAGCCCGGAATTGCGCGCTTTCGATTTTTCCTTTAGTCCCGTGCATCCGGACAGGGCACGGGAACACCATCTAAGGGAAAAAGCATTCCTGTCTTTCTTCGGCGAAGACAAGGACCCACAGGCCTATCGCCGCAGGTTATTCGACTATTACGACACAGGGTTTGCAAATGCGGGAGCGAGCCTTGGCTGGGGTATCAGTCTGCGCGACGCGACCCAGGACAAGAGGCTCTTTGAATTTTGCCTTTCGATCCCAATCGAGCAATACCTGGTCGGGGGTCAGAGCCGGTCGCTGGTGCGACGCTCCATGCGCGATCGTCTACCGCCCGAGATCCTCAATTGCACGACACGCGGCCTGCAGGCCGCGGACTGGTATCTGACGATGGGAAACCGCAGAAAGCAAATGCGGGAAGAACTCGAGTGCATTCGCACATCGCCAATGGCACGCTATCTGCTCGATCTTGATCGGCTGCAGATGTTACTCGACACCTGGCCGGACAGCGGGTTTGAAACAGCCCGCGTTTATGATTCCTGGCACCTGGCCCTGAGTCGCGGCCTCGCCGTGGGCAACTTCATCCGCAATTTCGAAGCCACCCGGTAAATGTTCACCAACGTCACTTTGATATGGATCTGCGATCTGGTCCGTAAGAACGCTCCTCGACATCTACCCTCCGGCGGTCATAGTTGGCATCGCGGTTTTCTAAAGACTTCGTAAAGAAACTACCCTGAAGTAGAAATATCGTTCTCGTGTGGCAAATACCTCTTCCAGATTCTTAGTCAATTTTTCTCACTTTTCTATCTCCTTCCTTTTTTCCTGACGCCTTCTTTACGCAGAAGGCGATGGAATGAATGAAGTGGAAAACATCATCCAGGCCGGTAACGCCTGGCCCGCGTCGTCGATCGACCGCGGAGAAGAGGAGTGAATCGCTTTGAGTAAGCTGATGAGGTTGCGGTCCGTTCCGCATGTTCTAACCGCCGTCGCATTTTCTCTGGCCTTGCCGATCGTGTCCCAGGCAGCCCCGTCCGACATGGACAACGCAGCGCCTGTGACCGGCAGCTTGCATGGAAGATTAGTGCGTCCGGATGGAATACCTGTCCTGGCCACACAGGTATTCGTGCGCAGCAGCACTGGCGTTCTATGCGCCCGCGTCACGCCCTCAGCCGATGGAACGTTCAAGGTAAGCGGCCTGAAGCCGGGCACCTATGAAATTGACCCTGTCGAGGGAGCGACCGAGTACGGGACGCTCGCGGAAGTCGAGATCCTGCCGGGCGTGGATTCTCCTTTCAATGCTGCGCCTCCGTCCCCCGGTGTGCTGGACTCCAGTTCTCAAAGCGTCCAGGCTCAACCGTCGACAGAGGCGACACAGACGCCTGCAAACAAGCCGGACAATGGGTTCTTTCATCGCCTGGGCCGTGCCTACGTTGCCGACTGGGCAGGAAATGGCCCGGGTACGGTGACGGTAGAAAAGCGCCGCGGCACGCCTGCTCCGCTTGATTCTCCGCCCTTTCCCGCGAGCGATTGGCCCATCGGCGGCACACCCGTGATTGGCGCGCCGGATACACAGACGTATCCACTCATGCAGGCCGTGAATGAGAACAAGAGCCGCGCAAAGATCTATGGCTGGGTAGAAGTGGGAGCCAATGGCTCGACAAACAATAAGACGAATGCCGCAAAAGGGGTCCCTTCGAACTTTCCCTCTGCGTATGACGAGTATGCGAACACAGTCCAGCTTGACCAGGGTGCGGTCTACTATGAACGCCTGGAAAACACTGCGCAGAAAGACCACTTCGACTATGGGTTTCGTCTGTCGGGGCTGTACGGCGTCGATTACCGCTTCACAACTGCGAAAGGCATGCTAAGCCAGCAATTGCTGGTAAAGAATTCGCAGTACGGTTTCGATCCCGTCATGTTTTACGCGGACCTTTATTTTCCAAATGTCGCGGAGGGCATGGTCGTCCGCATCGGGCGCTATATTTCCCTGCCGGATATTGAGGCCCAGCTCGCACCGAATAACTACACGTATTCGCACTCGATCCTCTACACCTTTGACTGCTACACCCAGACGGGCATGAATGTCTCCGTCAAAGCGTCCGAACACTGGACCATCCAGGGTGGTATCTCGCCGGGCTGCGATGTGATGCCGTGGACCACCGATGCCCGCGTCACCGGAAATACCTGCATTGTCTACACCTGGTCAAACGGCGGAAATGTGCTGAATACCTGCGCGAACAGCATCAACAATGGCAAGTACGGGTATAACAATCTGGCAGCGTATTACGAGACCTTCTACCACAAGATCAACGCGACCTGGCATACCGATACGGAGGTCTGGTACCAATACGAAGCCGATACGCCCAATATGTATTGGTTTAACGGGACGAATCCTGCAACCGGCATCCAGTACGCGAATACTCTTTCTACCCCGTGGCCGGAAGCGACGAACTATCGTCCGGGCACTGGCGCAGTGAATCTCAACTTCGGTGCTGTCTGCAAGGACCCGCGGCTGCCTGCATCGCAGCAACCGGCACGCTGCTATGCTCCCGATGTCGCCATCACCAACTACATTGAGCACAATTTCTGGAAGAACTCTGCTTCCTTGAATATCCGCAATGAGTTCGTGAATGACATTGTTGGGCAGCGTACGGGTACTCCGGCCAAGTATGAAGAACATATGGTCGGCTTTGATTTCTGGACGGGGTCGACTGTTACCTTCCGCCCGGAAGTCAGCTACACCCACGCGTTTGCCAAGTATGGATTGACTGCGCTCGATATCGATCCGGGAGCGGCTGTCGCAAACCTGGAGAGTGTCTCGCAAGGCGGCACACCGAACCCCCTTGGACTCGGCAAGACCCAGGCAGTCACACTCGCTGCCGACTTGATTTTCCATTTTTAGCGGCTTAGGAGCTTTGCAACCGGCATGAAAGGGCTTCGGAGCGATTGCTCCGAAGCCCTTTCTTTTTCCGCGATAAAATTCCTCCCCGTTCTCTCGAAGTCTATGTAATTCTTGAGTTTTCAGTACACGCTTTCAGTACATACGGAGCCACGTCGCTCTCCTCATTGCTCGCCCGCAACTTTCAGGGCCATCTTTATCGATTGGGAGCACGCGAAGCTATGGCAGAAACATCCTCAGGAGAGATGAAACCCACGCTGGGGCTTACTGGCCTCACCAGCAATGCGATGGCCCTCATCGCCCCCGGCGCATTTTTGTGGCTCACGTTCTTCATCCAGGCGACCACGGGCGTCACAGCACCGGCGATGTGGATGGGCATTCTCGGGGCATTGGTGCTGTGCTTATCGACAGCGGTTTGTTACGCCGAAATGGCCAAGCTTTACCCGGGGACCGGCAGCTCGTATTACTTCGCCGAGCAGGCCTTCCTGAATCGCGACAGGGCGTGGAAGTATGCCCGCATCTCAAAGTTCATCGTCGGCTGGGCCTCCCATCTGTATTACTGGATCTATCCCGGGGTCATGGTCGGGACGATGGGCATTCTTTGCGGCTACATCGTGGGCACGCTCTATCCGAACTTCATGAGCGCATCGCCGCCGGGCATCCTTTTCATGATGGGCGTCGCTGTCGTTTTCTCCTTCGCGATCGCATACATCGCTCACCGCGGCATCAGCAGTTCCACGGCAGTGAATCTGGGCATCAACGTCATCCAGATTACAGCGCTGCTGGTCTTTGCGGTCCTCGCACTGAGCTACCGCATGAATCATCCGCCCGGTTCAGTGGCATACCAGTTTGATTCCACCAGCGGCGAAGCATACACGTACGAATTCAAGACCGTCACCACCGTCGCTGCGGGTGTCTCGACAGACACCATCGTCCGTGACGCGAATGGTGTGCCGCTGCCGAAGCTGGACGCCGCAGGCCAGCCCGTACCTTTTCACATCAGTTATGCCGAACGCGATGCGGCAGGAAACTTTCTCGCGCACCCGAATGCATTCTCCGTGGTCCGGCCTCACCAGTGGAGCTGGGTCTTCATCCAGGCTACGGTCGCCATCCTGATCCTGGTCGGCTTCGAATCTGTAACGGCCATGGGTGGTGAAGCGAAGAATGCCAAGCGCGATGTTCCCATCGCCGTGCTCACTTCCCTGCTTGTCCAGGGGGTCCTCTTCTATTTCTTTGAATACTTCGCGGCGAATTATTTCCTGAGTAGCGGCTACAGCATGCAAAGCGCGGCTGCGTCCGCTGCGCCTATCGGCGACATGATGGTGATGGTCGGCGATGCCCTTTTCGGCGCAGGCCACGGCCGCATCTTTATGCTCTTTGAGGCCTTCACGGTTTTCCTCGCCCTCATCGGGACCACGCTTTCGTGCATGAATACGGGGGCGCGCGTCACCTACGCGATGGGGAAGGACCGTGAAGTGCGCGGGCACTTCGGCTTGCTGCACAGCAAGAACTTCACGCCCCACCGCGCGATCTGGACACTTGCGACGATCTCGGCGGTGCTGGGCTGCGTCGCCGTTTCCATCGCCTTCGGCGATGGCGGAGTCCCGTCTGCTGCGACACTTGCATCTATCCCGCATGGCCTCTGGTCGAGTTTCGGCTATCCTTCGCATGACAAACTCGCCGCCCTACCCAACTCCCTGCTCACCATCACGCTCGCCTCGAACTTTGGCACGTTCATCCTCTATGCACTGAGTTGTACGCTCTGCATGGT
>Ga0116226_10004862_pt1 | contig 11945 bp, 5 predicted proteins | sample S1TSphfallax_FD_89692 | JGI IMG/M metagenome (GOLD analysis project Ga0116226, IMG submission 89692) | Host-associated microbial communities from peat moss isolated from Minnesota, USA - S1T2_Fa - Sphagnum fallax MG | ecosystem: Host-associated > Plants > Peat moss > Unclassified | place: USA... | reverse complement strand
GATGGGTGGGCCAAACCGGCCTGGGCAGCGCGCACAGGACCTGCAGGGGCGCCTCACAGTGTCCGAAGGTCACGGGTACCCACTAGTGTGTATGAAGTTACCAATGTGGGCATCATTTCTTAGTCTACTTGGAGCTTGGAGGGGACCGCCTTAAGGCTTACATGACTGAATACTTTGCAAGGCATTTACTTGTAAGTTTTGAGTTTTGGTGTAAGACCCTGTCATAATGGATTGCTCTGATTTTACACTGGGTTTTTTGGGGTGTAAGCCATTGGGCTTGGCTGAACCAGGACCTACTACACTCTTACCATGGTAAAATCCCAATATCTTGGGAGTTGCTTCTAAACATTATAAGCATCCCCAAGTGAGCAGTGTTTTCAAAGCGATTCTTCTATGTAGCCTAAGTGGTGATCATCCATAGGAAGATGTAAAACAAGTGGTAATCGTCTATACGAATGCATAATTTAAATATGATGAACAAAATTTTAATCATCCTTTTGTATTTGCTTCTAGACCCTAAACCTTACTAGAAGAAAATATAAGAAATCTGACCATTTTTCCTTTTCCCCTAACTTTTGGCAATTGGAAACCCTCAAAATAACTTCTTTTTAAAAAAAAAAGTCATTTTTAGTTTTTCCTTTTGGCAAAACTTTGCTAGTGAAAAAACCGTTGCCTGTGAGACCCTATCAAAAGCCCAAATTTAACATTTTATGGGTCAAATATAGCCATGAGGAGGCCTCACTCAAGGGCTAAGGTGAACTAGTGTTTATATTGGTTGCTATAACAACAGAATTGTTTACTAGAAAGGAAATCTTATAATAATTATTAATTATGACCTAAGGTAGAAAGATGGGTAGGTATTATGAATAAACAATGATCTTATGCATAAGATTTTTTTGTGCCTAGAGACCTATTTTGGACTCGTATATGGGTTAATTCTGGGTTACATTTAAATTGACCTTTCTTGTGACAAAACATTAAATTTTAAGGACAAATATGCCGATACCATAGAGGTTCATTCATGGAAATGATGTATGTTTTAAAAATTAGTTACTGGGTGGCATAATATTATTGGCCTAGAGATAATGAATTTGATCATATCCATTAAAAATTAAGTCATTTTCTCTTGAAATATTTAATGTATTGTGGGTGAAGCTTTGGGCTCATTTAAAACTTTTGTTTTGTCAGTCTATTGTTAAACCATGCTATAGAACTTTTCTGTGTAATAAACTAGTGATACAATAAGACCATGTGTAGTTTAATTGTGAAAGAGTTCATAAAGAAAAACTTATTTGTATTTGGTGAGTAATCCCCCATATAGCAAGGTTTTTAGGTGTGTGTAATGAGTGCCCTATTGGGTGTAGCCTCTGTACAAATCAAGCTTTAAATATGTGGGTGACCAAGTCCAAAACATGTAAGTTTCACCCCTTGTGTCTGTGTGGTGTGAGATTTTGGTTCATTCATTCTACCTTGAGTTGGAAAGGACTTATTTAAGACCTAATATTCATAGTTCCTAAACTATAATACCTTCACCTTCTTGAGCGAAGCCTCCTTTGTAAGGTAAGACTTGGGGGTAAAGGCATTATTAGAATAAAGGCCTGTGCAAGGCAATAGGCAAATGGAGGCTTGCTTTTGGTAGTGCTGATGTTTGAAGGTTTTACTTGACCTAAAGATTGTGAATTTATTCTTTAAATGGAGAGATATGAGAAGAGATAGAAACATTATGAAAAAAAAAAAACTGCTTAAAGAGGTAAAAATGTGCTTTGAAGCAAAACAATGCCCTTGTCTTGTGGAGGGAAAATTAAGTTGTATGACATAATCTCTGTCAACACTAAAAATTTTGTTCACAATTTCTGCAGGGCTATGTTCAACCTGGGCAATGTTGAATTTGGACTCCAAGATCACAGTTTTTAATCTTTGGATGGGATATTCATAATGTTTGGAAGTAATGCAAGAACATTTGAGGTTTTTACCACTGTTGGCCGGGTATCATAAATTTTTTTGATACCCGCTAGATTCAGTTTTCACAAAAATTATACACCAAGACAGGGTATCAATTTTTTTATAAATTTTTTTTGAATCAATTCTCACAATGTTGGTTCTCTACAATTGGTTATTATTTGACAGTTCTCACAAATCTGTTATTATTAAATAAAAAAGTCATAATCAACATTACAAACACATTATTGATTTTTTCCTCTTTCTTTAAAATAAAAAAAATCATAAGTAATAAGATTATCCATAAAATAAGGAAAACATAGCACCCGAACATTGAGTTTGGTCATACACTGATGAGATTCAAAAAAAAACTTGCAAAAAAAGTATATTAACATATTAAAGGGGGGCTGAAACTGTGGTAAACTGAGTTTCATCCTATCTTTTCCCTTTTTCAAAGCGGCTTCACTGCTGCTTATATTTTCACACTCCTAGCAGTACTAGGAGTAGTTCAAACCTGGTGCATTAAACCTTGTACACAATAGACTTTTCCTTAAAGTAATCCTGTCTTCACCCTGTCTTTGGACCTGCTTTCACCCCGTCTACCCTCTTTTGAGTGAGGTCCGCAAAGTAAGGAGGTTTTCTATCATCTGGGTATGAAATGCTGAAAATGAGCATTCAATGCACAAGGTTGGAGGTAATTATAGTAGTTGTACATGTAGGTGTACATGTAGGAGCAGTGAAAATATATGTAGCACTTCTCAAATATTAGATTCTCCTTCTCTGATTCTCGCCCATCCGATTCTCACAGAACTAGTGATCAGGTTCTCAGTCAAAGTATCATATTCAAAGTGATACCCTGAAAAGTTCAAATAAGGATACTCAAATGATACCCTGATAATATTCGGGAGAATATTTGATACCCAGTCAACACTGGTTTTTATCATGGTACCAACGCAGGTGCTGGTTCACCCAATGCCTCACCCCAGATGGTGGAGGTATGAGTCTATGTGCTGCTTCACCATTGGCCAAAGGCATTGTTGGAATCATGCCTTTGTTTTTGTTGCTAGCTGAAGCCGTCGCCGTGCCAGTGGCATTTTCACAATGAGGTGGAAAGCTGCTCTCACCTTGCAGGGGGCCCTCATAATGCCCTTTGGTTTTCTAAGTTGTGAAATGCCCATTGATTAGAAATTGTACACTCTTATCATGCTGACCAAAGAGACTGGGCAAACAGACAAAGGTGACACACTTCTGGGTTTCTTTATACCCATAGGGTAAAAGCATTCCCCTATCCCCATCAATAATTTGTTTGTAATTCTCAAAATAATGGGGGCCTAGGATGAGGCTGTAGATCAGCCCGTGCCTCTATTTTGGGAATATACCCCCACCCTTAAGCTTTACCCAAATCAAAGCATACTGCAAACCTTACCATAACCCTAAACATACATAGATTATGATGTAGTTGGAGTAGCAGGCCTACTATTTTGGAGCAGGAAGGACCCTATGAAGCTTATTAGGTAGGTGTAAGGTCCTTCCCGCTCCTGAATAGTGGAGGTAACATGCCCCTATTTTCTAAGAGGGATATTCTTGGATATAAGGTGCCTTCCAAATACACTAGGAAATTTCTTCAAGTGGTTTATGTTTCCAGTTAATAGACAATTCGGTACATTGCAACATGGTGGCTCCATGAAGCTGCAATCTTATGTCGGATACTCATCTTAGGTTTTAGAATTTTAGAAGCAAGGGTCCACAACCATATTGCCTTCATCTAGTTTCAAGTGTCAACCATGGTCGGTAAGGATACTGTCAAGTGTGAAGTGTGAACAACCATCGATAAGTTGGATTTCTGTGATAGAAATTTATGGTAAAGCACTTGAAGAAATTCCCCATGGTACAATTATACACATGATTCTTGCCTCCTAAAATAGAGGAGGCAGCCTAGGTCTCAGAAGGTGTAATAGGCCTCTTTAGTTGTAAAGGTGCCTCTCACTCACACTCTTCCCCAACTACATATGTTTAGGCTTATGAGAAATTTGGGCTCATGCTTTACAATGCGTAAGCGCATGCATGGGTGACATTCGCCTTGAAACATACACATGATAGATCATCACTTGTGCAAATGGCAAAGACTCACATTTTGTTGGCCTTGCCTACCAAGGCAAGGATATTGTGTTTAGATTCATTATAGAGTATAGTAGCTTAATGGATTTTGCCCCCTAGGTAATAGGTCTATTTTAATATGAGGATTTTTGAAAGATGATATTTTGGCTTTTGTGGAAACTTGAGATTAATTATAAAGTTAGAATATCTTGAAGGATTTTTTTTGTCTTTTAGAGGATTTTTGGAAGATTTTTTTTTTAATGGTGAAATATTTGAGTTTCCATAATTCTTCTTTTGCCTTCAGATACTTTTTAATGTAAATGGCAAGGCCACAATGTGACACACCCCTTGTTGATATCCCTTTAAACTTAGTAAACTTACTTTCTTAAATCTACAATTTCAACTTTGCAGCAGAAATCCATTGGATTGCCAAAAAGTATTTGACATATACTAATTCATAACACTGCACCTAGTGACAAAAAAATATTTGCATGATTTTTTTGAAATCAGATAAATAATGACTTTACTAAGAGTGGACAAAGGATGAAATTTTTAAAAATGGTTTCAATGTTCATCAAAGCGAACCGAAGAAGTAGCAAAACCATAATTTTTATCCTACCCTTACCAATGCTTGGCTGGTATGCACATTTTATAAGTATTACCCGCTGCAAGGAACAGCCACAGAATACAACACAATACAAGACCAATACTGGTCAAAACTAGTGTTGGCTGGTTATTGTTTTTTTATTAAAAATAACTGCCAGGTAGGTCTTTTTAAAAATATTTTGGCACCACAGGTTATCAATATCAATATGAAAAATTGATTGTTAGGTATGTTATAAAAAGGGTATTAACCATCAGTTATGCTGAAGGATAGGTTATCAAATAATCGGTTGATAAACACCTGATCTCTTGTAAGTTATTAGTTGGCTATAAGGTTTTTCATAAATTAAAATTATTATATTTTCTATGCTTTAAAAAAATGTATTAGTGTTTAATGAGTGATAACCTATCCAACAGTGGTTTTTTTTGGGGTGAAAATTTGCCAAGGTGACACAGTTTTCTGAAAACTGAAAATATTTTGTTGTAACTTCCCCTTTTTTGGAAAAAAATCGCCTAAAACAGAGAGAAAACTATTTTTTTGGGTAGGGTGTTGCAATATTTATGTCTACCAGCTACAATTTTAAGAGTTCCTTGAAATAATACGTCAATAAAGGCAAAATCTGACTAGGTATGCTCGCCACTCTGGCTCCATCAGGAAATTGAAAAAAAAAAAACACCATTACTTGGATGATAATTGAGTCATGTAGGTAGTAGTGTTTTTTTACTCATCTTTTTTATGTCGAAATTTTGGTACAAGTTAACAAAAAAAATAGCAAAATTAGTCGAATCTACAAGAGAATAACAAAAAAATTCCAAAACATCTCCAGGTTTAGGGTTACTTTGGGAACACCAGTGCCATCCTTCCAAGGACCGTAATATCAAGCTAGTACACTTTTGGATGCCTCTTTATATGGGGGCACTTATTCTGCTTCACATTAATTAGTTGGGGGTGCCCACAAGTCCAACTTTATATTACGCAATGAGCCAGTTTGATTGGTCCATTTCAAAAGGAGATTGAAACTTGGACAGTTCCCCGAAACAGAAGATTTTGTGAAAGGTTGAGGGAACTTCCCCCCCTTGGCCCAGGTATATAGGCGAGAAAGGGAGGACTTTGGGCAAAACATATGGGATTAGACCGAGGTGCTGTTGCGAACACATTGGGAACTTGGAGGGAACATGTTGGGAACAACGGAAAAATGAAAAATATATAGTTAAAAGAGTCCGGGCCAGAAATGATAACCTGGTGGGTCGAAACTAGAAGCTGGCCAGCTGCAAAGTCAGTCAAGAAGCTTGGATCCACCCTAGCTGTACTGCTTACCACCAGTGGTGATTGAAGCAACTTCCACACCTTGTAGATCTTCAAGGTGACGATCACAATAAAGAAGCCAAGAGACGAAGCGCCGAGGATCATAAAATCTGCAGGAGTCGAACAATAATCGCATCGTCTTGCGACCAATTCAACTTCTAGGTTTTTTTTGGCAAGCAAGCTCATGCTTTTGTGCCGGATCAATTCTAGCTGCTAGGTTGTTTGTGAAACGCTAGCTTGGCCTGAGGAGTCAAAGATCGATCTTTTGTGCACCAGAAGTCTTCCTGTGAAGAAGCTGTGATAGATAGTACTGGAATCACCTACATTGCTGATATTGTACTAGATCTTGGTCATAAGGCCGATTAGCTTCGACAGATTATTGTTAGATCTGTAGTTTTTTGCGCCGGATCCGTCAGCTAGCTGTGATATTCTTGTTGCTACTAGATCTTCAAGTTTTTATTGTTGAAGAGCAGTTGTTGTTGAGCTGTTGGGTTTTTTTGTTTCCTGGAGTTTCTCAGATTCGTAGGGTGTTGCGGGATCGAATTATCAAATCATGGGTAGTCATGGAGGAGAACAAGCTGTTCAGCCTACTCTTGCACAGAGATGGCGGGAGATTAGTGGGGAGAAAAATTGGGATGGGCTTCTACACCCGACTCTGGACGAGACTCTGCGAAGCGAGATCATCAGGTACGGGGAGTTCGCGCAAGCGACATACGATGGGTTCGATACGGACTCCTTCTCCAAGTATTGTGGTAGCTGCAGGTACAATAAGAATAAGCTGCTGGAGTCAGTGGGGCTTTACAACCGAGGCTATGACGTGACGAGGTACATCTATGCCACGGAGAACATGGAGCTTCCACGCTTTCTCAAGCATTCGGATAAACCGGACGACGAGGTGTGGAGCAAAGATTCCAACTGGATAGGGTACGTTGCAGTTTGCACCGACGAGAAAGAGCTTCAGCGCATAGGCCGGCGAGATATCGTGGTTTCGTGGCGTGGGACCATTACGGGTCTGGAGTGGGTGGCGGATCTGAAAGATATCCTCACTCCTGTGACAACTTATAACGCAAGCGGCACGATCCACGCAGCAGCCGACATCAAAGTGGAGGCCGGATTTCTTAGTGTCTACACCTCCGCCAAGTCCAAATCGCGCTATAACCAGACCAGCGCGGGGGAGCAGGCGAAGAAGGAAGTTCTGCGCTTGGTGGATCTATACAAGAATGACACTCTGAGCATCACTATCACAGGCCACAGCCTTGGGGCTGCCTTGGCGGTGCTCAACGCTTACGACATAGCAGAAGAGATGGCTTATCACAAGGGAATAGCTGCAACGCCAGCAGCACTAGCACCAGCAGCAGCTCAGACTACCACTACTACTACTAGTAATGTTGTCATACCCATCACCGTTTTCTCGTTCGCCGGTCCTCGAGTCGGGAATGGCGCCTTCAAGAAACGCTTCGACACGTTGGGTATCAAAACCTTGCGTATGGTGAACGTGAATGACCTTGTCCCGCGAGTTCCCGGCTTCTTCACCAACGAGACAGAGCCCGTGATATTCTCCGAAGCTCTGGAATACTTGCCCTGGACTTACTCCCACGTCGGCCTAGAGCTGAAGCTCAACAGCAAGGACTCACACCACCTGGACCAAGCGAAGGCCAATACAACCAATTGGCACAACTTGGAGCAGTATCTGCACCTTGTGGATGGCCATGGCAGATACACTCAGCCCCCATGCCGTGACCTGGCCTTGATTAACAAGTCCTCCGCCTTCCTCAAAGACCAGCGCTTCATACCTACCTTCTGGTGGCAGCTCCAGAACAAGGGCCTTGTCAAGGATGACAACGGTCTATATGTACAGATTCCCAGAGAGCCCGAGGACATCCCCATTCCCCCTCCTCCATCCAACAAGCTTGACTCTAAACCTAGTACTTAGTGCACCAGGCTTGGTTGGGCATGCACCATAGATTCCCGGGATGAATACCAGATCTGAAGCAGCTCTAGTATTAATTAATTAATATTTTCCTTTTGGAATCACAAATTTCTGAAACCAACTACTCGTCCTCCCCATGACCAGAATCCCAGATCCACTGCAAACTGCTGGTAGCATGGACTAGCCTGCAATAATCTAGATCGCTGATCCACCAACAAAATAACTCTTTCTCTGTGTTGATTGATAGTCAAGTGTCGAAGCTGCAATTGGGTTGGTACGTTGATCAGTGATTATATCAACCTACCAAGTAATTAGTACGCGGCTAGAGTAAAATGTAGGATTAATCTTTGCTCATCAGGCTTAAATTTCATATGTGCAAAATATAATCAGCTTACTTGGGTTAGTTTTTAAATCAACAGTTTTTACTAGCTCTACCGAGATCAGGTGTTTTGCTGCTTCCATGCAGGGCGGATGCAGACTCAGGTTAAATCTGATTGATCCTTCTCAGGTGATAAAAATAAACTATAATTCTGCAGTTTTGTGCAGGGGTTTATCTATTATTACGATTTTTTTTCAATTCTTTAGTTTCGAAATTTTGGTGTCATTACACTTAAAAAACGAAAAATTCTAAAAAATATTTGTGGCCACTGTGAAAATTTGCTCAAAAATAAGAAGCACTGGTCATTTGGTCTTATAGGCTCTGCAGTCTGATTCAATGTAAATTGATCTGCTGGAATAATTTTGCAATGGGCTTTTCAATGCCAGCACACAAGTCTCATATTGGGTACGATGTCACTTCTTCTGTATTATGAATTTGTTGTTGAAGTGTAATTATAATTTGTGTTGGGTGGGTATACCAGACTGGAACCCTGGTACATAAACTTGTACTCGCCACATTACCAAAGAACTGACCAGGCTGGTATGATCTAATTCAATACTGGCCTCATACCAGTATCTGTGTGGTAGCGATTAGAGGTAATACAAGTTTAATACCAAGGCTATATCAGTCTCAAGACCCGTATGTACCTGCCTATGGAATACAAAAAGAGCTGTACTGGAGACGACTCTAGGACTAGGCCAAAGTCATCGACCCTAGGCCAAGATGTCAAAAAATATCTAATCTTAAATCAAGATGCCATAAATGATTTTAATCCTAAGCCAATTTTTTTATAAAATTCTAACCCTAAACCAATATGCTTGAAAATATTCTAACACTAGCCCAAAATGCCCAAGTGAAAGTGTGATTTGGCTTGGGGTTAAACTTCACAGTTTAGGGTCTAACTCTAAGCCCAAAACACATTGATTTCTACCTCATTTTTAAAATTTTATGGCCTAGGGTTATTTTATATTGGTCATGAGGACATTGGGCTAACCATGTTTGCAAGACATTTGTCTTAAGATGTTCATAGGACTTTGGACCTATGGCCTAAGGTTCTTTGCTTAGGGTGCTCATAACATTTTTGGTTTATAGTGCTTATGGGACTTTTGGCTTAACATTTTTACAAGACATTTGGCTTAAGGCACTTATGGGAATTTTGGCTTAATGTCTTTACAAAAGAAATTTGGTTTCAAGATCTTGTAGCCAAGGAATGGCTTAAGACAATTGGCTTAAGGTGTTATTCTGGACTTTTTGTGAATGGTAGAGGAGATTTAGCTTAGGGCTTAAGAGATTTGGTTTAGACCTAGGACTTGTGGCTTAGGGCTTAGGACATCAAGTTTTAAGGCTTGAGAGATTTGGCTTAAGGCCTAGACTTGTGGCTTAATGCTTAAGACATTTGACTTAGGCCTTAGGACATATGGCTTAAAGCTTGGAACTTGTGACTTAGGGCTTAAGACATTTGGCTTGATATCCTCTTGACCTAGGCCCTCAAACCTTATGGTCCTAAGCTTTTAAAGACATTTATGCTAAGACACCAAATCCTAGGGTGTGCAGTTTGTGTCCCAAGGACTAAGCTTGTGTCCTTGCTTTCGCACCCATTTACATTTTGCCATTGTTCCATTGTCGCATCATTCCATTATTGTGCTTCCCTAAACACTTATGCTACCTGCACATGAAAAACCATGCACTTGGTGAAACTTTAACATTTAGACTTACCTCACTACCTTCGGCTAACCCCAACCTTTAGATGAGTCAGACTAATACTCGTTGCAAACTTCCCAAGTGGTCGAAAAGCTTATCACCCGGGATTATCATTTCTCATCTTTTGACCTAATCACAAACTTCGTTTAGTTCAAGGACTTAGTGCACCAAGGTCAACATGTCAAGCCCCTTTCCTCGAACCTTCACTATTGACACCTATCTCGTTTGTGAGTATGTCAAACCAGGAATTGAACCCAGCCCAACACTTATACTCGTAACCCAAGCTGCCGCAGGGGCTGCCCTACGGTGATCTAGACTTGAGCCCTGAGTAGGCAAGCCCCCCCCCCCCAATTGAGGATCTGCCTAAAAGGGTATCTATTTGTCTTGAGGTTCAACCGTTGGGCACATGGATAACTCTAGTATGGTAGTTTTTGAATTCCGTACCTGTCACATGTATGAACCAAAAATCAGTCTTGGACACTAATACCGGTACCGGTACCAGGCTGGTATGAATTTTCTTTTAAAGATTTGATATCAGTATCAGCTGGTATGTTCAAAAGTTGCTACCCGCCCAAGACTGGCGATAACCACAATGCACAGGGAACCAAAATTAAAAATATTTATTTAGAACATGTACACAATTTGTAGATTATTTAAAATATTAAAGATATCCGCAAAGTAAGGAAAACACAGCACTAGTACCCCCTGATAAGGGGAGTGAGATTTCTAAAAAACCTTGAAAAAAGTACACTGGGCTTAACCAGTGACTGAACTTTTGATTAGCACCAAATTTTACCAAATCTGAGTTTCACCCTTTTAAAAAAAAATTCTGATTGCCTTCAACCAATCACTGATGTTGCTGTGTGTACTGCAGTTCTAAATATTTTCGAATCTCTTGCATTTAATCCTGAGTTCCAGCATTTTGTAGAATTTCAGGCCACAGTGAACCAGCACCCACCAGTGCACCATCCACTGGATGCCCGTTATGACTCAGTTGTGGATGATCCTCAACTGAGTTGCTACCTGGTTTCATCTTGGTAACCCATTCAATAAGAAGTAGGTCTAACATATAGACAGGAAGGTAAAAAAAATAGGAGACTACTAGATAAGAAGATAGTTTATACATAGTAGGTAGGGGCTATTTTCACTACCTACCTAGTTGGTCAATAGTAAATAATGCAACTGAGCTAACCACCATGGTTAGCTAGGGAATTGGAACTCAACAGAAAACTGTTTCCTGATCACATATCATCCATCCTTGATGGTGCACTGGTGGGTGCTGGTTCACTGTGGCCAATATTTCATTACTTTGCAAATAACAGTGTTGTTCAGAGGTTGAAAGAAGGGTCCGAAAGGGGTCACTTTAGGATGAAAATTAGAAAGAACCGTTTGGTGGTACTCACTAAAATGTACATGCGATTTTCTTTTAAGACAGATCTGTGACCGTTCCAGAGTGATTCTTGTAGCGATGGAATTAGATCTTTGGTTGTATTACAGCCCTTTCATGACATTATCCAAATAAAAGTTTTGAATAACTTTTTAAAAAGGGTCATGACTCATTAGAGTTACCCGCAAAGTCTCCTTGTCTTCACCTTGGCCTTGGGCGGACGACATTAAACTGGCCAAGGGTCTTCAATGTCTTCCTCTTTCGCTCCCTATCCCCTCTCTCATTGGTATCCCCAAAGTACTAAAATTTTATTAAATCTCAGTATGAAATGCTGAAACTCAGCAATTAATGCATTAGGGTGGGTTGAAGAGTAATCATAGAAATTATACAGATAGGAGCAGTGAAAATATATGCAGCAAGGAAAATGAAAGACTGGATGAAACTCAGTGTACCGTCAAAATTGCTGGAAAAACTAGTTTGTGTCCCAGTTATTTCGTTTTGTAAAATTTTCATTCCAGTTATGGGTTTGATGCCCCCATTATGCCGAAAGTGGCTGTTCTTGCCCCCTAATCACGTGACTTTACAGATAACTCTATTATGGTAG
>Ga0116226_10004861_pt1 | contig 11946 bp, 8 predicted proteins | sample S1TSphfallax_FD_89692 | JGI IMG/M metagenome (GOLD analysis project Ga0116226, IMG submission 89692) | Host-associated microbial communities from peat moss isolated from Minnesota, USA - S1T2_Fa - Sphagnum fallax MG | ecosystem: Host-associated > Plants > Peat moss > Unclassified | place: USA... | reverse complement strand
GCGATCCAGGCCCCGCAACGATCGTCTGAGCCGCTGCACATGATCGCGCACGACCCTGTCGGGTATCTTCCGATCGCTCCGGCCCTTGTTGCGTTCGAGGCATACCTCCTCCGGCAGATCGAAGACGATAGCGGTGGGCAGCGCGTGGTAGCGCCGGGCGAGGTCGATCAGCTGCTTGCGGTCCTCCGGCCGCACGCTGGTTGCGTCGATCACCGTCAGGCGCCGGCGCGCCAGCCGCTTTGCTGCGATCGCCTGAACGAGGTCGAAGGCGTCCGACGTGGCGCTCTGATCCGTTTCGTCGTCGGCGACCAACGCCCGGCAGCGGTCGGACGAAATGATCTCGGTCGGTAGGAAGTGGCGTGCGGCGAAGGTCGACTTGCCGGAACCCGTGGCGCCGACCAGCACGACGAATGAGAAGTCGGGGATTTTCATTTGCACGAGAACACCCCCATCTGCGTCGGCGCACCCAGCTCCGGATGCGCCTCGCCAATGCCGTCAAGCCGGACGTCATAGCGATACTGGGCCGCCGTCTGCTCCGCCCAGGCGCGAAACTCCTCTCGTATCCACTCGAAGCGATGGTCCTGGTGGCGCAGCGCACCGGCATCGAGCGTCGCATAGGCGGCATTGTAGTCGGCGTTGGGTGTGGTTAGTACGACGGTGTGTGGCCGGGCGACACCGAAGACCGCGTCGGCAAAGGCGCCGAGGCGCGGCGGATCGATATGCTCGATCACTTCGACGACGGCGGCCGCATCGAAGCCGACAAGGCGCCGGTCGCGATAGGTCAGCGCGCCGTGCAGCAGGCTGATCCGCTGCCGTTGGGCGGGTGCGAGTTCGGCCAGATGCAACCGATCCGCGGCGGTCTCGAGCGCCTGGCTGGAGGCATCCATCCCCAGGATACGCTCGAACTGTCGCTGCTTCATCAGCAGCGCCAGCAGCTTGCCGGAGCCGCAGCCGAGATCGAGCACCGACTTGGCCCCGGCGGCTTTCAGCTCGGCGGCGACACGCTCGAGGCGCTCGTCGTGCAGGCGACGTTTCAGTGCCGGCTCATCGACGTCTTCGCTTGCCGCAACCGGGCCGTCGACGGTTTCCAGTTGCTCCAGGGCAAGCCGTGTCAGACGTCGCTGGTATTTGAGATAGCGGCGGGCGATGAGATCGCGGGCCGGATGCTGCGGCAGCCATCCCTCACCATGCCGGAGCAGCTTGTCGATCTCGTCCTCCGCGACCCAGTAGTGCTTCTGGTCGTCGAGGACCGGGATCAGCACGTAGAGATGCGTCAGCAGGTTTGCCAGCGTTGTCGTTCCTGACACCGTCACGTCGAAGTAGGAGCCTTCGGCGATCGGAACCGCGCGCACCGAATAGCCGAGCGGCTCGAACAGGCCGCTCGCGAGCTCGATCCCGCCGCGGCAGCGCAGCGGCGTCAGGCGCGCCTCAAGCGGTATCGGCAACTCGGCCAATTCCGCCCGTTGCCCAGCCCGACCGGCCAGCGCCGAGCCGAACACGCGGCCGATCGCCACGCTCAGGAACGACGATGCGGCGTATGGGCGATCGTTGACATACTGATTAAGTAGACCGCTGTCGCCACCCGCACCTTGGCGGCCACGCACGAGCGCGATTGGATCGACATCGAGCACCAGTGCCGCCGTGCAGCGTTCGATGCCCGCCTGCGGGTAGAACACATGCGCCGTGCCAAAAGGCAGCGCGAACTGCTGGTGGCGGTCCGGGTGCTTGTGCAGCAGAAATCCGAGATCCGTCGCCGGTTGATGGGTGGTGGTCAGTGTGAGCAGCATCGGCGTCCTCTAACCCCCGGCCGCAGGCGACGGCGCGGACGCACCGAGCACGATGGAGGCGAACAATTCGTCAGCCCGAGCGCCCAATTGATCGCTTTCCGCGACATCAATCCGCGACACACCTTCCGACAGCGCCATGCCGATCAACTCGTCCAGGACAGGACTCCGCGAGGTCATGTCCTGCTCGGTCGATTGGGCTTTTCGCGCCACCAGATCGGCGATCGTCGCTGTGCAGCGATCGGTCAGGACCACGCCACGGAGTAGTGAATCAAGATCCATCGGTGGTGCTTCGGCGCGCGTGCGCAGCCACAGCAGCGCGAGCGTCGCGCGCGCGGCGTAGCAGTAGGTCTTGAGGCGCACCTGGCCGCCGCCGCTGCAAATCTCATCGAAAGCTCGACGGGCCAGATGATGATAGTGATAGGCCAGCGGCGTCAGGTTCGCGCCGTCACGCGCCAGGCGCAGCATTCGCTCCGTCGTCACGCTGTCGTCGCGATAGCGCACCGGCGAGGTCAGCCATTCCAGCAGCACCGCGTTCGACCGTACGAGCAGACCGAGCGCCTTGCGCAGATCCCAGCCATTCAGATCGAGGTCGCCGTCGATCGGCTTCTCGATGACATCGCGCCGCGCCGTGACAGTCAGGTAATGCCCGATCGTTCGCAAATAGATGAACCGCACGTCGTAGTCGCTGTCCCGCGACGGGAAGCCCCAGGCGCGGCTACCGGACTCGACGGCAAGCAATATCCTGACGTCCTGTTCCCGCTCGATCGCGTCGAGTTCCGTGTGGATGCGGGCGAGCATGCCCGGATCGAACGCTGCACGCGGGGCCTCGATCATAGGGCCTCCAGCACTTGGGAGCGGTATGCGCGGACGACCAGGTCGTCGATGAAGTCCTGGTCCGGCGCCTCCGGCAGAGACGAGGTGGCGGCGGCGGCTTCAACGTCGATCAGCAACGCGTCGATCGTCGCGGCCACCGCCTCGTATGTCCGCTCGCCACGCTTGATCGCGAGTAGCTCCGCAGCATAGGGCAACGGGAAGCTGATGCGCCCAGTCGTGAGCAGGTCGATTGCCTCCCGCCCCACGCGCACCGCATGCGACAGCGCCTTCCAGTCGACGCCTTCATTGCGTTCCGCCTGGGTCGCACGCTGGCCATACTCATCGACCAGACGCTGCCCGATCTCGCGGGCGTGCTTGATAGGACTGGTGAACGGCATCAGCTTGCCGCACACGGTCAGATGCCGGACCACCTGACCGCTCGGCATCGTCTGGTCGAGCAGCGTCACATGTTCGGACGCGCCGACCAGACCGACGATGGCCGGCTCAGCCGCGCCGAGCCGGGCTGTCGTGCCAAGCCGCGCTTCGGCGTCCGCGAGCATCGCCAGTGCCTGGCGTGCGGCAGACACGCGGGAGCCCTTGATGCCGTATTTGTTAGCCTGTTGCCGGCAATAGCGCACGAACATCGTGGCCCGACGCGTCACCAGACGGGAGGCGTTCATCTGTATTTCTTGCCAGATCGGTGCGGGGGCGCGCGTCATCATCGCCTCCGGGGCGAACAGCATGTCGAGCGCCATGGTTTGACCCTCCGACAGCAGTTCGAGGAACCGCTGCAGGCTGAACAGCTCGCGATCAACGTCGCCCGGCGCGTTCCTCTCTCCGGCTGCCTTCTGCAGCCCCTGCACCAGCGTCGGCCGCACGTGCTGCAGCAGGATGTCGCGCGCTTGCGGCAGATAAACCGCCTTGACGTCGATGTCGGACTGCGGCGTGGCCGTGCCATACAGGTGCGACCCGAAGCGCATTTCGACGATCAGATCCATCACGCGGCATCCGTTCGATGGAATGTGGCGATCACCTCGATCTCTCCGACAATCGCGCGGTTGAACGCCGCCAGGTCCTCTGCGGGAATCCAATATTCCTGGTGCGCCGATCCGCCGGAGTCCTGGACAGCATAGGAGTGCAGAAAGTTGGTCAGCACGGCGAAGCGCGTGACATAGCCCGCGCCGGACGCCGGCACGTTCCAGTCACGCGCTATCTTCACCGCATAGGCTTCGCTCAGCACCGGATAGAAGATCGGCTGTTCCGGCAGGCGCGGCGGAAAGGCCCGGAAGCCGCCCTGCCGGATCAGCTCCAGTTCCTGCCGGCCGATCGGCCGGTACAAGGTTGTGGTTTCGGTCGTATGCATGACTCGATCTCGTCCGTTCGGCCTTCCGATGCTCATCGTTCGTAGTGATCGCGTTCGACAAAACCGGTCGGACGTCAGGCAGCAGGCCTTGAAACCGACGTCCTGAACCGCAGGGGCAAAAATCCTTGCGGCCGAGCTTCTCGACCAGTTCCTTCTCGCCATGCACGACGCGCGGCCCGCGCTTCACCCTGGTTTCAGAGTTGAAACCCGTTCCGGCGCTTGCTCATCGTCTCGACGGTGAACGTGATGCATTTGCGTGACATGGGACACCTTCCTGTGGCTTTCGTTGAGTTTGGGTAAAGGCAATAAAAAACCCCGCCGGGCTGCTTGCCGCGTGCGGGGCCTGGTGGAGTTCCTTGCGGAACCAGCGCGACGCTGATCAGGTCAACATCGCGCGTCCAGGCCGGATCGCTTCCCACAGGGTATCTACGGGCCATCCGGGCATGCGCAGTCCGGCGAGGACTATTGCCGACATGCAGACCGGTTGTTGACGGTGGAAAGCGAGCACGATGAACCTGCCAATAAGACGCATTTTACTGCGACGGTGGACGCATAGGTGAACAGCGAAGACGGGTCAAGCACGATCCCCTACCGCGCCGCGATGACGGCGCCGTCCGCGATCGGAGATTGCGACGAGATCAAAGGTGCAGGTCGGCGTCGGCTCCCGACACCGATCGGTATCGCAATACGCGGATCTCATTGAAATGTCAGGGGTCACGATACGATGTGGTGGAGGGGGGATTGCCGCCTGTCCGCTGTCGGGCAGTAGGGGGCGGAGACCCGACATTCGCGCTTGGCACGATCTGGCGGGCCGCTGCCTGACCTGGAAACTGCCGGGCGCCGGCAGGTTCAGCTAACACTGTGCGTGGCCCGTTATCCGATCTACCGGTGGGCTGAAGCCGGGGTCAGGGAGCCGGCTTCGGGCAGGTTCTGGGCTGCGCCATGGCGGGCGGCAACGGTCAGATAGACGGCCGGCAGCACGAACAAGGTGAACACCGTGCCGATCGACAGCCCGCTGGCGATCACCAGCCCCATGTTGAAGCGCGAGGCTGCGCCCGCGCCGGTCGACAAGATCAGCGGCACGACGCCCAGCACCATGGCCGCCGTCGTCATCAGGATCGGGCGCAGCCGGATGCCGGCAGCGTAGATGATCGCCTCGAGCTTCGACCTTCCCTCTCGCTGCGCCGCATTGGCGACCTCGACGATCAGGATGCCGTGTTTGCTGATAAGTCCCATCAAAGTGACGAGCCCGACTTCGGTGTAGATGTTCAGCGAGGCGCCGCCGAGGCCGAGGCTGATGAAGAGCAGGGCGCCGGCGACCGACATCGGGATCGAGATCAGGATCACCACCGGATCGCGGAAGCTTTCAAACAGGGCTGCCAGACACAGGAAGATGATGATCAGAGCCAGCACGAAGGTGGCGACGAAGCCGCTGGATTCAGTCACAAGCTGCCGCAGCGGACCGGCATAGTCGATCGATACGTCCACCGGCAGCGTGCGTCTGGCGAGATCCTGCAAGTAGTCGAGTGCGGCCGCCTGCGAGACGCCGAGGGCGGGGACGCCGGAAATCGTCGCCGCGTTGACCTGCTGAAAATGCGTAATGATCTCGGGCACCGTCTCCGTCTGCACATGGCCGATGGCCGAGAGAGGCACCGGGATGCCGTTGATCGTCGCGACCTGCATGTTCATCACCTGATCTACTGTCAACCGCGACCGCTGCTGCACCTGCGCGATGACCTTGTACGACCGGGAATCCAAACTAAAGTAATTTGTGTAGCCACCGCCCAGCAAGCCGCCGAGGGCACTGCCGACCTGCGTCATCGTCAGGCCGAGCTGAGATGCCTTGTCGCGGTCGATCACGATCAGCTTCTGCGGCTGGTCGATCTTCAGGTCACTGTCGATGAACAGGAACAGACCGCTGGCGGCAGCGTCAGCGAGGAATTTCTGCGCCTGCGGATAGAGCCTGTCCAGCGGCTGGGTGGATTTGAGCACGAACTGGATCGGCAGTCCGGACGAACCCGGCAGCGCGGGCGGCTGGAAGGCCACGACCTTCTGTCCGGCGACGGCGCTAAGCTGGCCTTGCAGGTCGCGCTGGATGGCGGTGGCGTCGCGCTTGCGCTCCTCCCATGGCTTGAGCGTTATTCCGGCGATGGATTGCGCGGGGCTCTCAACCTGAAAGCTCTGCGCAGCCTCCGGCACCTTGGTCATGATGCCGGCCACCTGAGTGCCATAAAGCAGCTTTTGACGCAGCGTGGCATCCGGCGCTGAGGTTGGCAGCAGGATGACGACGCCCTGGTCTTCCTGCGGCGCCAGTTCGCTGTCGGCGCTCGTGTAGAGGAAATAGATGCTGCCGACGACGAGTACCGCGAAGATCAGCGTCACCGGAACGGTGCGCAGGCTGCCGCGCAACATGCGCTCGTAGCCGCGTTGCACCGCACCGAACACGCGGTCGATCAGGCCGACCACCCGAGAGAAGAAACCGGAGCCGCCGTTATGCGGCTTGAGGAAGACGCTGCACATCATCGGCGACAGGGTCAACGAAACGATCGCCGACATCGTCACCGCACCGACCAGCGTGAAGGCGAATTCGGTGAACAGCGCGCCGGTCAGCCCGCCCTCGAACCCTATTGGCACGTAGACGGCGACCAGGACGATCGTCATGGCGATGATGGGGTTGGCGAGATCGCGCGCGGCCTTGATGGCGGCTTCGCGCGGCTTCATGCCTTCCTCCAGATGCCGGCTGACGCTCTCGACGACGATGATGGCGTCGTCGACCACCAATCCGATGGCGAGCACCAGCGCCAGCAAGGTCAGAAGATTGATGGAGAAGCCCAGCACCAGCATCACGCCGAACGTGCCGATCAGCGACAGCGGGATCGCCACTACCGGGATCAGCACCGAACGCGGCGAGCCCAGGAAGACAAAGACGACGAGGGTAACGATGAGAATCGTCTCGGCGAGCGAGGTTTCGACTTCGGTGATGGAGCTGTTCACGAACACCGTCGAATCGTAGATGATGTCGCCGTGGATGCTGGCAGGTAGGGCCTGCTGAATCGCCGGAAGCACGGCCTTGACGCCGCCGATGACGCTGAGAAGGCTCGCCGACGGCACCGTCTGGATGCCGACATAGACGCCTTTCTTCCCATTGTAGCTGACGCCGGATTCGTAGTCGTCGGCGCCGAGCGTGACGTTGGCGACGTCGCCGAGACGGACGATGCCGCCATTGACCTGCTTGACGATCAGGTTACGAAATTCAGCCACCGAATGCAGGTCGGTCGACGCGGTCAGATTGAACTGCACCATCTGGCCCTTGGTGGTGCCGAGGCCGGCGATGGTGCTGTTGGCGGCAAGCGCCGCTGTAACGTCACTGGCGGTCAGGCCGTAGGCGGCAAGCTTTTGCGGATCCAGCCACGCGCGGAGGGCAAAATTCTGCGGGCCGAGCAGTTCGGCGGTCTGCACGCCTTCTACCGCTTGCAGCCGCGGCTGGATGTTGCGGACGATGTAGTCGGTGACCTGGTTCGGAGCGAGCTCGTCGCTGGCGAAGCCGATGATCAGCGCATCGAGCGACTGGCCGATGGCAACCGTGATGGTGGGCTGCTGCACGCCGCTCGGAAGCTGGTTGAGCACGGAGTTGATCTTGGCGTTGATCTCGGTGATCGCCTTGTCTGGATCGAAATTCAGAATCAGGTTGGCGGTGATCGTGCTGGTGCCGGACGTGCTTTTCGACGTCATGTAGTCGATGCCGTTGGCCTGGGCGATGGCGTTTTCCAGCGGGGTAGTGATGAAGCCCGCGACCGTCTGCGGGTCGGCGCCGTAGTAGGTGGTGGTAATGGTGACGACGGCGTTGTCGGTCTTGGGATATTCCAGGATCGGCAGCGAGGTGAACGCCTTGAAGCCGATCACGACCATCATCAGGCTGACGACGCAGGCCAGCACCGGGCGGCGGATGAAGATGTCGGTAAATGTCATGTCCGTCGGCCTGCTCAATGATCTTGCGGAACGGGGGCGGCGTCGTCCGGCGCCTTGACGCTGTTGTCGATCTTGACGGCGGCATCGTTGTGCAGCTTGAGCTGACCGGCGACGACGACGATGTCGCCGGCCTTGATGCCCTTGATGATGCTGACCTGATCGCCGCGCGCGGCGCCGGTGGTGACGAACTGTTGGTGCGCGATGGTTTGCGGCTGCCCGTTCGCCGCCGGTCCGGTCTGGATCACGTAAACCAGGCTGCCGTAAGGATTGTAGGCGACCGCGGTCTGCGGGATGGTGATCAGCGATAGCGGCGGTCCGCTGTCGATGCTGGCGGTGGCGAACATGCCGGGCAGCAATTCGCCGCCGGGGTTGGCGACGGTGGCGCGGATCTGCAGCATCCGGCTGGCGGAATCGACCTTGGCGTTCAGCGAGGAAACGGTGCCGGCGAAGGTGCGGCCGGGATAGGCATCGACTGCGACAGCGACTTTCTGGCCGACCACGACCTGCCCCAGCGCCTGCTGCGGCAGGTAGAAATCGATGAACATCGGATCGAGCGCCTGCAACGTCACCAGCGTGGTCCCGGGTGCCACATACTGGCCGAGGTCGATCTGGCGCACGCCGAGGCGGCCGGCGAACGGGGCGCGAATGGTTTTCTCATCGATCAGCGCCTGTTGCGCCAGTACCTGCGCGCGCGCCACTTTCAGGTTGCCGGCGTCGGTGTCGACCACCGATTGCGCCACACCCTGCGCGGCCAACTGGCGCTGGTCGCGCTTCAGCGTGATCGCGTCGAGGTCGGCGGCCGCCTGCAATTGCTGGAGCTTGGCCTCGTCGTCGTTCAGCCGGAGATGCACCAGCGGTGTGCCGGCCGCGACCAACTGGCCGGATTGGAACAGCAGTTCGTCGATGACGCCACCGATTTCCGGGGCGAGGTCCGCGCCGTTGGAGGCGCGCAGCGAGCCGACGGCGACAAGTCTCGCCTGCCAGGGCTGCATGCTGGCCGCAGCCGTTGCCACCGTCGGCTGCTCGGCCTGGATGCTGGCGGTGACCTGCTTGAGAATGCCGGACTTGAACCGGTGGAAGCCGATCAGCCCGGCGGCGACGATGCCCACGACCAGAAGCACCAGACCAAGCCGCAGCCAGGTGCGCGGTTTGCGTGTCTTCACTGGCTCCCGAGCCAATGCGTCGGCAACGGTGGTGGTGACGGTCATGGGAACACTCCGACGGATTGGGCGAGTTTCGGTGCTACGTCGTTGCGGTGCCACCAGCCGCCGCCGAGCGCCTGAAACAGCGCCACGGTATCGGTGAAGCGGGCGGCACGGGCGGCGACAAGGGTCAGGCGGGCACTCTGGTCCGACTGTTCGGCGGTCAGGACGTTGAGGTATGTGCCGCCGCCGGCGGCGTATTGCGCCTTTGCCACGACCAAGCTTTTGGCTGTGGTGGTCTGTGCGGCGACGTCGGCGGCCAGCGTTTCGGCGTCGCGCTGGATAGCCACCAGCGCGTTGGCGACACTCTGGAAGGCGGTGTTGACGGTGCTGCTGTATTGCGCGGCGGCGACGTCGGCGGCGGCAATGGCGGCGCGCTCGCGCGCGCGCAGCGTGCCGCCGTCGAAGATCGGCTGCGTCAGGCTGCTGGCGACACTCCAGACGATGCCGGCGGGGGTGAACAGGTTGGAGAGGTTGGAGCCGTCGCGGCCATAGCTGCCGGTGAGAGAGATCTGCGGCAGCGTGTTGGCGGTGGCCACACCGACATTGGCGGTGGCGGCGTGCAGCAACGCCGCGTATGCCCGGATGTCCGGCCGCTGCTCGACGAGGGCGGAGGGCAGCGAGACGGGCACGTCCTCCGGCAGCGTCAGGGCGTCGAGGTTGAGCGTGGAGCTGCCATATTGGGCGGGAACGCCGCCGAGATAGACGGCAAGCTGGTTGCGTTCCTGCTCAAGCTGCTTTTGCAGGCCGGGCAGGGTGGCAGCCTGCGCGTCGCGCAGCGATTGCTGTTGCAGCACCTCGACCTGGCTGACGCCACCCAATTCGAAACGGCGGCGGGTGACGTCCAGTGCTTCATCGTAGGCACGAATGATGTCGTGCGTGGTGTCGATCTGCGCTTGCAGGTCGGCTTCGAGGATGGCGGCGTTCACGACGTTGGCGACCAGCGCGAGGTCGGTGGCTTCGAGTTCGAATCGCTGGTATTCGGCCTGGGCGCCGAGTTGCTCCACCTGCCGGCGAATGCCGCCGAAGGCGTCGAGCGTATAGGAGACGTTGAGCGAGGCGCTGACGACGCTGTAGGTCTCGGCCCCCGAGCCGAATCCGACGGCGGCGAGTGATTCCCGCTGCCGCTCGGCCGAGGCGCTGGCGGTGACTTGCGGATACTGGCTGCCCTGCTCGGCACGCAGGTTTTCGCGGGCTTCGCGCAGGGTGGCTTGCGCGGCGGAGACGTCCGGGTTGGCGGCCAGAGCACGCGCCACGAGGTCGGAGATTTGCGGTGAGTGGAACAGCGCCCACCATTCGCCTGGGATGTCGCGGCCAGTGTCCAGCGATTGCGCGGCACCGCCCGGCGTGGCGGCGGAGGCGGTGCGCGACGGCAGGGCGTTTTCGGTGACGCGCATGACAGCGGGGGCCGACGGCGCGCTATAATCCGGCCCGACCATGCAACCGGCCAGCAACAGAAGCGCGCCGATGGCGGGACAGGCAGTGTTGAAACGCAGGGGCATGGTTACCCATTCCTAGACTGACCAGTCTGCTATATAGGATAGTGGACCGATTGGTCTAGTAAGGCGAAGCAAGGAATCGCGATTTGTCGCATTCGGCATCTTCAGTCCGCACCGGCCGCCCAAAGGACACGGCCAAGCGCGCCGCCGTTCTGGCGGCGGCGCAAACCATGTTCTGCTTGCAGCCGTACGAGACCGTGACGATGGAGGCGGTCGCGGCACGGGCCGGCGTGTCGAAAATGACGGTGTACAGCCATTTTGCCGACAAGGAGACGCTGTTCGAGACGGTCGTTGCCGCTGTCTCGGACCAGATGACGAGTGCGATCGCCGGGCCGGACCATGCCGACGCGCCCCTGGCGGAACGGCTGACGGCGATCGGCGTCGCGTTCCTGACGGTGGTGCTGGATTCGTCGGTGCGTACGATCATGCACACGCTGCCGGCGGCGCTGCACGGCGACCAGACGCTAGCCCGGCGGTTCTACGAGGCGGGTCCGGAGCGGACGCGGCGGGCGCTGGCGGACCTGATCAGCGATGCGGAGGCGCGAGGCGAATTGGCGACGGACTCGGCGGAATGGGCGGCGGACGATCTGCTGAGCCTTTGGGAGGGAACGACGTCCGCGCGGCTGGTGTTCGGGCTGATCGAGCCGACCACGCCGGAGGAGATCGCACGTCGTGCGCGGCGGGGCACGGAGATCTTCTTGCGGGCGTACTCAAATGAGAAAATTTCCAGGGGCGCAAGCGTGGTACCGTCAATAGGCTGATCGGCGCGCCGCTTCCATCGGGATGGCTCGTGAAGAGCCTCATGCCCGCGCTCGAGCGACTCGAATCACATAAGCTGCCGATGACTATAGCTGCCGGACGCGAGGAATGGCTTATCCGAATGACCCATTCATCCTGGAGTATCGCGGGGACCGCATGACCGATGCCAGCGCATTGCCCGCTACGACCGCCTGATCAGCGGTGGGGGGTTAGCTGAATTTCCGGTGTCGGGCAGGGTCGGGCGGTAATCCGACAGTCCATACGTGGCACGATCGGGCCGTCCCAGGCCTGTGTGTCTATTCTGAGACGGTTTTGGCGCTAGTGGAATCCCGAACGCCGCGCAGTCATTCCAGTGTAAATTCGCCGATGCTAGAGTTTGTCCAATGCGTGTACTCCTCACTGGATCCTCTGGCTGGCTCGGCCGCTTTCTAGCGCCGCGCTTACGTAGCGCGGGCCACGTCGTGCTCGGTCTCGACGTAGCGCCTGGAGCAGATACGGATGTCGTTGGCACCGTTGCGGATCGCGCTGTGGTTGACCGTGCGTTCGGCTTGGGC
>Ga0116226_10004860_pt1 | contig 11946 bp, 14 predicted proteins | sample S1TSphfallax_FD_89692 | JGI IMG/M metagenome (GOLD analysis project Ga0116226, IMG submission 89692) | Host-associated microbial communities from peat moss isolated from Minnesota, USA - S1T2_Fa - Sphagnum fallax MG | ecosystem: Host-associated > Plants > Peat moss > Unclassified | place: USA... | reverse complement strand
GCCGGCGAGACCGGCGCCGAGGACGTGAACGGGAGCCGTCACGGATCAGATCAAGCCGGCAAGGGGCGAGGAGGGATCGGCGTAGAGCTTCTTTGGCATCCGTCCCGCCAGATAGGCGTCGCGACCCGCCAGGACCGCGTGTTTCATGGCGCGCCCCATGCGCACCGGATCCTTCGCCTCGGCGATCGCGGTGTTCATCAAAACGCCTGCGCAGCCGAGCTCCATCGCCACCGTCGCGTCCGACGCCGTGCCGACGCCCGCGTCCACAATCACGGGGACCTTGGCCTGTTCGATGATCAGCCGGATGTTGACCGGGTTCTGGATCCCGAGCCCCGATCCGATCGGCGCCCCCAGCGGCATAATGGCGGCTGCGCCGGCCTCCTCCAGTTTGCGGGCGTAGACCGGATCGTCGGAGCAGTAGACCATGACCTCGAAGCCCTCCTTGACCAGGAGTTTCAGGGACCGAAGAGTCTCCTCCATATCGGGATAGAGGTGCTTCGGATCGCTCAAGACCTCAAGCTTGACCAGGTCCCAGCCGCCGGCTTCGCGCGCTAGACGCAGGGTCCGCACCGCCTCCTCGCCCGTGAAACAGCCCGCCGTGTTCGGCAGGTAGGTAAACCGCTGCGGATCGAGGAAATCGGCCAGCATGGGTTGGCTCGGGTCAGACAGATTGACCCTGCGCACGGCCACGGTGACGATCTCCGCGCCTGCCGCTTCCGCCGCCGCTGCGTTCAGGGCATAATCCTTGTACTTGCCCGTGCCCACGATCAGGCGGGAACGGAAGGTGCGCCCGGCGACCGTCCAGCTGTCGTCGCCTTGGGTGTTCAGGGTTTGAACGGCTGCGTTCATGATCAGCCTCCGCCGATGAAATGGACGATTTCGATGCGGTCGCCTTCGTTGAGCGCCGTCGCTTCGAACAGGGATTTGGGTACGATCTCAAGATTGCGTTCGACCGCGACCTTGCGGGGGTCCAGGCCAAGCTCGCCCACCAGGCGCGCCACGGTCGCCGCAGCGATCTCTCGTGCTTCGCCGTTGATGGTCAGCCGAACGCCCAAAGACTGTCTCCCAAACCTAGATGCGTTCCAGGCTTAGGTCGGCGCCCGGAAATCCCCCTGCTTGTGACCGCTCGCTCTCGACGATACAAGTCCGCTCCCAATTGCGGCTCCGTTTGGCCGACGATCAGGGGCCGACGATCAGGGGCGACGCCAATATCGATGCCAAAGCCGATCTATGTGCTGAACGGGCCCAACCTCAACCTCTTGGGCGTGCGTGAGCCCCATATCTATGGAACCACCACGCTGGACCAGGTGAAAGACCTGTGCGAAGCCCGCGCAACGACTCTCGGGTTTGAGATCGTGTTTCGCCAGTCCAATCACGAGGGCCAACTGATCGATTGGGTGCAGGAAGCGCGCGAGAGCGCTTCTGCGCTCATTTTGAACCCGGCGGCCTATGGCCACACATCCATCGCCCTGTTTGACGCGTTGAAGAGTCTGGAGGCGCCGATCGTGGAGTGTCATCTGTCCAATCCCGCCGCTCGGGAGGCGTTTCGCCACAAAAGCTATGTCTCCCTGGTTGCGCAGGGTGTGGTGGCGGGCTTCGGAGCGGCCAGCTATGAACTGGCGATCGAGGCCGCCGTCCGTCTCGTCACGAGATCATCCTTATCCGCCGCCTGACCGGCGGCCCAACACCTTTTAGGCTTTAAGACCAGATCCCAATGCCCGACCCCGAATCCCTTCCAGAGCAGACGCCAGAACGCGCCCCGGATCGAACCAGGTCCACGACGGAAGCCATAGACACCCGTCTGGTGCGCCGGCTCGCCGATATCCTCAAGGATACCGGCCTGACCACCATCGAGGTCGAGCGGGGCGACCTTAAGATCCGCGTCGCTCGTGAAGTCACGGTCGCCGCAGCCCCTGTGGCTGCCCAGATGATACCAGCGACTTTAGCGGCCGCGCCTGCGCCCGTCGCGCCAGCGGCGAGCACTCTGGCGGTCGCGCCCGTTCCGGAGGGACCCAAGGGCGACATCGTCAAGTCGCCGATGGTCGGCACCATCTACATGCAGCCCCAGCCGGGCGCGAAGAGCTTCATTCAGGTCGGCGACCGCGTCGAACCTGGCCAGACGCTTCTGATCATTGAGGCGATGAAGACGATGAACCCGATCCCGACGCCCAAGGGCGGGGTCGTCACGGCTATCCTGATCGAGGACGGCCAGCCGGTGGAGTACGGCGAACCCCTCGTCGTCATCGATTAAGCCGATGTTCGACAAGATCCTGATCGCGAACCGGGGTGAGATCGCGCTTCGCATCCATCGCGCCTGTAAGGAGATGGGCATCTCCACGGTCGCGGTGCATTCCGAAGCCGACGCCACCGCCATGCATGTGCGTCTGGCGGACGAAAGCGTCTGTATCGGCCCCGCCTCAGCGGCCAAGAGCTACCTGAACATCCCGTCCATCATCGCGGCGTGCGAGATCACCGGCGCCGACGCCGTCCATCCCGGCTACGGCTTCCTCTCCGAAAACGCTCGCTTCGCGGAGATTGTGGGCGCTCACGGCTACACCTTCATTGGTCCCAAGCCCGAGCATATCCGGATCATGGGCGACAAGATCAGCGCCAAACAGACCGTGAAGGAGGCCGGCATCCCCGTGGTTCCTGGATCCGACGGCGGCGTGTCGTCGGTCGAGGAGGCCATGGCCGCAGCCGAAAAGATCGGCTTCCCAGTTCTGATCAAGGCCGCCGCCGGTGGCGGCGGGCGCGGCATGAAGGTCGCTAAGGACGCCGACAGCCTGGCCGAAGCGGTCGCCACGGCCCAGGCTGAAGCGGCGGCCGCCTTCGGCGACGGCACGGTCTATATGGAGCGCTATCTGCAGCGGCCTCGCCACATTGAAATCCAGGTGATCGCTGACAGTTTCGGCAATGTCTGCCACCTGGGCGAGCGCGACTGTTCGCTGCAGCGTCGCCACCAAAAGGTTCTGGAGGAGGCGCCGTCGCCCGCGATCCGGCCGGCGGAGCGCGCCCGTATCGGCGCGGTCGTGGTCGAGGCGATCCGGCGTATCGGCTATCTCGGTGTGGGCACCATCGAATTTCTGTATGAGGACGGCGAGTTCTTCTTCATCGAAATGAACACGCGGCTACAGGTCGAGCATCCCGTCACCGAAGCGGTCACCGGCATTGATCTGGTGCGCGAACAGATCCGTATCGCCGCCGGCCTCCCGCTATCATTCAAGCAAGAGGATATCGCGTTTGAGGGCCACGCGATCGAGTGTCGTATCAACGCGGAAAACGCGCGCACCTTCACGCCCTCGCCGGGACTGGTGACCGACTTCCATGCCCCCGGCGGCCTCGGCGTTCGCCTCGATTCCGCTGTCTATGCCGGCTATTCGATCCCCCCCTACTACGATAGCCTGATCGGCAAGTTGATCGTGCACGGCCGGGATCGAGACGAAGCGATTTCGCGGATGTGCCGGTCGCTAGGCGAGATGGTGGTCGGCGGGATCGAAACCACCGTTCCCCTGTTCCAAGACCTGCTGGTCGAGCCTGATATGATCGCTGGCGACTACCATATCCACTGGCTGGAGCAGTGGATCGCGCGCCAAGGCTGATCGCGAGGCCCGCCTGATCCGGCCGAAAGGGCGCCATTTCAAATCAGTATATGTCGAGCAGCGGCGGAGGGGAGCAGGCGGCGCAATGACGGGCTTCACCGCCGACGACCTTGTCGCCTGCTACCGCCGCGGCGTGTTTCCCATGGCGGAGGCGCGGGACGACGACCGGGTATTCCTGATCGATCCCGAACGTCGGGGCGTCATTCCTCTGGATGGCTTCCATATCCCCAAGCGACTGGCCCGAACCGTTCGCACCAACCCGTTCGAGATTCGCATCGATACAGCCTTCGATCAGGTGATCGAGGCCTGTGCGGCGCCGGCGTCGGATCGGCCTGAGACCTGGATCAACCTCCCGATCCGTAACCTGTACCGGGAGCTGTTCGGTCGGGGTCTCGTGCATACGGTGGAGTGCTGGTCGAACGACGCCTTGGTCGGGGGTCTTTACGGCGTCGCCCTGGGCGGCGCCTTTTTCGGCGAGAGCATGTTTTCGCTCGCGCGGGATGCCAGCAAGGTCGCCTTGGTCCATCTGGTCGGGCGGCTGATCGCCGGCGGCTATCGCCTGCTGGACGCCCAGTTCATGACCGATCACCTGGCCCAATTCGGCGCGGTGGAGATGACGCGTCCCGACTACCGCCGCGCCTTGGCCAAGGCGCTGCCGCTGCAGGCCGATTTCTACAGGCTGGCGCCCTTGGCCGGCGCTGAAGCCTCCGGTGGCGCAGGCGCCGGGGTTTTGCAGGCGATCACCCAGACGTCGTAGATCGGACTGATAAGGGGATGCAGGCCGGGCGACTCTGCGAACATCCAGCCCCTGAACACCCGGCGTACAACCGACGACCCACCCCCCAGGACCGCCGGCTGATACTGCACGTCCATATGGACGATCGAGTCCTTGGGCGCCTCAGTTGCAGCGGTGCTCTCGCAGGCGTGCACGGTGATCACCAGGTCTTTGTAGCGCACGGGCTCGCCGACCTTGGCCTCGAACCGCAGGGTCTCCGCCGTCACCTTATCGAGCGCCTGTAGCACAGCGGTCGTGTAGTGCGGCCGGGCCATCGGAGGTGCGGCGGGTGCGTCGTCCATATCGGAGGCTTCGTTTGAGGACAGGTTGGAGTCCTCATTATCGTCTGCGGAAGCGGGCGGAGCGACCGTGGGCGCGGCCTCGGGCGGCGGGGCGGCGGCCAGGCTTGGCGGCGTCGCAGCTGGGGCAGCCGTCGGTCGCGGCGCGGCGACGACCTCTGCGACCCGATTGCCGGCGGCGTCCTGGGCCGAGCTGGATTCACTGAGGCCAACGCCCAGCACCCCCACGGCCGCGAGCGCCAAGCCGAACGCGCGTGCGCCGCGCCTCATGGCCTAAGGGGTTCCTGGCGTTGTAGCCGGATTAGCCGCCGGGCCTGCAGGCGCCGATCCGCCCGGCGTCTGGGGTCGCAGCACCTGGCCAATCAAGCCGAACAGGTCCACCGCCCCTTGGGTGTTCTGAAACGCCTGACCAGGCTTGAGGTTTTGCAGCGACCCGCCGGGCTCGACCGCCAAATGCTCTCCGCCTAAGAGACTATCCTGGGTGATCTTCACAGTAGAGTCGGCCGGGAGCTGGATCGTGTTGTCAATCAGGATGGCGGCCTTGGCCTGGTAGGTCTTGGGGTCGAGGGTGACGCCCGTCACCGTCCCGACCTTCACGCCGGCGACGCGCACGTCTGCGCCCGGCGCCAAGGCCCCGGCGTCGCCGAACTGGGCGGTCAGGGGATAGCCCGCCTGGGCCATCAAACCGCCGGTGTGGGCGAGGGCGTACGCCAGGAACAGGGCGGCTGCGGCCAGAACCGCCGCGCCGACCCAGATTTCTGTCCAACGGCTGCGATCGATCGCCGAGGCCCCGGAGGACCCGACGCCAGACTGTTGAGTGGCAGAGCGCGGGGACGCCATCTGCTACTCCGGCCGCCAGGGCTGGTAGTCTCCCGCCGCAGGCTGACGCTCGCCGCCCATGGAGATCGCGCCGGTGGGGCGATAGGCGTAGGGCGTGCCGGTCAGGTTGGGCAGGTGATCCTTCTCCCAGGCCTTCAGCTTGAACGGAGCGATCGTCGGCGGCTCGTCGAAGGTGTAATGAATCCAGCCATGCCAGTCGGCGGGGATTTTGCTGGCGTCGGCGTAACCCTTATAGGTCACCCATCGGCGCTTACGCCCGTCATAGCTGTCGCGGCTGTCGCGGGCCTCGAAATAGCGGTTGCCGAAGCTGTCCTCGCCGACGAACGTGGCGCGTTTGGCGATGGTGAATAAGGCGCCGATCGTGGCGCCGCTCCACCAGGTAAAAATTCTGGCTAGCACGTGTACGTCCTATCCGCGTCGCCCTGACGACGACGATGTTGACGGGTTATAGGCGCCGTAGATGGCTGCGTCCAGCACAGGCGGTGCGATGGACGGCGACGCCGCCGCCAGGCCTCGGCGACGCATCAGGTAGCGCAATCCGGTCGCGGCGGCGCCGAATCCTGAGGCTGCGCCAACCATCAAGGCCCAGCGCGGACCGAACCGGTCGGCGATCCAGCCGGCGAAGGGACCGCCGAGTGGGGCGCCGCCCAGGGTGACGGCCAGCAGGATCGCCATCACCCGCCCCCGCATGGCCGGGTCCGTTGAGAGTTGCACGAGGCTGGTGCTCGAGGTGGTGAAGGTCTGGACCGATCCTCCGATCAGGATGAGGACCAGCGCGAACGCCCATGGATTGGGCGACCCCGCCGCAACCGCGCACCCCAGGCTGAACGCGGCGGCGGCTACGACGAGGATCTTGAGGCTCGGCTTTGACCGGCGCGCGGACATCAGCGCGCCCGCGACCGATCCAATCGCCATGGTCGAGGTGAGAAGGCCGTAGCGTCCCGCGCCGACATGAAATACCGCGACGGCCATGGTCGAGATGTAGATGGCGAAGTTCAGCCCGAAGGTGCCGATCAGGAACAGCATGAACAGGATGGCCCTAAGGTCAGGGCGGCGCCAAACATAGGAAAAGCCCTCCGCGAGCCCGCCGCGTCCCCGTTCAGCCCGTCGCCTGCCGTGCAGTTCACCCACCCGCAGGCGCATGAGCGCGGCCAGGACGGCGACAAAGGAGGCGGCGTTGATCAAAAACGCCCACCCCGATCCCACCGCCGCGATCAAAACGCCGGCGAGGGCTGGACCGATCATGCGCGCGGCGTTGAAGGAGGCGGAGTTCAGCGCCACGGCGTTGGAGAGGCCCGCTTCTCCCACCAGCTCCGAAACAAAGGTCTGGCGCGCCGGCGCGTCGAAGGCGGCGACGCAGCCCAGCAGGAGGGCGAAGACATAGACGTGCCAAAGCTGCACCCAGCCGCTCAGCGTGAGAAGCCCTAGGCCCAGCGCGAGCGCCCCCATAGCCGCCTGGGTGGCGAAGATGAGCTTGCGGCGGTCCAGGCGGTCGGCCGCCCAGCCGGTCAGGGGCAGGAGCAGAAGTTGGGGTCCGAACTGCAGACCAACCACCAGTCCGACCGCGGCTGCGTTCTTGTGGGTCAGAACCGTCAGCACCAGCCAGTCCTGAGCGATACGCTGCATCCAGGCGCCGATGTTGGACACCAGCGCGCCGCCCGCCCACAGGCGGTAGTTATAGGTGTTCAGCGCGCGGAAGGCGCTCGTCGCCGACGTCTTCACCCGCGCGTCCCCCGGGGTTCCCGCGCGATCATGGCTCGGCCGTCGCAAGGGCGTCGATGATCTCCTGAGTGGTCGCGGTTTCGCCGAGCCTTGGGAATATGCGCGTCAGGCTGTTGACGTGGGCGTCGGTGTTGAGATCGGTCATGGCGTCGATCGCCAGGGCGACGTTGAACCCCAGCTCGTGAGCTTGGCGGGCCGTCGATTCGACGCCGGCGCTGGTGGAGACGCCAGCGATCACCACCTGGGTCACGCCTAGACCCGTCAGATGGGCTTCCAGATCCGTATGGCTGAACGCGCCCCAGGTCCGCTTGGTCACGCGATGGTCCTCGGGCTGGGCGTTCAGCTCGGGGATCAGATCCGTCCAGCCGGTGGAGACGTCGAAAGTGCGGCGCGCCTGTTCGGTGCGCCCTGGCGCCCCGCCGTCCACATTAACGAGCACGATGGGAAGGCCTTTGCGGCGAAAAGCTGATGTCAGGGCGGCGGCATGGTCCACGACCGGCCCGATCGCATCGGTCGGGGGCAAGGATACGATACCCTTCTGCAGGTCGATGACGATGAGGGCGGTTTTGGGGTCCAGGGCGGTCAAGGCCATTCGTGCGTCTCTGGCGCCGGCGTTACGCGTCAATCAGGCGCCTGAGCAGCGCGATGGCTGTGGCCAGCTCCTCCTGCTCTTCGGCTGAAAACTGGGCCTGAATAGCGCTGACCAGCCAATCTTCACGCGCCGCGCGGCTCGCCAAGATCCAATCCCGGCAGGCGTCGGTCAGGGAGAGCAGGGTTTGGCGCCCGTCGGTCGGGTCAGGCGCACCGATCACAAGCCCCGCCGCCTCCAGGGTGGCGACTGTGGCGCCCATGGATTGCGGCCGGACGCCCTCTGCGCGCGCCAAAGTCGTCACCGTCGCCGCGCCCTCGCGCTCCAGCCGGGTCAGCACCGATTTCTGGGACCAGGTCAAATCCTCCGAGTCCGCCTGCTCCCGAAGCTTGCGCCTAAGCTGGCCCAGAAGGACTCTTAGGTCGGCCGCCATTGCAGAGATACGGGCGGGGTCGGAGTCTGCCGCGGAAACTGCCATGCCTTAAGATTTAGCAGATAGGAAGCCAAACTACAAAGGTAGGCTTCATAAAATCGCTGCGACCTGCGGCCGCTCAGCGCCTTACGAGCTGGCGCGCTTCAAGGGTGCAGGCGCCGACCTGGCGGCGTACGGCGTCGGCGGCCTTGCGACGTGAAAGTGACCGATAAGTTGGGCAAGCGAATCGGTGCCTTCCGCCAGGCGCCGGCTTGCGGCCGTGGATTCCTCGACCATGGCGGCGTTTTGCTGGGTTGCGCGGTCCATCTGGTTGAGGGCGGCATTGACCTCCTGTAGGGCGCTCGCCTGGTCTTGGGCGGACGCCGCGATGTCGCCCACCACGCCCCTGAGTTCGACGACGCTCGTCATGAAGCGCGACAGGGCGTCGCCCGTCTCGTTCACGCACGCGACCCCTTCGCTGACTTGGCGGGAAGAGATTTCGATCAGGCTCTTGATCTCCTTGGCCGCGGTCGCCGCGCGCTGGGCCAGGGCGCGCACTTCGGAGGCGACCACGGCGAAGCCGCGGCCCGCGTCGCCCGCCCGCGCCGCCTCGACGCCGGCGTTGAGGGCCAAAAGATTGGTCTGGAAAGAGATTTCGTCAATCACGCCAATGATCTGGCCGATCTGATGGGAGGAGGTTTCGATGACCCGGATGGCGGCGACCGCATTTTTCGACACGCGGCTGGACTGCTCCACATCCCGATACGCCGCATCGCCGATGGTCTGAGCTTGACGCGCGCCTTCGGCGGTCTTGCGGGCGGCGGCGGTGATCTGGTCGAGGGATGCAGCGGTTTCTTGCAGGCTTGAGGCCTGTTGCTCCGTCCGGCGGGAGAGGTCGAGTGCAGACTGCCCCATTTCCGCGGCTTCTGTGCGAAGGGTGGAGGCGTTGACTGACACGGCCCCGACCGCTTGGGCCAGGCCGTGCATGGCCGCGTTGAAATCAGCGCGAAGCTGTTCATAGTCGGCCGCCAGGGCCTCATTCAAGCGATAGACTAGGTCGCCCTGCGCCAAGTGCGCCAGGCCGTCGGCCAGCAGCGTCACCGTTCGATGTTGCTCCCGCGCGCTTAACTGCCGATCCAGCTCCAGCCGCCGGCGGGCGTCGTCCACGAGTTGACCGTGGGCCGTGGCCGCCTCTGCGGCCTTGGCTTGGGCGTCCAAGACGCGGGCGAGCGCGTCCATATCCTCTGCGATGGCGGACACGGGATCTAACGCACGGGACCCGGTCGTGGGCCGGGCGGTCTCCATCTTCGCGCCGGCGTACAGAATGCCGATCACCGCGCCGTCGCTCAAAATCGGCTCATAGACCGTGAGATAACTTTGACCCAAGATATCCGCTTCGCCCCGGTAACTCCGTCCCTCCTTCAGCACACGGTCATAGACCGCGCCGGCCGCGAGCTTGGTGCCGATGGCGCGGGCGCCGTCTTGCCCCTGCACATTGGTCGAAATGCGCTCGTCCATCAGGAACACCGTGGCTGTGCCGCCAAAGGCCGACTTCACCTTATCGACGGCGTCGAACTGGCCGTTGAGGCGGTGGGGTCCGAACCACAGCTCTCCATCGACCCTGCGGGGCTCGCCAAGGCCGTAGAGCGTGCGACGCAGCAGCTCGATATTCTGATCGAGGTTGTTCTGATTTCGGCTTTGGAGTTCCTGACGCACGGCGCTGTCCACCAACGTCACCAGACGCTCGTGCAAGGCCGCGAGCCTGTGTCTGGCCCCACGTCGCGCGCTCAGCACCGCCGCGACGCCCAGCAGCCCTCCGACGACCAGCGCGCCGATGACGGGCAGGCTGAGCACCATGATTCCATCGGCGGGGCGCTCCGTCCCAGTCTCCGCCGAAGCGGCCGAGGCCCAAAGGCCTAGCCCCATGCAGCTTAGGATCCCAACACGAGCCGCCCAAGTTGGACAAAATCGCATAATATTAATTGGATACACGTCAGTTCGCCCTATCACCCCTGGCAGGGTTAATGTCCAGATTAACCGACTTAAATATTGCCAAATCGTAACAATTTCTTTTGGCTAACTGCGACAAATGTCTTGCCGACGTCAATTAGGCGAGAGTCGGGATCTTTCCTTTATAGGTGAACATTATTTTCTGACGCCTGAGCTCTTGCTTGCAAAGAGCGTTAGGTGCTTGCGATCCAATTGCCGTGAAATCCAGGCGGCGCCCGGTGCGGCAGATGTATCTGTGCGAGGGGCTCGGCCGCGAAATCCTGGGCGTCCAGGATGACCAGATCGGTCGTTTCCGCGGCCGCGTCGATCACCAGCCCGATCAGCCATCCTTCGTCCTCCGCCGACGAAAGGGAAGCCGGCACAAAGACGAACTCGCCCGGATAGCGGCCAGGCCCGAACCTATGCAGGGAGCGCGTTCCAAGCTCCAGGTCGTGGCGATAAAGGCCCGTTGACGGCTCGAACGCTTGCGCGACCGTGTCGGGCACGGCCAGACTATAGGCGTATCGATAGGATTGGCCGAAGCGCCGCTCATCGCAGCGGGGAAATTCTTGCGGGCTCGGATCCAGCGTCCGGATGCTCACCTTGCCCGCTGTCGGGTCGATCGTCCAACGCTCCAGTCCCCGGGAGGGCGCGTCGGGGCCTTGGGGATCGCTTTCAAACATGGTGTCGAACGCGCACACGTCGAGCGCCACCTGGCCGTCCGGCAGATCATAGGCGTTGGCGACGTGAAAGACGTAGCAAGGATCGACGTCGCACCAGATGACGTCGGCGCCGCTGCCGTGACGCGGCAGCAGACCCACCCGCGCCTGGTGCGCCGGGTTCCAGCGGTAGGGAAAGCTATGGCCCGCGATCACGGCATCCATGGAGAAGGTGACCGGCAAATCCAGGATCACGACGAAGCGGGCCGTGATGGCGCAGTCGTGGATCGAGGGACCATGCTGGACGGGAACGGGTTCCTCCCGGATCACGCGCCCCTCGGCATCGATGACCACGTGGCGGATCACATTCCAGTCCAGCGCCTCGTAGCAGATCGCGTGCATCTCGCCGGTCAAGGGATCGCGATGGGGGTGGGCGGTGAAGGAGCCGTTCAGGCCGCCCTCAAACGGGTTGTAGCGTTGGTCGCCAAGATCTTCCGACAACTCCACCGGATAGCTGCCGGCCTCGACCAGGGCGAAGGTCCGGCCGGCGATATCGAGCACATTGGTGTTGACTGTATCGAAGACCCCATGCCGGGGCCCCGGCGCAGGCTCGACCCCCATCGCCTTGGCGACGGCTTGCGAGCGGATCCAGCGGTTTTTATACCAGAGGGCGCGACCGCCTTGAAGGCGCACGCCATGCACCATGCCGTCGCCGATGAACCAATGGTAGGCGGCCGGATCGGGCGCTATGGGGTTTGGTCCAATGCGCAGATATCGGCCATCCAAGGCTTGCGGGATCGCACCGCTGACCGGCAAATCGACAAGGGTAAGTTCCCCCTCCATCGGACGGTGGAGGCCCGACAGATAGGGGTGGGGCGGCGTGTCGATCTCGGATCGCTCCTCAGACTCCAAGGGGGCGGTCATTGAACTTGCCATAGCCAGGTTCCCGCGGACGGCAGCCTGATCAAGGCGGTGCTTAACCGCAGGAGCGTCCATTTCAGGCTATCGTCGTCGAACGGCGCGCCCGCGTCCATCTCGGAGTCGAGCTTGTCGGGCATAACG
>Ga0116226_10004859_pt1 | contig 11947 bp, 10 predicted proteins | sample S1TSphfallax_FD_89692 | JGI IMG/M metagenome (GOLD analysis project Ga0116226, IMG submission 89692) | Host-associated microbial communities from peat moss isolated from Minnesota, USA - S1T2_Fa - Sphagnum fallax MG | ecosystem: Host-associated > Plants > Peat moss > Unclassified | place: USA... | reverse complement strand
TCGATCAGTTCCAGCCGCGGACCGCCGGTTTGCGGCGATCGGAGCAACTGGCCGAATGGCCGGAAAGCCTCCTCGGTGATCGGCTCCAGCGTCAGCGTCCGCGCCATCGCTACACCGCCGCGCAGGGATGCGTGGCGCGCCAGTGCCGCGCGATATCGAGACGGCGGCAGACCCAGACATCCGGCTTCGCCGCGACATAATCGAGAAACTTGGCGAGGCCGGAGGCGCGGCCCGGATGGCCCAGCAAGCGCATGTGCATGCCGACAGACATCATCTTCGGCGTCACCCGCCCTTCATCGTAAAGCATGTCAAAACTCTCGCGCAGGTAGACGAAGAAGTCCTCGCCGGTGCCGAAATTCGCCGTGCCGTATTTCACGTCGTTGTTCGTCAGTGTGTAGGGCACGACGAGGTGGGGGCGTCCCTCGGCCATCACGTAATAGGGCAGCTCGTCATTGTAGGTGTCGCTGTCATAGAGGAATCCGCCTTCCGCCATCAGCAGGCGCCGCGTGTTGACGCTGGGGCCATAGCGGCAATACCAGCCGAGCGGCCGCTCGCCCATCGTCTTGATGAGGCTCTCGACGGCGAGGCGAATGTGCTCGCGCTCCTCATCCTCCGACAGCCGGAAGTGTTCGACCCAGCGCCAGCCATGGCAGCAGATGTCATGGTTGGCGGCTTTGATCGCCGCCGCTGCCGGCGGGTTGCGTTCCAGCGCGAGCGCGCAGGCATAGATGGTCATGGGCAACTGCCGCTCGGCAAAGAGCCGCATGAGGCGCCAGAAGCCGACCCGGCTGCCATATTCGAACATCGATTCCGCGGCGAGGTCGCGGCCGCCGCGCGGCACGGCGGAGCCCGGCAGCTCGGTCAGCCCGGCATCGCTGAAGCCGTCGCCGACCATCAGGCTGTATTCCGAGCCCTCCTCGTAGTTCATGACGAAGTTGAGGGCGAGGCGGGCGCTGCCGGGCCACCGCGGATCGGGCGGGTTAGGCCCGTAGCCCACGAAGTCCCGGGTCAGCGATTGTGCGATCATGACTGATCCTAAAACTGCTGTTCCTGCCGCCCGCGCACGAGCTGCGACAGTGTCACGGCGACGACGAGGGCGCCGCCATACCACATCTCCTGAATGAAGGAGCTGAAGCCCAGGAAGACGAGGCCGGTGATGCCGGTGACAAGGAAATAGACGGCGACCGTCGACCCCCAGGGATTGAACCGGCCCGGGACGATGCTGGTGGAGCCGAGGAAGGCGGCGGCGAAGGCTGGCAACTGATAGCTGACGCCGGAGACAGGATCCGCCGCGCCCTGCGTCCCCGCATAGAGAACGCCCGCGAGCGCGCCGAGGAATCCGGAGACGACCAGGCAAGCAACGCGCACGCGATCGGTGTTGATGCCGGAGAGGCGCGCGACATCGCGCCCGCGCCCGACAAACAGGATGCGCCGCCCGAGGGCGGTATAGTCGAGCAGGTAGGAGATCAGGCAGGCGAGGGCGATCGCGTAGTAGAATTCAAGCGGAATCCCGAACAGCCGGTTCACGATCACCGCGTTCATGAGGATGGGCGATACGCCGCTGATCGTCATGGAATCGCTGATCCACAGCGTGAGGCCATGGATGAAGGTGCCGACGCCGAGGGTGATGATCAGCGAATGGATGCGGAAAATGGTGATGAGCAAACCGTTGATAAGGCCGACGACAACGCCCACCGCGAGCGCGGCGAGGATCGCCCAGCCGATGCCGACGCCGAGATTGACGTTCAGCACAGCGACCGTCATCGACGACAGCGTCATGATGAAGGCGATGGAGAGATCAAAGTCGTTCGCCGTCAGCGGAATGATGAGGCCGAGCGTAATGACGACCAGCACCGCCTGGCTGCCAAGAATGGTGGAGAGGTTCGGCCAGGTCAGGAAGGTCGACGGCCGCAGCGCGCCGAACAGCGCGATGAGCAGCAGCCAGACGATGATGAGCCCGAACTGCTCCAGGCGCAGCACGAGGCGGCCTTGACGCGGGCGGCCCCCGGGTGCGGCTGCGGCATCAAGCGGCTGGGACATAGGCCATTTTTCCCTCGGCACTTCCAAGACAGGCTTCGGCAATCGCTTCCTTGCTGATCTCAGCGCCCTCCAGGCTTGCGACGACCTCGCCCGCGGAGAAAATCAGCACGCGCGCGCAGAGCGCCGCGAGTTGCTCGTAGTCGGAACTCGCGCAGAGGACGACCGCGCCTTCCGCGGCGGCGGCGCGGATGTGGTGGAACACCGTCTGCCGGGCGCCGATGTCCACGCCCTGTGTCGGCTCGTCGAGCAGGATGAGCCGCGGCTTCTGCTGGAACCATTTCCCCAGCACCACCTTCTGCTGATTGCCGCCGCTCAGCGCCGACATGGGCAGCGTCGGGTCCGCCGGCCGCACTTCAAAGGTTTTGCCGATGTCGCGGGCGCGGCTGACCATGCCGCCGCGGTCGAGCATCCAGGCGCGAAAGACCGAGCCCAGCACCGGCATGGTGACGTTGTCGCTGACCGGCAACATGCCGATAACGCCGGAATTGGCGCGATCGCCCGGGATGAGCACGATACCCTCGGCGATGGCCGACCTGGGCGTCACGGCCGGCAGCGCGATGCGGCGCCCGCCCATGGCAAGCGTGCCGCTCTCGGCGCGGCGGGAGCCGTAGAGGAGGTGGCACACATCATCATAGCCGGAACCGATGAGGCCGGTGAGACCGATGATCTCGCAAGCGCCCGCCACGAGCGTGAAATCCCGCACACCGCCGCCGGTGAGGCCGCGGATGCTGACATGCTCGGGCCCGCGCGGCTGTGGCGCGGGGGGCACCGAGGCGGCCAGACGGCGCCCGACGATGGCCTCGACGAAGTCCTGACGCGAGGCCGTCTTGCTGTCGAGCAGCGCCGCGACGCGGCCATCCCGCAGGATGGTGGCGCGATCGGTGATGTCCATCACCTCGTCCACGTCATGAGAGACGAAAATTGCGCTGGCGCCCGTCGCGACGATGGAGCGCATCAGGCGGAACAGCTGCTGCACATCCTGCTTCGGCAGGAAGGGTGTCGGCTCATCGAGGATGAGGAGGCCATTCCCCTCGCCACTGCCGTCGCTCATTTCGCCCGCCGCGCGGACGATGGCGAGCAGCGCGCGCTGCACCGGCGGCAGGGTGGAGACGGCGGCGCCGGGGTCGATGTCGATGCCGTAGCGCTCGAACCGCGCGCGGGCGAGGCGGCGCTCGGCCGCCCAGTTGATCGCCCAAGCATGACCGCCGGCGAGGCGGCCGATGAGGAGGTTCTCCACCACGGTGAGGCTCGGGATGAGCCCCAGATGCTGATGCACGAAGCTCATCCGGTAGTGGCGGAAAGCGCCGGGGGCGAGGGGCAGCGGCACCTCGGTTCCGCAGATATGCAGGCGGCTGCCGGGATCGGGCGGGTGGAAGCCCGCCAGCACCTTGATCAGGGTCGATTTGCCGGAGCCGTTCTGACCGAGCAGCCCGTGAACCTCCCCCTGCCGGACCTCCAGCGCAACCTGGTCGAGCGCTTTCTGGCCGCCGAATGTCTTGCTGAGGTCAGCGAGATGCAGCGCGAGCGGCGCTGCATCCGGGCCGGACGCTGCGCGGCCTGAGGTCAATGCAGCTTCCAGAGCGAGTCGAAGCCGGCGATGTAGGCGTCACCATAGCCCTGGCTGAGCTTCGGCGGCGTTCCGGCATCCTTCGCATTGGCCTTGGTGAAGATGTAGAAAGGGATTTCGGGGTTGTGGACGAGCGGCAGGCCGCAGACGCGGCGCATCTCGGAATCGAGGATGCCATGGCCGATCCAGTCGAGGTTTTCGCCGATGTCCATTTGCACCTGCCCGGTCTGTACCATGCCGAGCACGAATGGCGTGCCGTTGAATGCGTCGATCTTCACGCGGTTCGTGGAGCCGGTGATCGTGACGGCGGGCACGACGAATTGCGACATGCTGTCATAGATGACGATGATGTAGTTGAGCTTGGGGTCTGAGAGAAGCGCGGCCTGCACGGCCGGGGTGATGCGCGTGCCCCAATCCGTCACCACGAAGTTCATCACCTTGGTGTGGCAATCGGAGCAGTGCTTCAGCTCGCCATTGATGCCGTTGAGCATGGAATCGGTGGAGAGCGGGCCGGTGGCGATCAACACGAGCGCATCCATATGGCCGTTGGTGTGAATGATTGCCCAGTCGGCCAGCAACGCGCCGGCCTTTGCATAATCGATCGGCACGTCGCCGTCGGCATATTTGAGCACGATCGGCGTCTGCTCGAGGCCGCTGTCGTGCGAGGCGACGACAGGAATATGCGCGGCACGCGCGGCGTCGATCTGCGGCACCAAGACCCGCGGATCGGCGCCCGCCAGAAGATCGATGAGGCTGACCTTCTGGTTGATGCCGGCATTCATGCCCTGCACCCATTGCGAGCTTTGGCCCTGGTTCTGCCAGTCGATGAAGGTGAAGCCGACCTGCTGCGCGACGCCGACCATTGCTTTCTCAATATTGGCGGTGAACGGGTTCGCGCTGGAGACGGGAATGCTGAGGATCGTCTTGCCCTTCATGCAGGCGCGCGCATCGAAGGCCGGACCCGGTGCGACGAATTTCGGCTTCTGCAGATAGGGGTCGACCTGTTGCTGGAAATAGCTGAGGTCGTCGGCCCGCGCCGGCTGGGCGCCGCCGATGACAAGGCCACCCAACGTCGCGGCTGCGGCGATCAGCAAGGCGAGCGGCGTTTTCATAGGCTAAGCTCCTCCGGGAGTTGAATACAAAATCCAAACTGCCGGAGGCTGTGCAATGCCTATGCCAGTTGCGCCAACGGCGCGGGGGAGAGATCGGTCAACGCCGGGCTTTGGCGGAGGAAGGCGAGAAGGTCGCGATCTCGCCCATGCGCCGCCACCAGTTGCAGCCCGATGCCGCCATCTTGCGCGGTCATCGCCACCGGAACAGTCGCGGCTGGCAGCCCGGCGACATTCATCCAGGCGGTGAACACCGCATGGCCGCGCGGGCCGACCGGCTGGCCGTCGATCTCGGGCGGAAAGATCACCTCGGCGGGCCAGGCGAGCGCGGCAATGGCGGGGCAGAGCAGCAGATCATAGCGCGCGAACAGGGCGGCGGCGTCGCGACGGGCCTCGGCGGCGATGGCCAGCGCATCCAGCACTTGGGCTCCGCTGATCTGGGCACCGGCCTCGGCCATCGCCCGCGCCGAGGGGTTCACTTGCGTCGCCCAATCAGGCTTCGTCGCGAGATGCCAGGCGAGCCCGGCGGAGGTGATCGCGCCCCAGGCACCGCCGACGCGATCGGGGTCGAACGGCACTTCGATCGTCTCGACCGCGGCGCTGGCACCCTGCAGAGCGCTCGCCATCCGCTCGGCGGCGCTGATGATGCGTGGATCCACAGGGTTCGTGCCGATGCGCGGCATGAAGGCAACCCGGAGCGTCTCAGGCCAGGCGGGCAGAACAACCCCGGCCGCCAGCGAGCGCGGATCGGCGGCGTCGTAACCCGACAGGATCTCATGCACAGCCGCGAGATCTTCGGGTGAGCGGGCAACGGCGCCGATCACCTCGAAATCGCTCATGAGCTGCGGAAAGCCGTCATAGCGGGCGACCTGCCCGATCGAGGGCTTGAACGCGAAGAGCCCGCAATGGGCGCTTGGCCGCCGCAGCGAGCCGCCGCCATCGGTCCCGATCGCGATGGGCCCGATGCCAGCGGCGACCGCCGCCGCGCCGCCTCCGGTCGATCCGCCCGGCGTCCGCCCGGGTGCATGCGGGTTCAACGTTGTCCCGTAGACGAGGTTGGAGGTGTAGCCTTGCACCGTGAATTCCGGGACGTTGGTCTTGCCGAAGAGCACACACCCGGCGCGGCGCAGACGGGCGACAGCGGGCTCGTCATGGTCCGGCACGAAAGCGGCATACAAGCGGCTGCCCCAGGTCGCGGGAAGCCCGGCCAGAAACAGATTGTCCTTGATGCTGACAGGAACGCCGTCGAGCGCCGAGAACGCGGCTCCCGCCTGCCATCGCGCCGCCGAGGCTTCAGCCGCCGCCAGCGCGCCCGCACGGTCCACCGCGATGACGGCGTTGAGCCCGGGACCTACGGCGTCGAGACGGCTTAGCACCGAGCGGAGCGCATCCACGGGCGTGAAGTGCCCGGCGGCAAAGCCCGCGACGAGCGCTGTCGCCGTCAGCGACCAAAGCTCGCTCATGCCGCGGTCAGGGTCGCATGCGGGAGAGGCAGCGGCACGTCCCGATAGAGCCGCTCCAGCTTCGCGCGGAAGGCGGGCCCGGTTTTCTTGAGCGTGCCGGCCACCGGATCGGCGCCCGCCAACATGGTGTCCGTCGCCTCGAATGAGAAGTCGACGACGAAGCGGATGCGCTCGGATCGCCGCGCCTCGACCCGCTCGGAGACCGTCGCGAGCGGCCGGCCCGCGGCCAAGGCCGCCCGAATTTCCTCGACGACAACGCAAGCGTCCTCGCAGGCCTGGGTCGCGCCCTGGCCGAGCGTCGGCACCATGGGGTGTGCGCTGTCGCCCACGAGCAGCACGCCCGGCTCCCGCCCATAGGCGACGCTGCCCTGTTGCAGCCGCGCCCAATGGATGCTGTCGACATGGCGGGTGACGGCGTTGATGAGGAAGGCGGCCTGCGGCGAGGGTTCGCCGTGCTCCGGCCGGTAGATGCGGCCGAGGAAATCCGCGGTCTTCATGGCCTCGGGGATGCCGCTCTCGGGCGGGATGGGGAATGAGCCCGCGCAGTATACGAAGTCGCCCGGCACGCGGAAGGCGAGCAGCCGGTTGGGTCCGTTGAACCACTGGCCGTAATCGTCGATGGGGCAATCCGCGCCGACCGGAAACAGCACGCGGTAGAGGCAGACGCCGTGGAAATGCGGCACCTCCGGCCCCCCGAACACATGGTTGCGGATGAGGGAATAGCGGCCGTCGCCGGCGATGAGCAGGTCGATGTCCACGATCTCGTGGCTCTCGCCCGTTGCGCGGTCCCGCCAGGTGATGACCGGTCCACGGGCGCAGCCGGTGAGTTCGGCGTTGAAGATGATGCGGTCGGCGATGGGGAGACGGAGCAGCCTGTAGAGTTCGGCCCAGCGGATACGGATGCCGGGATTGTCCGCGACCTCGCCAAGCGGCAGATCCATCAACACGCGGCCATCGGTCAGCGAAATCTGCCAATGCGACCATGGCAGACTGTTCGCCACGATGGTGGCGGCGGTCTCCGGCAGATGCGCTGCCAGGCACTTCATGGCATTGGGGCCGATGTTCAGCCCGGTTCCGGCCTCGGCATGGTCATCCGGGCCGACACGCTCCAGGCAGATGAGCTCGATGTCGTCCCGGCCGGCGAGCCCGGCCACGATGAGGCTGCCGGCGATGCCGGAACCGACGACGACAATACGCGGCTTGGCCATCAGGCGCGCTCGGCGATCACGGCCAGGATGCCGCCGCCGTCCGGCCCCTGATGCTCCGCGCCGCCCGAAACAAACAGCGCGGTGTCGTTGAGGACGCTCGCGACGATCGCGCCGACGGCGGCCCGGACGTGGCGCTGGTCGTTGATGTCGCCATCGTTGAGCATGGTATGCGGGCGGCCACGGACCATGCCATCGCGCGAGGCCTCGCATTTGACGAAGGCGGCCCGGATGCGCGCCGAGTCCGCCACCTGGGGCGCGGCCGGAAAGCCGAGGCGCTGCACCACCGCATGGACGCTGCCGACATCCAGCGCATCCGCCATGGTGCCATGCTCGATCGCGAGCGGGCCGGACCAATGATGGCTCATGCCGAGCACGATCACCTCGTTGGTGCGGACCTCGACGCCCGCCGACATGCTGGCGACCGAGGAGTAGAGCGAAACATCCTTCAGCACCGCCGATTCCACCGCGCGCTCGGCAGGAATCTCGCCCAGTGCGCTGGCAACGCCCAAAGCGCTGGCGGCGCGACCGAAGCTCATCAGCTTGCCCGGACTGTCGGTGGCGACCGCGCGGCCGGCCGCCTGATCCTCCAGAATCTCGGCCAGGGTGAACGCCGGCCCTTTGACCTGGACGAAATGCACGTCGCTCGCGGCGATGCCGGCCTGCTGGCGGGCGCGACTGACCGCCTCGGCGATGGCGTCGATCTGCGCCTGCCGCCCGATATCGGCGGCGCGCATCGGGGCTGTGAAGGCAACGCCGATGGCGAGAGACATGCCAGTATCGGGTTCGTCCTCGGGCACGGCGGTGAAGACGGTATAGTGGGGGGACAGCACACCCTCGACGCCGCCCGAGAAGACGAAGGGAATGCGGGCCCGGATGGCCTCAGCGCTCTCGCCGAGCTGCTCGCCGATCAGCAGCGAGAGGGATAGCGTGAGGTAGCCGCGGGTATAGTCATTGACCAGCCCGTTGCCGTGGGTCTTGCCGATGACGGCGACGATGGTGGCGGGATCGATGGTTCCCAGATCCATCGCGCGGCGCAGTCCGGAGACATCGCTGGGATCGGACAGGCTGAAGCGGTGGACATCGGCGCGCACAGGTCATTCTCCTGAAGGCTAGTTGGTCGAGAAGACATAGACGGTGTGGACATAGCCCATGACAAGGGCCGTGTACCAGCCGACGACCAGCGCCGCCATGATGCAGCAGACCGCGACACCGGAGGCTCTCATTCTCGGCGCATCGACGAAACTGCGCGTAGCATAGGCGCCGAAACCCCTCGATTCCATCGACATGACCATCATCTCGGCCCGCCGCAGGCTGCCGACGAGCAGCGGCATGGCGTAGCGCTTGGTCTCGGAGATGCGGCCGGCGATGCCGCGTTTCGCGGCGACACCCCGCACGCGCTGGGCGGCGCGGATCGTCTTGATCTCATCTTCGATCGTGGGGACGATGCGGAGCGCGATGAAGAAGGCATAGGCGATGCGGTAGGGGACGCGCATCTGCGTGACGAGCGCGATCGCCAGCTCCCTCGGATCGGCGGTGCGCACGAAAACCAGTGACGCCAGCACGATCGTGTAGATGCGCAGCGCGGAGGCGAGCGCGTAGTCGGCGCTCTCGGCGTAGATGGGATGGCCGAGGATGCGGAAGGCGACATGCTTGCCCGGCAACGTCAGCGTCTGGATGATCCAGAAGCTGACGCAGGCGAGGCCGAACAGCCAGGTGCCCCGGACGATGTCGACGACCGAGAGCCGCGCCAGAACGAGTGCCGTGAGCATCACGGCGGCGGCGATGATGATCTGCACCCAGGCGATATAGGCGCCGAAGGCGAGCAGCGAGATGCCGAACACCCAGCCGAGCTTGGTCAGCGGGTCCAGCCGGTGGAAGAAGGAGTTGCCAGCGCGGAACTGGAAGGCGGTGGAGCGGCTCATGCCGGCACCTGGCGCGACTGCATGACGCTCCGCACCAGCGCCGTCAGCATCACGCCGGGCCGCACGCCGCTATCCGGCCATGCCGCCGCGAGACTTTCGCCAATATCGAAAATCGGCGGCGCCAGCAGCCCGGCCTCCGCCAGCACTGGCTTGTCGGCGAACATCGCGGCGGGCGTGCCGTCGAACAGCAAGGCGCCCCGGCTGATGACAAGCGCGCGGTCGGCCCATTCGGCGACGAGCCGCACGTCATGCGTGATCATCAGGATCGTGGTGCCGAAGCGCTCCCGCAGTCGCGCCATCAAGCCCATCAGCATCTGCGCGCGCTCGTAATCCTGGCCGATGGTCGGCTCATCCAGCACCAGCAGGCGGGGCTCCAGCACCAGCATCGTGGCAACGCTCAGCCGACGGCGCTCGCCCAGGCTGAGGCTGAAGGGCGAGCGATCGCGGTAGCGTTCGAGATCGACGAGGCGGAGCATCTCGCCCACCCGCTCGGTGACGATTTCCGCCGCAATGCCGCGCACGGTCAGGCCGTAGGCGACTTCGTCCCAGACGCGATCGGTGACGAACTGGTGGTCGGGGTTCTGGAATACATAGCCGATGCGGGAGGCGATATCGCGCGGCTCCAGCCCCGCGATGTCCTGGGCGCCGATCCAGAGCTTGCCGCGCGGCGGCGGATTGATGCCCATGAGCAGCTTTGCAAGCGTCGTCTTGCCCGATCCGTTGCGTCCGCACAGCGCGACGATCCCCTCGCCATGGAGGGTGAAGCTGATGTCGCGGAGCACCGGCTGGCGGCGATCATAGCCATAGGTGAGCCGGTCGACGCGCAGCAGCGGCTCCCCGGTCTTCGCCGCGGCCGGCGCTGATGGGGCCGGCGGTGCTTCGAGCTCGCCCATGCGGCGGCTGGCGAAGGCGACGGCCTCGGGCACGTTCAGCGGCACCTCGGCGGGCGGCAGCGGCGTGCCGCAGGCATCGCTCAATGCGATGGCAAATTCGGCGGCCTGCGGAAACCAGGCGCCGAGGGGGATCGCGGTCGCCTCCTCCGAGGCTGCTGCGCGGCGGCGGGCGAAGGCTTCCCTCGGTGCGCCGTCAAACACGATGGCGCCGCGATCCATCATGACGACGCGGGAAACGCGATCCGCCAGTTCATCCACGCGATGCTCGACCATCACGATCGTGGTGCCGTGCTCGCGGTTGAGCCGGGCGAGCACGGCGAAAATCTCGGCCATGCCGGCGGGATCGAGGTTCGCGGTGGGTTCGTCGAGAACCAGCAGGCGCGGGCGGCCGGCGAGCACGGCGGCGATGCTCACCCGCTGCTTCTGGCCGCCGGACAAATCGAAGATGGAGCGGTCACCGAACCCCTCCAGGCCGACGAAAGCGAGGGCCTCCAGCTGGCGATCGAGAATTTCGGCAGTCGGACGGCAGAGGTTCTCCATGCCGAAGCAGACCTCGTCCCGCACGCGGGTATTGATGATCTGCGCTTCCGGGTCCTGGAAGACCATGCCCACGTCGATGGCGAAGGTCGAAACCTTCGTCTCCGCCAGCGGATGGCCGCAGATGGTGGCGGCGCCTGACAGCGTCCCCTTCAGCGTGTGGGGAATGGTGCCGTTCAGCAGCTGCAGGAGGGTGCTCTTGCCGCAGCCGCTGGGGCCGAGGATGAGCACGAACTCTCCCTCGTGCACCTGCAGCGAGATATCCCGCAGAACCGGCTGCGGCTCGCCCTCATAGGCGTAGGACAGGCCGTCGATATCGATCAGGGCCCCGTTCATCGGGACAGGATCAGACCACCGAGCCTTGCGCTTTCAACGCCGGATCAGGCGTGGCGATGGCCGTGCCGCGGAGCACCCCGGCGCGGGCCAGCGCATGGGCGATCGGCTTGACCAGGATGATGGCGTAGACCGCGCCGCTCGCCATGCGGATGATCAGCGCGAGCAAGTTGTAGCTGATGCCCATCTTGCCCACGCCGAAGAAATAGACTTCCGGCACCTGCTGCAGCAGCGGCGCCAGCGCGCCGGACAAGGCGAGCACGGAGAGCGTCCAGCGGCGATAGCCATAGAAGGCGAAGCCGAGATCGGACATGAAGCCCTGCAGGAAGCCCGCGCCGATGACCATGATGCCGTTGGGATTGCCGGAGAGAACCTGGGCCACGCCGTTCATCGTTTCGGCGAGCGTCGCGGCACCGGGCTTGCGGATAATGTAGCCGCAGAGCGGACCGGCGACATAGAAACCGCCGCAGACGGCGGCGAAGGCGAGAAAGCCGTAGGCGCCGGAGAAGGTCATGAATAGGCGGCCGAGCATGGCGTTGGGCGTGCCGAGAACGCCGTTGATCACGCCGATCACCGCCATGATGACGATCTCCATCAGCGTGAAGGCAACGAAGAACTTGCCGCGTCCGCGGTTCATAAAATAGGCAATCGCGGCCAGTACGATGCCAACCACCGCGACGAGGAGATAGATTGTAACCACATTCATGGAGGGATCCTCGCTGCTCGAAGCCTGAAAGCGACTATTGGTGCGGGTGCCGGCGCGCCCGATCACGCCACACTCTCGCCCTGGTTTGTATTTTGCATTCAATTCCCGTGCCATGCGAAGGGCGGAGCCGCGTGAGAGGCGAGGTCCCATCGAAGGTCTTGAAACCGGC
>Ga0116226_10004858_pt1 | contig 11947 bp, 8 predicted proteins | sample S1TSphfallax_FD_89692 | JGI IMG/M metagenome (GOLD analysis project Ga0116226, IMG submission 89692) | Host-associated microbial communities from peat moss isolated from Minnesota, USA - S1T2_Fa - Sphagnum fallax MG | ecosystem: Host-associated > Plants > Peat moss > Unclassified | place: USA... | reverse complement strand
TAGGCTTTTAGCTATAGTCCGTTAAAACGGACTATAACCTTTACTCAGTCGTCTTTAGACGACTTTCGCTATTAGACTCAGAATTCATTCTGAGGCGGGCTAGATGAGAATGAAATAGCCCTGAATCGCCGACATCCCATTACCCAATCGAAAGTCAGTATATCGCTTTGATCATTTGACGAAGAAATAAGGGTTTCAGACGATGTTTTTGGGCTGACAAAAGTGTTTGTTTGCGATCGCCAGAGAGTCCACTAGGTATTCATAGTTTATACCTAGAGAGCTTGCGCCTCGACCGACTTTTCAAACACCCTCTAATACTCATCCTAAGATTTGGTTTCTTGTGTCTGTGCGTCGATAATTACACTCCAGTCATCATTTGTCACAGCAACTTCAAGTTGACGCTGACGTTCAGCTATACTCGCATCTATTGTTTCTGCCTCTTTAGAGAGGGTTGTGTCAGCCATTGCTTTCCGCAGCTTTAGCTTTTTCTCCTCGTAGATTTGACGTTCCGTCGCTGACATTACCCCCTTCGCAGCTTCCCCTACCGTGCTAGCCCACATTTCGCGATCAGTTGCATTACCAGGGGGTGTGCTTTCAAGTTCTGCTATCCACGCATCTCGTAAATCTTCCATTTCTTGACGCTTGGGGAACTTGAATGCTTGCACGCGCACAAAAGCACACTTCTGTGGGCCATTTTGGGTGACATGACTATTTAGGGAAAGTAACACATTTCGAGAATAGCCAATGTACTGCGTGTGGCGTTCTGCATCTAATACTACGTAAACACCTGCAATTTTAGCGTTCTGAGCAGCCGCACTCCAAGCCTCAAGGTCAATTATTTCAGTACCATTGTTTGCCAGTTCACGGGTTATACTCACCTCAATGGCAGTGTGTTCGTCGTCAGAACTATACAAAAATTCATGTAGTCCACGGTGATTTATGGGGACATTTTGATGTCCAATTGGCGGGTTGTGCTGAGTTTCCATCGTAGTTGATCTCTGAGTTATTAATTAGCGATGCCAACGGCAAGCGCTACGCAAATATATGCCTTTAGAATATTGAAGCTTAAATCTACTCACATCCCCAAATTATTGTTGACAAAGCAAAAACAATTATTAGACCTTATATGAATCAATTGACACCTAAAAATTGGATATTCATCAAACAGCGCCTTACCCCTTATCTATTTTTATTACCCGCCTTGGTGCTTTTGGGGTTAACCGTATTTTTGCCTGCACTGCAAGCCTTTTACCTCAGCTTTACTAGCTATGAAGATATTACCCAGCCACCACAATGGATAGGTTTCGCCAACTTCCTCAAGCTGTGGAAGGATGCAGTTTTTTGGAAAACCTTGGAAAACACTTTTTTATATCTTGTGGGTGTAGTACCAATTTTAGTAATTGCTCCCTTAGTGCTGGCAATTTTGGTAAATCAAAAACTGCGGGGGATGAATTGGTTTAGAGCAGCATACTACACCCCAGTGGTAATTTCAATGGTGGTTGCGGGAATAGCTTGGAAATGGCTGTATGCAGAAAACGGATTACTCAATCAGTTACTAAAAGCTTTGGGTCTTTTTCCAGAAGGTATTCCTTGGTTAACTAGCCCAGCGAAAATTTTTGGTATTGTACCAATTTCTCTTGCTAGCGTCATGGCTGTCACCGTGTGGAAGGGGTTAGGCTACTACATGGTAATTTATTTAGCGGGGTTGCAATCAATTCCTGCTGATGTGTATGAAGCCGCTGCGATCGATGGATCTGATGGTATTAAGAAACATTGGGATATTACCATACCTTTAATGAAGCCATATTTAGCATTAGTAGCGGTGATTTCGGCTATTTCTGCCACCAAAGTCTTTGAAGAAGTATACATAATGACCCAAGGGGGCCCACTAAGTAGCTCAAAAACGATTGTTTATTATCTATATGAGCAAGCTTTTGGTAACTTGGAAATCAGCTATGCTTGCACAATTGGTTTAGTGCTATTTTTGATAATTTTAGGATTATCCGTTTTGCGATTAGTTATTAATCAGCAGGGGGGCGATAATATCACAATCTGACATTTATACGGGTAGCAGCGTAAAGTAGAGAGTCGGGCATGGGGCATGGGGGAGGCAGTGCGGTCTTCTCCCTTGGCGTTAGCCTCTCCCTTTGGGAGAAGGGGAGACGCTAAGAGCGATGGGGTTTCCCCAAGTGGAGCAACTGCCGTCATTGGGCATTGGGAAAGAGGAGGCAGAAATAAATTCTTTAATTTTGAGCATCAATGCCGCAGCCGTAAGCCATTTTGACATAATGAGGTTTTGTAGGGCGACACCAAATCCTATTGTTACCAGCAACAGGATTAGTTGCCAGAGATTGAGTATTGAGCGCTGTATCTGGCAATTTATTTTGGGGGTCTGTTTCTGGCAATAACAGGTAATTATCTTTTCCGCCCCCATCAACAAATAAGCCTAATGTCAGCATCAACTCTCGCAAACCACTAACACCCTCTAACCGAGATTGTCCGTAAGCTGGTTCTAATAAAGATAAATAAGTGTCGTCGCCGTGCTTATCCCAGAAAACTCCGATACCGTTAATATCTCCCGTACCGAAAGTCATTAAGCTACCGTTATACCAATCGTTTCCGGCACTATCTTCAAACCAGCCAATACTCCAGTCACGACCATTGCCTAAACTTTGCATAATAATGCCTGTATAGCGATCGCTTCCGCCATCATCTTGATAAACTCCCACGCCAAAATGCGGCGAACTTCCCAGGCTGTACCATCCGGCATCGTGGTAGTCATCACCTGCCTTGTCTACCAAAAAGCCCAAGCTATACCAGTAAGCTGTACCTTGACCGTAAACCTCACATTCGTAGCGGTCATTTCCTGCGCCATCGACTAGCATTCCTACACCCCCAGCCCAACTGTGACCTTCTGTATAGTCTGCACGTCTTCCCAAACCTGCACCTTGGATAAAATGGACGTGCCTTTTGGCTCCAAATGGGCCGCCGTTTGGATACTTGTCTTCTAGTCCAATGTATTTATCGTCACCTACACTATCTAATAGCAGCCCCACTCCTTTAGTAAAGCCATAGCCTTGTCCGTACCTGTAGAGAGAATAGCGATCGCTCCCTTGATTATCGATCAGCAGTCCTGAACCAAAAGTACCACTGCCTTGTAGATTGCTAATACCTTGATAAGTATCTTGACCTTGTGCGTCATAGAGAATGCCAGTACCAAAAATACCTATGCCTTGACTGGCGTATTCTGCCTCATAACTGTCATCACCTTGTAAATCTACCAGCAATCCGTAGCCGAAGATACCAGCCCCAAAGCTGGGAATTTTCCCCGGTGGGCTAGAGTAGTGGTCTTTGCCAGCTAAATCTAAGGTAACGCTGATACCATGAGCAATATTTTTAGTAGCAGCACCACCAGAGTAAGTATCATTACCGTCAACATCTACGATCAATAGGTAATCGTCAGGGGAATAGACTTGATCGCCTTTACCACTGAGAATAATTCGACCTTGGGGTGTATCTATGCTGTAGTTGTAATTTCCTTGCAACAAATTAACTGGGATTTTGCTGATTTGACTTTGCATTTCACCAACAGCAGCAGTTATTAAAATTGCTCCTGTGTTGAGTATTTTAAAATCAACGTTGTCTAAAAGAGATTCAATTAACAGTACTTTTTCTGGGCTAGCATCTTCTTGTTCCGCGGCTTCTTCCTCCACAGTTTTAACTGCGTAGTTAAATACTTCGGTGTAGGTGCGATCGGCATCTAGTTGTAATTTAGCTAGCGATCGCAACAATCCCACCTGTCTGTAATGCAGTGCATCTGGTACTGTAAATAAAAACTGCGCTACCGCAGAACGTAGCTGTGGTGGTAAAGCTTTGTATTCGCTATTCTTAAAACTATCAGCCTGCTGAGTGCTTAGTTTACCAACAGCAACAGCTAAGGCATCATCACCCAGCTTTTGTACTTGCTGTTTGTATTTTGTCAGCAAATCTCTGTTTAATTGGGGACTCACGCCCCCATCGATTCTTTTGTAGGCACTGGCAGCGAGTTGTGCTAAATCTGATTTAGCTGCAAGTAAATCTTGAGTAATGGTGCGGGTATAAGGACTGATTTTCCAAGGGTTATCGAAAAACACATCTAGCAACTTGACTCGATATTTATCACCGCCCCATAGATCCATATCTTTCATCTCGAAGCGGACATCCTCTGGAGTTAACTTAGCAGCAGCTAGTGCTTGGCGAAATAGTTCCCCCTCTTTGCTTAAGTATCCTATAGTTGTGGCGTTAACTGGGGATAAGTAAAATACAAGCAAACAAGTCAAGCTAAATTGAGCAATTGCCAGAAAAGACTTTGGTAGTGATCGCCCAAGTTGTTGCACAATTTTTGATATCACGAAAATTGTTCTATTTAGCATCAAACCACTCATCATAACCTGAGTTCGACGTAAAAAAAAGTCTGAAAAATAGGGTAGCAACTTAAGACGGGACAGCTTGTATGGTGGGCTTTTTGGAGATTCGAGCTTTTTGAGTTCGCCTTGCTCTGGGTAACTCGCCCATGTTGAGAACAACCCAGTTATACCAATTCACAAAAACTCTGATACAGAGATATAGATAGGTTTCTCGTAAGGGCATGGCAATGCCATGCTCCTACCAATGTATTTGTATCATTATTAAAGTTAAATGATATTAGGCAGAATGGAGTTATTGACTAAAATCGCGTTTGATACTCCACTACTGCACGACTGTCATCGGTTAAATTAGTGGAAGCACGCACACGAAATTTATCGTTTATCCGGTAATTAAAACCCCATTGGAAAGGGTCGTTTGTTGTTAAAATTTTGATGGTGGAAAAGGATATTTTGGAAGAAATATCAACTCCAGCCTCCCCTGCTAATTCCAAACTTGAACTGCTTCTTCCCGCTTCGGGATTCTGAGAAATAACGGTGGGAAATATTCGCAGTTCACTTAAGCCAAAGGTACTCCCAATCAGGTTAAAAGCTGACTGAAAATTGTTTAACACAGCTGAACCTGCGATGTTAATCAGACCCAAAGTACTGTCACCGCGTCCTTGGGTATCTACAAACCCACCTCCTAAAAGAGCAACAATCTCGTTTTGACTACGTGATGGGCTGCTTGTTAATTCTAGATTTTCATTTAGTTTGCTAGCGAAACCGTTGATAGTAGCTTCGACTCGAACACTCTCTAAGGCTGATAAACCTGTGGAATTTACCCGGCTGAAGTCATCATTCTGAGTTACGTCTACTACCTTAGCAAATAGCTGAATATCTAAGTCAGGGTCGCGGGGTTGAGAGGGACTAAAAGTTGCAGTGTTTTGATAGCCAGAAGCAAGGTTAAATTGGGTAGTAAATAAATTCACGCCACCTTTCTCTAAGCGGATAGTGCCATCGGGTATTGGCTGATTGATTAAGCCGTTAACTATGAGATTACCAGTGGCGCGGAAGCTGAGAATCGGGGGACGGGTAATTCGGACATTTTTGCCTAGTTCTAAATCTAGATTATTAAATCTCGCTATACCTGACGGCAAGGTTTGAGCCAACGCATTTCCCATCCCATTCTCAATTTCAGATTTGTTCTCCTTATTTTCTTTTGTGGGTGATACACCAAAGCTAATATTTGCAGATGTCGTGGTATCGGTAGATTCTGCCAGCAATACCTGACCGTCAAATATACTTACTTTACCGCCAATTACTGGGTTAAGTGCAGAACCAGTAATCTGCAAATTGCCGCTAGCGCCTCCTTGGTACAGTCCCTTGAGATTCAGCGCCAGATGATTGAGATTAACAGTTAGGGGATTGTTAATAGTCACATGATCATTATTGAAAATGGGAATTTCTCCAGCCGCTTCTACCTTCCCATGACTAAATTTACCTTGAAGATTGTCTACTAAGATGCTGTCAAAATTAAACAGCACTTTACCTGTGACACGTCTGAGCTTACCTGGCAATGCCTGGGCTGAAAAAGTAGCATTATTGATCGTGGCAATTCCATTTACTTCGGGTTTTTGTAAAGTTCCGCGTACCTTGAGGTCTACTTCTCCTTCACCTTTCTCAAATACCACTTGATTCGTCAATGCGTTTAACAGTCCCAATCCCTCGTTTTCTAACTTCATATCCAAACTGATTTGGTCACTGTCTGGTGCTACAGAAGCAAAAGGCAATTTATAAGGTATGCTGCCAGTAATATCAACAGGTTTTGGGCCAGCAACTGCTACAGTACTACCAAAGTCTAAGCGTCCGTTGGCATAGCTGAAACTTGCCCTGGCTGAGTCTATTGCCTTCTGATTCAATAATCCTTGTGTGATTTGCAATTCCCCTCTAGTTTGGGGATTAGCAATACTGCCTGCTAAAGCTGCTGTAGCGTCAAGATTTCCTGTAATTCCAACTGGTAGTTTGACAAAATTACTCAGTACTTGCACCGGAAAATTATTCACCCGCAACTGGCCAGATTGTTCTTTACCGCCAACGTTACCTGTGAAGGCAATCAGCCTGTTTTGAGATTCAAGCCGTAAAGGTCGCAAACTCAAAACACCGTTTTCAAAGTTGCCTTCGGCAATCACTTTTTCAGCAGTATAAAAACGATTTCGTTCTTCTTTTTTACCCCAAGCAAAGTTCTGTCCATTCAAATTGAAATCCACTGATAATCCATTGGCTGTAGCTGTATTTACAGCCACTTCCCCATTGAAAGTCCCCTTTAAGTCTGCTAAATCTGGTATGGGAGTAGAATCAAGTCGCTGTTGTTCCTGTTCTGCCACCAGGGTTTCAATTTCAGAAAATCGCTGAATTTGGTTTAATAAGGGTTGATTTGACGCTCCTTGGGGGGTGGTGGTTAAATCTGCTGCTGTGCCGTAGATTTCTGCTGAACCACCTGGCAAATTTTGTAAATCAAATACCTGTGCTATGGCTAGAACATCTTGAATCTGTCCCTGATTGACGTTCAGTCTACCCTGTAGTTGAGGGCCTTTAGAGCTTTGAGTCAAAGTCCCGACAAGAGCGTAGCGGCTGTTTCCTTTGACAAATTCGCTGCTTGCGAGTGTGGCTTTCCCATCACTGTAACGGAATTGAGCAGCTATTCGATCGCCTTTAACCCGGCCAATTTGCGGATCGGCGATCGCTAAATTCCCCGTAGCTGCCAATGTCTGCTGATTAAACAGCAAATCTCCAGTTAACAACCCAGCTATCTTACCAGTACCCAAATGAGTAATTGCTGGTGGAGTCAAATTCAATATTTGTAAGGGGAAATTTGCAACTTTGACTGCCCAATCATTCCCTTGAATATTACCTGTTGCTGATGCTTGCTGCCATTTGACTAAGAAAGATTTCGGGCGATTATTGGCATCTAAATTAAAGTCCAGGCGATCGCTATTTCCTGCCAAGTTCAAATTTAAACCGCGTCCCTGTACTGAATCGATGTTTCCAGTCAACAACGGCTCAAAAGCAATATCTTGAACAACCAAGTCTCGTAAATTAATTTGCCCTACCACATTTGGCAAGGGCAGCTTACCAGTGATTTGACCATTAAAATCTACTCTCCCTGCCACAGCAACTTGATTAGAAAGATTAATCGGTAACTGTTTTAAGTTATAATTCTGCGCTTGGACGTTGAGATTTAGGGCAGTAATTTCCGGTATACCTGCTCCCTGAGCATTAGTTAAGATGTTACCAGTAATATTTAAACCGGGAGCCGTGGCTCGCTCAATGGTAAGCCTTTCACCACTCCAAGCGATCGCAGCCGTCAGGGGTCGCTCAAGACCAGGGATACCTTGGGATAATTGCACCTGTCCAGCAGCGCGCACATCAGCTAACTTGGATGATCCCACAGTGCCAGCTAATTGCAACTGACCGCCAAACTGACCTCGCAATTGCTGATTTAAGCGATTCAACTCCACACCAGAAGCATTAACTACAGCTTGATAGCGACCATTAGCTACTTGAATATTAGAGGCTGCGATCTTCCCACCTGCAACATCCACCTGTCCCTGACCACTGGCTTGGATCGTTTGCGGTTTAAAAGAATCAACAGAACCTGCCACGTTTGCTTGACCAGTTAAGGCTCCCCGCAACTGCGGTGGTACTGCTGCCAACTGCTGCAACGGTACATTATTTGCTTGAACTTGCAACTGGTATACACCATTAGCCACTTGGATGTTAGAGGCTGTAATAGTCCCACCTGCAACATTTACCCGTGCTTGACCACTGGCTTGAATCGTTTGTGGTTTAAAAGAATCAACAGAACCCGCTACGTTGAACTGACCATTTAATGCCCCTTGGAACTGCTTTGGTACTGTTGCCAACTGCTGCACAGGCACATTTTGAGCCTGAACTTGCGCCTGATATAGACCATTAGCCACTTGGATATTAGAAGCTGTAACCTTACCACCGCCAATAGCAAGGCTACCCTCACCACTGCCACGGAGAGTTTTTAGACTGAAATTATCTCTGTTGCCTGCGATTTGGAACGTACCCGCCAATGGATTATTTAAAGCTGGGGGAGATTGTTTCAATATTTGCCCCAACCGCACACCATTAGCAACAAGTTGAGCAGAAAAGCTTTGGTCTTGCAGTTGGACATTAGAAACTGCAACTGTACCGCCACCAAGTTGAACTCCTGCCCCATCAGTGCGAATCGTGGCAATTTTAAATGGTGCTGTGCTTCCTGAGAGAATGAGACGACCATTGAACTGTGCCTCACCCAAAGAGACATTTTGCAGTTGACTTCTCTCTACAAAGGGTTCTAATTTTACTCCAGAAGCAACAGCCACAGCTTGCCAATGCTGATTAACATAACTACCAGTTGCCCGGACTGTACCACCACTGGCATTAAGAGCTACATTCCGGAAAGAGACAGTGCGATTTGCAGCGATGGCAACTTCGCCAGTTCCGGGGTAAGTTCCGTTAGGAGCTTGTAATTCTACCACAGTTTGGACATTGGTAGGAGCGCCAGTTAATTGGGCTGTAGCTGAGACATTGCCAATTTGGAATGGGGGAGTTGTTTGATAAACTTTGGCGATCGCATCCCCTGGAACATTCTTGGCAGCGAAATTTAAATCCAGTCGGGGGCTTTTACCGAGTTGAATTGTGCCAGCACCCGTAATTTCACCACCAAGTTTAGCTTTACCTTGAATATCTTTTAGGGTAATTAAAGAGGAGCTACTAACAAGCTCAAACTTACTACTAATGCTATTAAAATCAACCTTATCAATCTGGGCAGTCTTGATCGTGGCAACTGAGCCTGAGAGAATTGGCTCTTTATTTGATCCGGTAATCTGCAAATCTGCTTGTACTTGTCCCGCGATCGGCACAGGTAGTTTTATCTTCAGAGTCTCCTGGGCATTAGCCAAACTCACCGCATTTACTCGCCCTGCCAACTTCAAGCCCGCTTGAGAGTCGATGATTCCCGTAGCCACCACGGGAATTTTACCGTAGTTGGTAGTAACATCATTTAATTCTAACTCCGTTCCCTGAAAGCGGAGGTTTCCTTGGCTATTGCTCAACAATTGCGGGACTTTGGGTATTTGAAGTGTTACCCCTTGCACAGCAGCATTGCCATACAATAAAGTCTGCTGTCCTGGTGTCAACCGAACTAACAAGTCGCCATTGGCTCGACCCGCCTGTAAATTCACTGGTAACTTAATCAACCGAGTAATATCTGCAACTAGGAAGTTTTGTGCTTGCAACTGAAAGTTGCCTGCTAGCACCTTGGAACGTGTTTCTCCTTGAATGGAAATATTACCACCACTATCAGATTGACCCCCCACTTGAAACCGGACTAACTGGTTGTTTGCTAAAAGTTGTGCAGAACCATTGAGTTGAGAAAATGTTACGGGAGATGAGGGAGATGTTACTCCCCCTGCTCCCCCTATGCTCTTCTGCGGCATCAACGCCAGCTTGGCATTGCGAAACCGCAGGGTGTCCAAATCGGTTTTAATGACACCGCTTTCACTTGACGGCGCGATTTTAGTGGAAACCCATCGCCCTTGATCATCCTGTTCAATATAAATATCTGGGTTGACTAAAGTGACATCTAGCTTTAAATGGCGGTTAAAGATTAGTTGTAACGGGTCAAAACCCACTTCTACAGCTTCGACTGCGGCCCGATCTGGATCTGTGGGTGTGGCTGGGATAGCTGAAGCCCCAAACTGCACTCCCATCAACGAAAATTGTGTGACTTTTCCCAGTTTTACTGGACGGTTGAGTGTAGTAGTGAGACTTTGTTGTGCCAACGGCGTTAACTCTGTTTGGACAAAAGTCCACAACCGGCAAATACCGACAATAATTGCTAACAGTAAAAGTCCACCCAAGGCAATGCTACCCCGACTCAACACCAACAACCAGAGATGCTTACGGGTAGGGCAAGGGGAGTGATGATCTTGATTGAGAGATTTAGTCATTTGCTTTCACTGTATTAATTGCCGGATGTCGCAGGCACACACAAGCATTAACTGGCACATGGATTCGGTATGCCATTTCCAGGATACGCCAACTAAACCCAAGACCTCATTGGTTAAGTTACGGTATTTGCTTGATACAGTACTTATGCTTAATCATATTGGCGTTTTCAGGAAAATCTGAATAGAGTAATCCTCAAATCAAACCGGATTCCTATAGTTCTTAGAAAAGTTCTCTAAGAACTTTAATTCCCTTGCTTCTCATCAAGTGCCTTCTGAATAGCATCCCTACAAAATTGGGGCGGGTCGTCTTGTGACCTTACCTCTTCCTTCATTTCCTTGGTGACTCTAAAGCTTAACTGGTCGGTTAATGGCTCCTCACCCTTCGGTTGTGCTGGTTCAAAATTTTGGGGATTACCTTTAGGATTGGGCATTGTTGCGAGATGTAAATATAAGTCGATACTAATGAAACCATTAGAATAGAGTTTTAATCGGTAGGCTACTCGCCTGGAAACTTGCTACCTACCGATTCCCACTTTCACAAGAGGTAATTCCATGTTTACACGTTCAGAACTCGAAATAAAGACTATCAACGAATTACGTGACTTGTGCCGTCGATATGGTATCAAGCCCACAGGCAATGCCGGGTACAAAACCAGTTACATTACCTCGCTGATTGCATTCCCGGCGATCGCACTTCACCAGCTACAAAAAGGTAAGGGGCTAAGAAGGAACTATAGACATATAAGATAGATATAGATTCTCGCTCCCAGTTCACCAGGAGAATAAGATTAGAAAATTAGTAGACAGAAAGAGGTGGGCGATAGTAGTTCAATCGTACTAAAAAGTCCAATTACTAGAAAGTTAGTAGAAATTGGTGGATAATAGGCTGAAAGTATTGATACTACGCAATTAGTACATTTATGCGTCTTTTTGTGTTAATTTTTAATGCTCGAACGAAAAATGAGGGGATTCACACGATTCGGGAGGGCGAGCGCAATAAAATTCTGATGTTCGAGTCAGAAGACGATGCCACACGCTTCGCGCTGATGCTGGAAGCTCAGGATTTCCCCTCACCTACACCAGAGCTAATCGATGCTGAGGAAATCAAGGAATTTTGCAAAAGTGCTGGATATGAATGGGAAATCATCCCAGAAAACAGCAATTTAGTTGTGACTCCTCCAGAACTGAACGTGGAAGAAACTGACTGGCAAGCAAACACCCAGAAGGAGGATACTATTGAAGACACCTTCCCTTTCAATCAACAGCCACTAGAACAACCAGGATTATCTGATTCTGAATTAGAGAAGATGCGTCGCAAATTGGAAGGATTGTTGTAATTAGTCATTAGTCATTAGACATCTCCGAAAAAGAAAAAGACCCCACTTCCATTCCTCTCCCCGTTGGCGTTAGCCTGTCGTCAGACAAGCGGAGAGAGGCTTTAAAACCCCCCAACGCTAGTAGGGAAGGGGGGAAGGGGGGTTAGGTCTGCGTATAATTATGTGGTATCTAAATCTTTTCTGGAGATGTCTATTAGTCAAGTTG
>Ga0116226_10004857_pt1 | contig 11948 bp, 10 predicted proteins | sample S1TSphfallax_FD_89692 | JGI IMG/M metagenome (GOLD analysis project Ga0116226, IMG submission 89692) | Host-associated microbial communities from peat moss isolated from Minnesota, USA - S1T2_Fa - Sphagnum fallax MG | ecosystem: Host-associated > Plants > Peat moss > Unclassified | place: USA... | reverse complement strand
CGAATGAATAGACTGCGCCGCGCCCGAGGCATGCGAATTTTTCGCGGCGATCTGGGCGGCAGAATAGCGTTGGATGCCGGATTTTGGCGCATAAAAATAGGCTGCAACCTCCCACGCTTGAAAACGACCCTGTTTGCCCTGTTAGGGAATGCCTCTCTTAGTTCGAGACTTTAAGTTAGGTTCACGCAGTGACGCATGAATTTACGTTAAGCTCGCTGCTTATCATGATGCCGATCATGCCCGAACACCGGTCTGCATCGAATCCCGGCTAAACCTCTTCTGCCCGCAGCATATAACCTGCATTACGCACCGTATGCAGCAACGGCATATCGAAGGGCTTATCGATTTTCTGCCGCAGCCGTGAGACATGCACGTCAATCACGTTGGTTTGCGGGTCGAAATGATAATCCCACACGCCCTCCAGCAGCATGGTGCGGGTGACGACCTGCCCCGCATGGCGCATCAAATATTCCAGCAAGCGGAATTCGCGAGGCTGCAGATCGATTTTTTGCTCGCCGCGGCGCACCGAGCGGGAGAGCAGGTCCATTTCAAGATCGCCCACGGCAAGCCGCGTCATTGGCCCGTCGGACTTGCCGCGCCGGGTCAGCGCCTCCACTCGCGCCAGCAATTCGGCAAAGGCGAAGGGCTTGGTCAGGTAATCGTCGCCGCCGGCTTTCAGCCCTTTCACGCGGTCATCCACCTGACCGAGTGCCGAGAGGAACAATACCGGTGTGGCATTGTCCTGTGCGCGCAATGTTTCCATCAGGCGCAAGCCATCTATCCCGCCAGGCAACATGCGGTCCAGAATGATCGAATCAAAATTCTCCGAGGCGGCGAGGAATAATCCATCACGGCCATTATCAGCGTGCTCCACCGTATGTCCGGCCTCACGGAGGCCCTTTACGACAAAACCCGCCACATCTTTATCGTCTTCCACGACAAGTATGCGCATTGTTACTCCCCCAATTGCGCCGGCCGGCGCCCTACAATGACCTGAATTTCAGATATATGCGTGATTCCGCCAATCCCAAGGACTACCTTAGCGCCAGGTTGCAGTCCCGCAATGGCTCTGGTTAGTCCATCGGCCCCGGAGATGGCTATTCCGTTAACTGTGAGCACTAATTCACCTGGTGCCAGCCCGGCAATATCTGCCGGGCTGCCCGGTTCTAACCCGGTGATGACCGCCCCCTGGGTCTGCCCGCTTGGGTTGGATGGCGGGTCCGCCACGGCAACGCCGAGCCAGCCCCTGGGCACCACGCCATGCGCGATCAATTCCGCCACAATGGGCGCCGCGCCATTGCTCGGAATGGCAAAGCCGATGCCGACCGACCCGCCGGAAGGCGAGACAATTGCTGCATTTATGCCAATGACCTGGCCTTGCATGTTGAACGAGGGGCCGCCCGAATTACCGGGATTGATCGGCGCATCAAGCTGCAAAAAATGCGTGAAAGGGCCATCTCCTATATCCCGTCCCTCGGCCGAAATGATCCCGAGCGTAAATGAATTACCCAGCGCGAACGGGTTGCCTGCGGCCAGCACCCAATCCCCCACCTGCACGGCGCTGGAATCTCCCCAGCGGATCGGAACCAGAGCTGAAGATGACGTGATTTTAATGACAGCGAGGTCTGTCAGATCATCCGCACCGACAAGCCGGGCCGTATAATGGCTTCCATCATCAAGCGTTACGGTTATATGCGCGGCTCCGGCAATGACATGGTCGTTCGTCACGATCATGCCGTCAGTGGTAACGATAAAGCCAGATCCGGCGGCCTGGCCAATCGGCGGCTGTGGCGGTCTGCCGTCGGTGTGGAGCGGGTGGGGCGTTGCCGCAATTCCCGGCGCCTCGGTTACCGCGATGCCGACAACGCTGGGAGCCACAAGTTTCACCAGCGGCGCCAGCGATGCCGGGGCGTTATCGAGCGGCCCCGGCAGCAGCGGCCAGGCATGCGCATCATTAATGCCGCCCGCCAGGCCGCCCCCAAAAAAAACCGCCAGTGCCGCCAAGCGCAGCCGAGAGGTCATTATGCTTTGCCCATCACCGCATGGCATACCCGCGCCCCGCCGCGCCGTGCAAGTGCCACCTTGTAACGGGAGTTCGTGACGTAAGATTCTGGTGACGTATGATTAACGCAGCCATCCCCTTTCTAAAGTTGCGCTGGGACATCATTTATAGTGTATGGCCATGCCTGCGGGACGTTGCGCCACCGGATCAGCAGAGGAGAGCAAGCTTTATGACGACCAAAAAATCCAGCACATCGGATGCCAGCCCTGAGGCCCTGAAACGCGACTTCGAAACGCTGCGCGACAACCTGGATGGGTTCAAGGACAGGCTGGGCGGCAATGCGCATGAGGTGCTTGAGCGCATCTCGGCGTATCTGGGGAATGCCGGCCTCGGCGGACGGCTGAGCGACATTGAGGATGAGCTGCAACGGCTCGGCGGTAAACTGAAAGATTCCGGCCGCGATGCCGCCGCGAAGCTGGAAAACAAAGTCACCGACCAGCCGCTTGCCAGTGTCGCCATTGCCTTTGGCATTGGCCTGCTCGCGGCGAATCTGCTGCGCCGCCGCTAAATTGCGATTTAAAACCGAAAACCCCGGCCGCGCATGAGCATGCTTCGTTATGCCGCGAGCCTGCTGAAGGGCGGCGCCGTCTGGGCGGGCGTATCCATCATCGTGTTATTCCTGGTGATGGCGGGGTTGGGGTTTTTCGCGACCGCATTTTTCATCTGGGTTGCATCCCACCTCGGCAGCGCGCCCGCCGCTGCCCTTACCGGTGCGGCCTTGCTGCTCCTGGCGCTCATATTCATGGTCATCGGCAATTTTGCCGTCAGGCGCATCCGCCGGCACAGGCCAGACCTGTTTGGAGACGCCGCCGGAACCATCGCCATGCTGACCAGCGTGGTTGGTTTGCTGGTGCGCCGGGACCCGCGGCGGGCCATTCTGCTTTCGCTTATCGCCGGGGCGCTCACCGAATATTTTGCCGGGCCGGAAAAGCCGCGGCGGTAAGCAACCTGGTCATTTCGGCTGAGTGGCGCGCACAAACCTGCCGCGCATGGCGGGCGATTGCCTGGGCAGGGATGCGCGGCTATTGAGCAGGCGCTCGTCATTTCAAATAATACTGGGAGCCTGCCATGGCTGAAAATTTCGACGTTATCGTGATCGGGTCCGGCCCCGGCGGCTATGTCTGCGCCATTCGCGCGGCCCAGCTTGGGTTGAAGGTTGCCTGCGTTGAAAAACGCCCCACCCTGGGCGGCACCTGCCTGAATATTGGCTGTATTCCCTCAAAAGCCTTGTTGCAGTCTTCCGAGAATTTCCATGAGCTGCAGCACGGGTTTGCCGATCACGGCATTACGGCCACTGGTATCAGCATTGACCTGGCGCGTATGCAGGCCCGCAAGGGCGAGGTGGTGACTGCCAACACCAAGGGCATCGAGTTCCTGTTCAAGAAGCACAAGATCACCTGGCTCAAGGGTGAGGCCAAGTTCACCGGCCCGAACGAGATCGACGTGGCCGGTACCGCCTACGCCGCCAAGAGCATCATCATCGCCACGGGCTCCGAGTCCGTGCCGTTGCGTGGGGTTGAGGTCGATGAGAAACGCATCGTTACCTCCACCGGGGCGTTGGAGCTGGATAAAGTGCCCGGCCATCTGGTCATCATCGGCGCCGGTGTCATCGGGCTGGAGCTTGGCTCCGTCTGGCGCCGCTTAGGCGCCGAGGTCACGGTTGTGGAATTCCTCGACCGCATCACCCCCGGCCTGGACAATGAAATTTCCAAGAACTTCCAGCAGATACTCACCAAGCAGGGCTTCAAGTTCAAGCTCGGGCACAAGGTGACAGGCGCCACTGTTGCGGGCGAGCAGGTTACCGTCACCATCGAGCCGGCCAAGGGCGGAGATGCCGAGACCCTGACCGCTGACATCGTGTTGCTGGCCATTGGCCGCTACGCCTACACTGCCGGGCTGAACCTGGAAGCCGCCGGCGTTGAGACGGATGACAAGGGCCGCGTGAAGACCGACGAGCATTTCGCCACCAACGTGCCGGGCGTCTACGCAATTGGCGACGTGATCTCCGGGCCGATGCTGGCGCACAAGGCCGAGGAAGAGGGGGTTGCCCTGGCCGAGAGCCTGGCCGGGCAGCATGGCCATGTGAATTATGGCGCCATCCCGAGCGTGGTTTATACCTGGCCGGAAGTCGCGGCCGTAGGCCAGACCGAGGAAGAGCTGAAGGCCGCCGGTGTCGCGTATAAGGTTGGCAAATTCCCCTTCATGGCCAATGGCCGGGCGCGGGCCATGGGCGCTGTGGACGGCTTCGTGAAAATCCTCGCCGATAAGGAAACCGACAAGCTGCTCGGCGCCCATATCATCGGGCCGGAAGCGGGCGGGCTGATCGCGGAATGTGTGACGGCTATGGAATTTGGCGCATCGTCTGAGGATATCGCCCGCATCTGCCACGCCCACCCGACCCTCAGCGAGGCGGTGAAGGAAGCCGCCCTCGCCGTCGATGGCCGGCCGATCCATATCTGAAGATCGAAACCGGAAAATGTCTGGCAATGTACGCCTCGGCGTGAATATCGACCATGTAGCGACGCTGCGGAATGCCCGCGGCGGCGCCCACCCTGACCCGCTGACCGTCGCGAAAGCGCTCATCGGCACCGGGATGGATGGCATCACCATCCATCTGCGTGAGGACCGCCGCCATATCCGCGATGCCGATGCCGAGGCGATCTGCGCCTGGGCCGGCAAGCCGGTGAATTTCGAGATGGCGATTACCAGCGAGATGCTTAGCATCGCGGCGCGGCTCAAACCGCATGGCGCCTGCATCGTGCCGGAGCGCCGTGCCGAGATTACCACCGAAGGCGGGCTGGACGTGGTGAACAGCCGCGCTGCGCTGCGCCCGGCCATCGCCAGGCTGCAAGATGCCGGGATCAGGGTGTCGCTGTTCGTCGACCCGGATGCAGACCAGGTCGAAGCCGCGGCCGAAATTGGCGCGAATGTAGTGGAGCTGCATACCGGCGCCTACGCCAATGGGCGTCTGGGCGAGCTGGAGCGGCTGCGCAAAGCGGCCGTGCTGACCACGAAGGTGGGGCTGGAATGCCATGCCGGGCACGGGTTGACCTTCGCCAACGTGCAGCCCATCGCGGCGTTTCCGGAAGTGACCGAGCTTAATATCGGGCATTATCTCCTGGGCGAGGCTCTGCTGATTGGGTTGCCGACGGCGATTTCGGAGATGAAACGCTTGATGATTGAGGCGCGGCTGTAATTCCTCTTGCGTGGCGGAAAGCTTGCAGGATGATCGTGATGGGATAGTTGGCAACCAAGCCCGTCATATCGATATCTGCAAAAACGCATTGTAAGCTACGCCGCGCTCCCCAGATTTTCAGCGGCGTCATGTGCCTAACCGCAAATCCACAACGATCTTTTTTCAGGAAGAGACTCATGAAGCAGGGTGTTATGCGCGCCTTGGTAGGTGTTGTATTTTTGGTTGGCATATCGCGGCCCTGTTTTGCCGTGCCACCGAGCTTGACCGGTTATTGGGTGACCGGCAAAAACGAAGCCGTTACGCAGATATACAGCTGCGGCGTGAATCTTTTATGCGGGGAATTCGTTGGATTTCCTATGGACCATGCCAGCGATCCAATGCCCGAGACATGGAACAATCAGGCGCAATGCCATTTCGTTTTCATTCGCGATTTGCGTGACGAGGGAGATACCTGGAAAGGTACGATCATCAATCCGCAAAGTGGCAATAGTTACAGCGCTGCGGTACAGCTGGTCTCGCCCAATCAACTGAAGCTGCGAGGCTATCTGCTCCTCCAAATATTTGGCGCCAGCCGCTTATGGAGCCGGTATCAGGGGCCGCCGCCGCCCGCCGATTGCCGTATGGCCCCGCATTCTTTGGGCTAAATGAGCTTATAAATTTAAGTTCAAAAAAAACGCAAAACTGGCTTAGTCTTCCCGCGTTCATCGCGCGGGAGAGCGTAAATGCGCCGTTTGCCATGTGTAATCGTTTTATGCGCCGCTCTGGCTGGCGGTGCTCATGCGGCCCCTGACAGTGCCGGTGCCGCCGCCTATTCCAGCGGTGATTACGCGACCGCGTTGTCGGACTGGCTCGCGGCCGGCACGCCGTCAGCAGGCAACCCCGGCGATGCGATTTCGCAGGCCGACATCGGCTACATGTATGTCAACGGCAAAGGCACCGCCGTTGATTATGGCAAGGCCGCCTATTGGTACGGCCTCGCCGCGGCGCAGGGTAACGCCTTCGCGCAGGACGGTTTGGGCGATCTCTATAATGGCGGCTACGGCGTACCGAAGGATCAGATAAAGGCCATTGCACTCTTCCAACAATCGGCGGCGCAGGGGTCTGCCAATGGCGAGGCGGATTTGGGCGATGCCTATTACAACGGCGCCGGCACCGCCGTGGATTATACCAAGGCCGCCTATTGGGACCAGCTCGCCGCGACGCAGGGAGTGGCCTATTCGCAGAATCAGCTTGGCTGGATGTACCAAATGGGCCAGGGCGTGACGGCCAACACTGCCACGGCCATCACCTTGTACAACCAGTCTGCCAAGCAGGGCGACGTGCAGGCTGAGGAAAATCTGGGGTCGATGTATCAAAACGGTACCGGTGTTCCACAGGATTATGGCCAGGCCCTGCATTGGTACCAGCTCGCCGCGGCGCAGGGCGATGCGCTCGGGCAATATGATCTGGGCACAATGTATGATTACGGCACCGGCGTGCCGCAGGATTATGCCCAGGCGGCGCATTGGTACCAGCTTGCGGCGGCGCAAGGGAATAGCGACGCGGAGAATGACCTGGGCGTGCTCTACCAAAGTGGCCAGGGCGTGCCACAGGATGCAGCCAAGGCCGTAACACTCTATGAGGCGGCGGCGCAGCAGGGCGAGGTTGATGCCGAGAAAAACCTTGGCTTCGCCTATTACTTTGGCAACGGCACCAACTCGGATTACGGCAACGCGGCGTATTGGGACCAGCGCGCCGCAACGGCCGGCAATGCGGATGCGCAAAACCAGCTTGGCTGGATGTACCAGAACGGCCAGGGCGTTACGGAGGATACCGGCAAGGCGCGTACCCTGTATGAGGCAGCAGCCAACCAGGGCAACGCCCAGGCGGAAGATAACCTTGCCTTGCTCTATGCCAATGGCAACGGTGTCGCGCAAAACTTCACGCATGCGTGCCATTGGTTTGGCGCTTCGGCGGCGCAGGGCAATGACGACGCTGAGCTCGGTTACGCGACATGTTACGCCCACGGCATCGGCGGCGTTCCGCAAGACTACGGCAAAGCCGTGTATTATTACCAGGAAGCGGCCGCCCAGGGTAACGCGACCGCGGAAAACGATCTCGGCGTGTTTTACTTTAAAGGCATCTATTTTCAGCCAAGCCGCGCCATGGCGATTGCCTGGATGGAAAAGGCAGCGATTGACGGCTCGCAGCAGGCCGCCACCAACCTCGGCGAACTGCACATGCGGGCACCCTCCCAGCCGAATAATTTTACACCTGTGCCGATCCCCATTCCGGCACCGGTTGCTGGAGCTGTGGAGGACTCTTCCCAATGCGCCGCGATTGGCGGCTCCGGCCCGGATGATAACTGCATGAAGAACGGCGTGATGGTCGATGCCCAAACGGGCGATGCGATTGATCCGGATAATCAATGCGCCGCGCATGGCGGTGAGCTGGAGGACGATGTCTGCGGCAAGGATGGTTATGAAATCAATCCAGATACCGGGGACGAGCTCGAGGCAGATTCCAGTTGCGCCGCCCAGGGTGGGACCGGGTCAGATGATTACTGTGTCAAGGATGGTAACGAGATCGATGCGCAAACCGGTAACGAGATAAGTTCCAGTGATTCCGATTATGTTGACCCCGATTCGGGCAATGCGCCGGAGACGGAGGATACGTCCAATCAGGGTGGTGAGGAGAATAACGGCTACGCCCAATCCAGCGACGACAATTCAGGCCCCTCTATGGAAGATCAGGGTGGCGGCGACAGCTATAGCGGCGGTGGCGGTGGTGATTCGGGCGGCGGCGGAGAGTCAGGCGGCGGCGATGGTGAATAAGCAATAACCGCCGCCGCGTGCAGCTTACCCAAGTGCCGCGCGCGGATTAAATTCTGCCTGCGCCCAGTCCCTCAAAAACGCCTCCAGCGCCTCATCTACCGGGCCGATCACCACGGTCAGTTTCACGTGCAGATCCCCCGCATGGTGGTTCCCATGCGCCGGCACGCCCTTGCCGCGCAGCCGCATCTCGATTCCGTTCTCAGTATGCGGCTTCACGGTCATCACCACGTCCCCGGTGGGCGTGGGCACAGTCACCTTGGCCCCTAGCACCGCCTCCTTCAGCGAGATCGGCAGCTCGATGAAAATGTTGCGCTCTTCGCGGCGGAACAGCTTGTGGGGTGCAACGTGGACCTCGATCAGCGCGTCGCCCTGCGGGCCGCCATTGCGCCCCGGCTGACCGCGCCCGCGCAGGCGCAGCACGTCCCCCTCCTTGGTGCCGGGCGGGATTTTAACGTCCAGGCTTTGCCCATCCGGCAGGGTGATGCGCTTGGCGCCGCCATTCACCGCCTCCAGAAACGCCGCCTGCAGCGCGTAGCGATCATCCTGGCCGCGCGCCGGGCCGCGGGTGCGCTGCTCGAAAATATTGGAGAAAATATCCTCAAATCCGGCACCCGAGGAAAACCCGCCAGCCCCGCCCTGCGGATGCCAGGCCCCTTGCGGTGCGCGCTCATTGCCGGCGGCGTCCAGCTCGCCACGGTCAAACCGCGCGCGTTTTTCAGGGTCGGACAGCAGATCATTGGCGGACGCGGCAGCCTTGAACAGCTCCTCGGACTTCTTGTCGCCAGGGTTGAGGTCGGGGTGATGCTTCTTCGCCAGCTTGCGGTAGGCCGCGCGAATCTGCTCGGGCGTTGCGTCACGCGCCACGCCTAGGATTTTATAAGGGTCTTCTGCCATGTCTTTGCTCGGGTGACTCCAACTCGGTACTAGATAAGGTGATGATCGTGACCGCCACAACGCCTAATGTTACGCTATTATTTTAGTGAGAAAGCAACCACAGGTTGATTAATTCCGGCGCCGGGCTAGGCTTGGCGCATGACGCAAAAGCGCGATGCAGCATGGCTGGCCGGTCTCTGGGCTCTGGCAACGGCGTATAACCTCACAAAACCGTACCATATCGACGATGCGGCGCATCTCTTCATCGCGCAATGGATTGCACTTCATCCGCTACACCCCATGCGCGGGCTGCTGAACTGGACCGGCACGCCATTGCCGATTTCCGCCACCAACCAGCCGCATCTGTATTTTTATGCGCTGGCGGCCTGGGGCAGTTTGTTCGGCTGGTCAGAAGTGGCGATGCACGCGCTGCAATCCGTGTTTACCGGGGCGTGCATTCTGCTCATGTACCGCCTCGCGCGGCGGCTGGTGCCACGGCAGGCTCTGTTCCTCACCGCCATGCTGGCGCTCAACCCCGCGTTTTTCGTCGAACAGAACCTGATGGTGGATGTGCCGCTGCTCAGTTTCTGGCTGGGGTTTTTTGCGGCATTGCTCGAAGGGCGGTTTGGCCTGGCCGGCTTGGCCTGTGCGGGGGCGCTGCTGATAAAATACAGTTCGCTCTGCTTGCTGCCCATTCTAGGGCTGGCGGCTTTCGCGGCGGGGCAGCTCTGGTGCCTCTGCATTCCGCTCGGCGCGCTGGCGGCCTGGTCCGGGTTTAATCTGTGGGATTATGGCGGGGTGCATCTGCTCACGGGGTTTCATTCCGGGGCGGCGAGCTACGCGGTACCAGTGCATAAGAGCTTTCCGCTGGCGCGCCGCCTGGTGAAATCGGTCATCGCCTGGGATGTAGCCGTGGGCGCGCTCAGCCCGTTCGGCATTTTGGCCGCCGTCCGTGGCAAGTGGCCCTACACCATACTGGTTGCCGGCTTTGTGGCGCTGGGATTGGGCGTGGCATTCGGCGTGGTGCCGGATGTGCCGTCGGACCATCTGCTCTGGCTCGGCTTTGCCATCAGCGGCGTGGCGGGGCTGGCTTTGCTGCGCCGCCCCACAGACAGAGCCGGACGAATTCTTTGGCTCTGGGTGGTCATTACTTCTGCCTTCTATGTCCTGCTCGCCCCCTGCATCGCGGCCCGGCATGTGCTGCTCATCCTGCCCGCTTTGGCGCTGCTAGCCGGGCGTGGCCGCGCCATTTCCGGGCCGGCACAGGTTTTTGGCATCGGGATGAGTGCGGTGCTGTCCCTCGGCCTTGGCCTCTCGGATTACCGCTTTGCCGCCTTCCACCGGAATGAAGCCACAGCCATCGCCGCCAGTTTCCCCGGCCAGCGTGTGACCGTGGCCGGGCATTGGGGCTGGCAATATTACGCGGCCCAGCACGGCATGGCGGAGCTGGATACGCTGCACCCGCCACCGCCGGGGAGCATCCTCGCAGTGCCGCGCGAGGTGGACCATACCCTGCCGCCGGGGCTAAAACTCCGCCTGCTGCGCACCGATACGGCTAATCTCTCTGCCCTCGACCCGCTATGCACGGCGCGGCCCTCGCGCTTTTATTTGTCCTACACATTTCGCGGCCCATGGTCGCTCTCCGCCGCCTGCACACAAACCACGGATATTTTCGCCGTCCGGTAGCCATGCCGCGCCATTGCAGGGTGGTGGACATAAATGGCAGCCGGACTATCTTGAGCGGAGATAGAGTGCGGAAAAGCAATATGGAGCCCAGCGAAACCGAGCCCGAAGCCATGACGGCCGTCCGCTTTACCCTGGATGCCGCCGATTTTGCAGCGGCCGCCCAGGATGACCTGCTCGATAAGCCAGTCACGCCGCCGCGCGGACGCAATATTTCAGCGGATTGGTTCGACACCGCGGGCTATACCCTGACACGGAATGGTCTGGCCTTGAGCCTCAGCAAAACGCGGCGCGGTTTCTTGCAAAGCCTGACCCAGCGCAGCGCCGTATGGGAAACGCTCGTGCCGCAAGCCGCCCCCGACATTGCCGCCTGCCCGCCCGAATTGCATGCCGGGCTACCAGACTTGCTCCAGGGCGCAGAGTTGCAGGCAATATTCACCACGAGCATCAAGCGCGTCACCCGCCATGCCGGCGGCGTGGAATTGCACTTCGAGAGCGGCTTCATCCAGGCTGGTGTGGAAAAACAAAAGTTGCTGGAGCTGGAGCTGCGCGGGCCAGACACTGAACTATATCCCCTGGCTCTGGCATTGGCCGAGACATACGCGCTCCGGCTGCAACCGGCGAGCCTGGCCGCGCGCGGCGCCTGGATGGCCGGTGCCCCGCGCCCCTCCGCCGTGAAGGCCGGCGGTGGATTGACAGGCGCCCCGTGCCTGGACGATTCCGTGGCGCTGCTGACGCAATCCTGCCTGGCGCAGTTTTTGGCCAACTGGCCGGCCTTTGCGCTCGGCGATGAGGTGGGTGCTGTGCACCAGATGCGCGTCGCCATGCGCCGCCTCCGCTCGGTGCTTGGTCTCTTTAACCGCGCGTTTTTTGCCCCCGAATTCGCGACTTTCCGCGACGAAGCCAAGCGGATCGCCAATCTCATGGGCGAGGCGCGCAACTGGGACGTATTTGCGAAACTGCTGCAAGACGGTCCGGCCGCCGCCTTTCCGTACGAGCCCGGATTTACCGCGATGCTGGCGCAATGCGCGGCGCATCGCGAAACGGGCTATGCGGCTGTGCGCAGCCTATTGGCTGACCCGGCCACGACAAAATTCCTGCTGGGCGTGGAAGCCTTTCTCGCCCGGCACGGCTGGCGGAACGGGCTCGCGGTGGAGGCCCTGGCTGGGCTGGCCGAACCAGCCAAAACCTATGCCGCCCAGAATCTCGCCCGGCTGCACCGCAAGGTGCGTAAACGCGGCAAGCATTTGCTGCATATTGGCGCGCATGAGCGGCATCTGGTGCGCATCGAGCTGAAAAAACTGCGTTATGCGGCGGATTT
>Ga0116226_10004856_pt1 | contig 11948 bp, 5 predicted proteins | sample S1TSphfallax_FD_89692 | JGI IMG/M metagenome (GOLD analysis project Ga0116226, IMG submission 89692) | Host-associated microbial communities from peat moss isolated from Minnesota, USA - S1T2_Fa - Sphagnum fallax MG | ecosystem: Host-associated > Plants > Peat moss > Unclassified | place: USA... | reverse complement strand
TGAGATCCGGCCATTCGGTTTGCCGGTAGTCTTCCATCATGGCGAGCACGCGCGGCGCGCCGCCCGTGGTGGTGGTCACGTGAAAGCGGTCCGCGGCGAGGCGGGCGACCACGCCATCGTCATAGATGAAGCCATCGTCGCGGCACAGGATCCCGTAGCGCGAGCGTCCCACACCCAAGCCGGTCCAGCTGTTGATGTAGAGCCGGTTCATGAACTCGGCGGCATCCGCGCCCACCACTTCGATCTTGCCGAGCGTGGAGGCATCGAAAATGCCGCAGGCACCGCGCACGGCCCGACACTCGCGCGCCACCGCGGCATGCATGTCCTCACCGGCGCGCGGAAAATAGCGGGCGCGCTTCCAGAACGCAACGTTCTCGAACACGGCACCGCGTGCCGCGGCCCATTCATGGGTGGGGGTCGTGCGCACGGGGTCGAACAAATCGCCGCGTGAGGTGCCGGCGAAGGCGCCGAAGCTCACGGGCGTGTAGGGCATGCGGAATGTCGTGTGGCCGACCTGCGGGATAGGCACCGCCAATTTCTGCGCCACGATGGCCATGGCATTGAGATTCGAAGTCTTGCCCTGATCGGTGGCCATGCCGGTGGTGGTGTAGCGCTTGACGTGTTCGATGGAGATGAATCCCTCGCGCGTGGCGAGCGCCAGGTCCTTGGTGGTCACGTCGTTTTGCCAATCGACGAAGGCCTTGTCCTTGGGAGCGGCCTCCGTCACCGGCAGAGCACCGAGATAGCCTTCCACGCTGCGAGGCAGCGCATCGACGGTGAACGCGCGTGGCGCCGTTGCGGTGGGGCTGGCCGTGGTCACCGCGCCCGCGCCGGCTTTCGCGCCATCGGCCAGGGCTTCGGCCAGATCGAACACGCCGCGGCAGGCACCGACGGAGCGCTCGGCTTCCGCGGACTGGCTGGGGATGAACGATTTCAGCGCATCGCTCCAGCCGAGCTTGCCGCGCGATTGAGAGAACAGATGCACGCTCGGGGTGAAGCCCCCGGACATCAGCACGGCATCGCACTCGATGGTCTCGAGCAGGCGCACGGCTGCCGGCGCGCTTTGGCCCGGCGTGCTCCGGCCCAGCGTGATGCGGGTGACGCGTAGATCGCCGTCCGTCCCGAGCACCGTCGCGGCGTCGATGAGCTTGAGGCCGGCACGGCGCGCGGCGTCGGGTAAGGGTCCCGTGGGCGCAACGCGCACGTCGGCGATGGCGGCCACCGTGACGCCGGCGGCCTGAAGCTCGAGGGCAACTTGATAGGCCGCATCCGCGGCGGTCACGACGACGACGTTGCTGCCGACTTTGACGCCATAGCGATTGAGGTAGGTCTGCGCCGCGCTCGCCAGCATGATGCCGGGGCGGTCGTTGCCCGGGAAGACCAAAGGCCGCTCGATCGAGCCGGTCGCCAGAATGACCTCGGCGGCGCGCACCTGCCACAGGCGTTCCCGCGGTTGGCCCGCGACCGGCTCGGCCTCGTGGTCGGTGAGTCGTTGCTGCAGGCCTAGGAAGTTGTGCGGGAAATAGCCGAAGGCGGTGGTGCGCGGGAGGAGCGTGACGCGCGGCTTGGCGGCGAGCGTGGCGATGCTGTGCGCCACCCAGTCGGCGGCCGCGTGACCGTCGATCGTCGCGGCGGGATCGCCCAAGAGGCTGCCGCCGAATTCGGAGGATTCGTCGCAGAGCATGACCCGCATGCCGCGATCGGCGGCCGCGAGCGCGGCCGCGATGCCGGCGGGTCCGGCACCGACGATGAGCACGTCGCAGTGCGCATAGCGCTGCGCATAGCGGTCCGGATCGGGCAACGTCGGTGCTTCGCCGAGGCCGGCGGCCTGGCGGATGATGGGCTCATAAAAAGCCTTCCAGGCCTTTTGCGGCCACATGAAGGTCTTGTAGTAAAAACCGGCCGGGAAGAAGCGCGCGAGGATGTCGTTCATGCGGCCCAAATCCTTCGCAAGGCTCGGCCAGCGGTTCTGACTGGTCGCCACCAAACCGTCGTACAACTCGACTCGGGTGGCGCTCAGGTTGGAGGTCACGCGCGCCGCATCGCGCCTGACGGTGACCAAGGCATTAGGTTCCTCGGCGCCGGCTCCCAAGATGCCGCGGGGGCGGTGATACTTGAAGGAGCGCCCCACCAGATGCACCCCATTGGCGAGCAGCGCGGAGGCGAGCGTGTCGCCCGCAAAACCCCCGTAGGCCTTACCGTCGAAGGTGAAGCGCAGCGGGCGTGCGCGATCGATGCGACCGCCGCTTGGCGTGCGCCCGGCGCTGGCGGTCGTGCCGTCGGCGGGGCTGGCGCCCCCGGCGGTGGCGCCCGCGTCCTTGGGGACGGCGTTCATGGCGCCACCGCCGGTCGGGGTTGTCCGGCCTTGTAAGTGGCCAGGAAGTGATCGGTGGTCGTGTCGCGCACCGCATTGAAGAAGCGCCCACAGCCGTGGGAATGCCGCCAGCGCTCGGCGTACACGCCCTTGACGTTGGTGCGCATGTAGAGGAAATCGGTCCAGGCTTGGTCGTCGAGTTCGGCCGGTTTGGCGGCGCGCGTCAGATGCGCCTCGCCGCCGTAGGAGAATTCGATTTCCGGGCGTTTGCCGCAGAAGGGACAGTCGATGATCAGCATAGGGACACTCTTGGCATACGAACGCGCTAGTGGGCGACGGCGGCGGCCGCGGCTTCGTCGATCAAATAACCATCGCGGAAGCGCTCGATCGTGAACGGCGCGTTGATGCGATGCGGTTCATCGTGGGCGATGGTATGGGCGAACACATGCGCGGAGCCTGGCGTGGCTTTGAAGCCGCCCGTGCCCCAGCCGCAGTTCACGTACAAACCCTTGACCGGCGTCTTCGCGATGATGGGCGAGCGATCGGGTGTCACGTCGACGATGCCGCCCCAGTTGCGCAGCATGCGCATGCGGCGAAAGTTCGGGAACAATTCACAGATCGCATCGAGAGTGTGGTTGTTGATATGTAAGGCGCCGCGTTGGGTATACGACGTGTACGCATCGGTCCCGGCGCCGATCACCAGCTCGCCCTTGTCGGACTGGCTGACGTAGGCGTGGATGGTGTTCGACATCACGACGCACGGGAAAATCGGCTTGACCGGCTCGGATACCAGCGCTTGCAGCGGATAGCTCTCGAGCGGCAGGCGTACGCCGGCCATCGCCATGACCACGCTGGTGTTGCCGGCGGCCGAGACGCCGATCTTGGACGTGCGGATCGGCCCACGCGAGGTTTGCAGCCCCGTCACCGCGCCGCTGGCATCGCGGTCGATGCCGGTGACTTCGCAGTTCTCGATGATGTCGACGCCGAGTTCGTCGGCGGCACGGGCATAGCCCCAGGCGACGGCGTCATGGCGGGCGGTGCCGCCGCGCCGCTGCAGGGCGGCTCCGAGCACCGGATAGCGGATGTTGTCGCTGATGTTGAGCAGCGGACAGAATTCCTTGGCCTGTTCCGGCTCCAGCCATTCGTTGTCGACGCCATTGCAGCGGTTGGCATGCACGTGGCGCTTGGCGACTTGGATGTCGTGCACGGTGTGGGCCAGCATCATGACGCCGCGCGGCGAGAACATGACGTTGTAGTTGAGCACCTGAGAGAGCGACTCCCACATGTTGAGCGAATGGTTGTAAAGCGCGGCGCTCTCGTTGAAGAGGTAATTGGACCGAATGATGGTGGTGTTGCGACCCGTGTTACCGCCCCCGACCCAGCCTTTCTCGAGCACGGCGATATTGGTGAGGCCATGCTCCTTGGCGAGGTAGTAGGCGGTGCCGAGGCCATGGCCGCCGCCGCCGACGATGACGGCATCGTAGGCCGGCTTCGGAGTGGCCTTGCGCCATTGTTGCTGCCAGTCGATATGGCCGGACAAGCCGCGGCGGATCAATGCCAGGGCCGAGAATGATTGTCGCTTCACGCTATGAGGTCCTTCACGCTTTGACATCCTTCAGGCTTTGAGATCCTTCAGGCTTTGAGATCCTTGTTGTCGGGATCATACGGGGAGTCGATGAGCACCGTCGCGCGTTTCTTCTCGCCCAGGATCAAGATATGGAGTTCGGTGCCGACCGCCGCGAATGCCGGCTTGACATAGCCTAAGCCCAAGCTCTTGCCGAGGGTGGCGCCATAGTAGCCGGCGGTGGCGCGGCCGACCAGAGTGCCGTCCGGAGCGAACAGCGGCTCGTTGCCGAGCGCGTCGGCATCGGTGACGTCGTGGACTTCGAATGTGACGAAGCGATGCGGCACGCCTTGCGCGAGTTGACGCTCGAGCGCCTCCTTGCCGATGAACGCGCCCTTGTTCAGTCGCACGAAGCGGTCGAGACCGGCCTCATAGGGGGTGTAATCGGGACTCAAGTCCGTGCCCCACATCCGGTAGGACTTCTCCAGCCGCAGCGATTCCATCGCGCGCATGCCGGCCATGGCGATTCCGTGGTCGGCACCCGCCTCGAACAGCGCGTCGAACAGATGGTGCGCATATTCGATCGGGAAGTGCAGCTCCCAGCCGAGTGCGCCCACGAAGTTGACGCGCAGCAGGTACACATCCACCGCCAGGCCCACCTCGGCCACCTGACCGGTGAGCCACGGGAAGGCCGCGTTGTCCAACGGCAGATCGGTGAGCTTCGCGAGCACGTCGCGGGCGCGCGGACCGGCCAGCACGAAGCAGCCGCGGCTCATCGTGATGTTGCGCAACGTGACGCCCGAGGCCGGCAGATGCTGCTGAAGGTAATCGCTGTCATAGCGTTCGGCGGCACCCGCGCTCACGACATAGTAATGCTCATCGGCGATCTTGGTGATCGTGAACTCCGAGCGAATACCGCCGCGACGCGTCAGCGCGTGGCATAGCGCGATGCGGCCGATCTTGGTCGGTACCTTGTTGGCAACCAGGCTGTCGAGCCAGGCCTCGGCGCCGGGACCCGTGACCTCATGCTTGGTGAACGGCGTCAAGTCGATGACGCCCACATGCTGGCGCAGGTGCCGTGCCTCATTCCCCACGTGCTCGAAGTAATTCGAACGCCGAAAACTCCACTTGTCCTCTGCCGGAACGCCGGGAGGGGCGAACCAGTTCGCACGCTCCCAGCCATAGCGTTGGCCAAAGACGGCGCCCAGGCGTTTCAGCTTGTCATAGACAGGGCTGGTCTTCGCCGGACGCGCATCCGCGCGCTCCTCGTCGGGATAATGGATGACGAAGACGTTGCGGTACGTTTCCTCGTTCTTCTGGATGACGTAGCGCTTGCTGGTGTATGGGCCGTAGCGGCGCGGATCCACCGCCATCATGTCGATGCCGGGCTCACCCTCGACGATCCACTCGGCGAGTTGCCAGCCCGAACCCCCGGCGGCGGTGATGCCGAAGCTATGGCCCTCGTTGAGCCAAAGGTTCCTCGCCCCCCACGCGGGCCCGACCAGCGGGCTCCCGTCGGGCGTATAAGCGATCGGGCCGTTGACGATGTCCTTGATGCCGCAGGTGGCCAGCGACGGGACGCGGCGCTGGGCCGCCTCCACATGGGGCAGCAGCCGTTCGAGGTCGCCTTCGAACAGGCTCTTGCCGAACCAGTCGGGAACGCCGTCGGCGAAGCGCGCCGGTGCCCCCGCCTCGTACGGCCCCAAGATCCAGCCCATGCGCTCCTCGCGCAGATAATAAGACTGATCGGATTCACGCAGCACGGCGAGTTCGCGGCCGCCGTTCTGGCGGTAGGCTTTGAGCTCCGGCGATTCGTCATAGACGATGTACTGATGCTCGACCGGGATGGAGGGCACGTTGATGCCGAACAGCCGGCCGGTCTGGCGCGCGTAATTGCCGGTGGCGCAGACCACATGCTCGGCGACGATGTCGCCCTTGGTGGTGGTCAGGTGCCATTCGCCCGACGCCGTGCGCTTGACCGCCGTCACCTCGGTTTGTTCGTGAATCTCGGCGCCGCGGCTGCGGGCGCCTTTGCGCAGCGCCATGGTCAGGTCGGCCGGCGCGATATGACCGTCATCCGGATGATAGAGCGCGCCGATGATGGCGGGCGTTTCGGCGCCGTCGCCGATCTCCGCCAGCGGCCATAATTCGCGTACTTCCCGGGGTCCGATGACCTGGAACGGCACGCCGATGGTGTTGGCCGTGCCGCAGTACTTCTGGTACTCATCCATCCGGTCGCGATGGGTGGCGAGGCGTAGGTTACCGGTGACGTGGAAGCTGACGTCCTGACCGGTCTCGGCCGGTAGACGCTTATAGAGATCCACCGAGTACTTGTGCAGCTGACCGACGGTGTAGCTCATGTTAAAGAGCGGCAACAGGCCGGCGGCATGCCAGGTCGATCCCCCGGTCAGTTCGGAGCGCTCCAGTAGCACCACGTCGGACCAGCCCTTCAATGCCAGATGGTAGAGCGTGCTGACGCCGACCACACCACCGCCGATCACGACCACCCGGGCATGAGATTTCATCAGCTAATCGCCTCCATACGCAAATGCGCAACGCAGTGTAGCGAGCAATGCGGGAAACACGACGCTAATTGCGACAATCACTGGTTGAAAAGCGCCATGTCGGCCGTCCCGGTGGCATAATGTGGCATGGATTCGCCGGTGGTGCTGCGCAAGTGTCAATACGCCTTCCTGACGCTACCGAATTACTCGCTGATCGCCGTCGCCAATGCCATCGAACCGCTGCGCATGGCGAACCGGCTGTTCGGCCGGGACATCTATGGATGGTCGGTGGTGAGCCTCGACGGGCGGCCGGTCGAGGCGAGCGGCGGGATCAGCCTGTCGCCCACCATCGCCCTCGACAAGCTCGGCAGCGTCGACATCCTCTTTGTCTGCGGCGGCATCAATGTTCGCGAGGCCGTCTCGCCGCTGTTACTCACGGCGCTGCGACGGCTCGCCGAGCGGCGCGTGCCGCTGGGCGGACTTTGCACCGGCGGCTATGCGCTGGCGCGGGCGGGGCTCCTGGATCATTGCCGTGCGACCATCCATTGGGAAAATCTGACGGCGCTGCGCGAGGAGTTTCCGCGCGTGCGCATCAGTGATCAGCTGTTTACCATCGACCGTGATCGATATACCTGTTCGGGCGGCACGGCGCCGCTCGATCTGATGCTGACGCTGATCGGCGCACGACTGGGGGCGCGGATCTCGCAGCGCGTGTCCGAACAATTCATCGTCGAGCGGGTGCGCAAGGACACGGACCGGCAATATGTGCCGCTGCGGGCGCAGATCGGCATTTCGCATCGGGGCTTGCTGCGTGTGGCCCAACTCATGGAAGAGAATATCGAGAAGCCATTGTCGCTCGCGCAACTCGCGAAGGCGACCGGTTTGTCACGGCGTCAGATCGAGCGACTGTTCAAGCGCGACCTTCATTGCGTGCCGAAGCGCTACTACCTCGAGATCCGCCTGCGCCGCGCGCGCGAGCTGTTGCTGCAGACCGCCATGCCCATCATGGACATCACCGCGGCCTGTGGCTTTCAATCGCCACCGCATTTCGCCAAGTGTTATCGCCAATTGTTCGGTCATCCGCCGAGCGCGGAGCGCAAGCCGGGGACGGCGTCGCGCACCGCTGTGGAGGCGCGGGCTGTCTGAAATCGAAGGCAGGTGAGTGTTCGTCGCGTGCTACTCCGCATTGGTTTCCTTGCCGAATCGGTAGTTCATGCGAACACCGAATACGCGCGGTTCGTTGGTCGTCTCGCGCAGGTCGAAGTTGCCGGTGTTGCTGAAGATTATGGCGTTTTTGTCGAACAGGTTCGTGACATAGAGTTCGGTGAGCCAATGCCCGCCCGCGGGGTTCAGCCCCAAGCGCAAGTTGGCGATGGTGTATTCGGGCTGCAGAATGCGCGGAAAGCCGTTGGAACCCTGCACGTGCAGGTCGTTCCACATATCACCCTTGTGGGCGAAGTCGATCTGCCCGTAGCCTTTGAGATCCGTGAACATCGGCAGCGGATGCTCGTAGCGCAGGTTCGCGCTCCAACTGACATACGGTACGTAGGGCAGCCGCTCGCCGACGTTGGCTTCGAACGTCGCATACTGAGTCGAGACCAGGCGCGAATCGGTGTAGCCGCCGGACGCCTGCATCGACCAGTTGTCGGTGATCTTGTAGTCGACGTTCGATTCGACGCCGTAGATGCGTGCGTTGCCGACGTTGGCATTGAAGCTCGAAGGTGCACATATAGTCGCGTCGTAGATGATGGTCTGCAGCTGTTTCCAGTGCATGAGGTAGCTCGCGGTGTTCCACGTCAGGCGATTGTCGAGCCACGACGTCTTCAGGCCTAACTCATAGTTGTTGAGCGTATCGGGAACGTAGGCTTGCGGCACGCCCTTCGCATAGCACGACACCGGATCGCCGGAGTTGGAGCCGCCGTCGCGAAACCCCTGGCCGAAATCCGCGTACGTCATCATCTTGTCGGTGATCTTGTAGTTGATGCCGAACTTGCTGTCCCACTTTTTAGATCCGCCGACGGTCAAGGACGGGCTCGTCGGTGCATAGGCGAACTGCTGGAAGGGGTCGGCGTAGCGGAAGCTCGAATGGAAATGCGATTCGCCGGCTTCGACGTTGAGCTTGCTCGTGATGTCGAAGCTGATGTTCGCGAACTCGGTGGTCTCCAGATAGTCCGAGCGCTCCGTGTAGGCGTAGATGATCCCCGGCGGCAGCGACGTGGCGCCCGGCGCGGCGCCGTTCAGGTTGTTGTAATACTCGAACGCGGCACCGCTGGTGTTGAGGCCAGGCATGTAGTACGTGCTGCCGGAATTCTTGTCGACGGTCTTTTCCCAATACAAACCGCCGAGCCAGTGAAAACGGGTGCCCTCCTTGGAGGAGAGTCGAAGTTCATTGGACCAGCGCTGTGGATTGGTGTGGTACTCGAAATACTGGATCGGTACCTTGCAGCCTGAATAACCGGTGCCATAGACCGGGTCATTCTGACAGGCGAAACCTTCGTTGGCGCCGGGAACCCCGAAATATCCGCCGAAGTTCTGGATGTATTGAGAGTACTCGTTGCGCTGGCGCGTCGGCAGCGACCAGTAAGTGCTCGCATAAACGAGATCGCCGATGCCGACGTCGCCGTCCAGGTGGAAATCGAGCATCTTGGATTCGAACAGATGGCCCTCCGGACCGAAGCGCTCGACGGTGCGGGGCGCGAGGGTGGGATCCTCGTCCCAGGCGCCGTGCGTCTCCTGGCGCTCGTAGCTGTAGGTGAGTGAGGCACTCAAGCCTTCGCTGATATCCGCCTTCAATGCCACACGGCCCCCTTCCTGGTGCTCGCGGTTGTAATCCTTGCCTGCCCAAGGGGCGTTGTCCGAGACGGTGCCGTTGATCCAGTCGCGCTGCGTGTAGGCGTTGGTGATGAAGCCGCCATGGGATGCGCTGAATGCGGACAGGCGCAGACCGAGTACGCCGTCGATGAGCGGTTCGTTGAAGAAACCCTCGTAGGTCCAGTTTTGCTGACCGCCCTGAATGTGTCCGCCATCGAAGTCGACGCCGGCGCTGAACGCATGCAGGTCCGGCTTATTGGTGACGTACCGAACGGCACCCGCCATGGACCCCGCGCCGAAGGTCGTTCCCTGGGGGCCGTTCAACACTTCGATGCGCTCGATGTCATACAGATGAAGATCGGGTTGCGTGCCTGAATCGCTCACATTCATGTCGTCGACGAAGAATCCCGTCGCGGACGTATTCGCATAGTTCGGGTTGCTGCCGTCGGAGACGCCGCGCATCACGAACAATTGCGTCCCGGGACCCGTGCTGATGAAGGAAATGGACGGCGTTTTCGTCGCGAAATCGTCGAACCCGGTGATGCCCAGGTGTTGCATGTCCTTTTTGGTGAAGACGTCGATGCTCAATGGGACGTCTTGCAGATTCTCCGCGCGCTTGCGCGCCGTGACGACGATTTCATCGAGTGAGCCCGCGGCATCGGTTGGCTCCGCCGCCGGCGCGCGCGACGGCGCGATGGCCAGCGCAGCGGCAATGGCCAGACTGAGTTTCGACGCAACCGGGTTCTTCAAGCGCTCCCCCCACGCCTTGCGGGCCTTTTTACGGAATCGCGTCACGGCATCGGTCTGGCTGCGTAAAACCATATGAATCACCCCTAGGCTTGTTGTAGTGCGTGCTCTACGCTTAATCGAACACGTGTTCAGGATCATCCCTGTTGCGAGTAGGGTTCGTCAACCCTCGACGACGTTGCCCGACTGCCAGGAGCTGGCGGATCGTCAGGGCAAATGCGCGAAACGTTCCAGGCTGTCGCCGAGCGCGTCCCGCAGCGGCCCGAGTTCGTGCTCGAAATGACGCCAGTGGCCGACACCTGAGGTATAAATCGGTTGACGTACCTGTTCGGCGCTCGGGGTGCGCACGGACCTACGCGTCTGATGAAATGACAGGCACGACGCTTCAAACGGCAGTCGGCAGTGGTCGAGGAGGCGGCGGATGTGGGTCTCTGGATCGCGCACGAGATCTTCGTACTGAAGGTGCAACACTTTGCCTGGCAGCACGGCGTCCCAGTGATCCATGAGCGACAGATAGCAGCGGTAATAACGCCCGAGATCGACGAGATCGTAGCTGAAGGTTTGTCCCTCGGCGAAATGCTGCTTGAAGGTGCTGAAACAGCAGTCCATCGGATGACGCCGCGCGTCGATGATGGTCGCCTGCGGCAATATGGCGTGAATGAGCCCGATGTGGCTGAAGTTATTGGGTAATTTATCGGTGAAATGCTGCCGTCCTGTGCGCAGCGGCGCGGTTTCGGCAAGATAGCGGCTGCCGAGTGCGCTGAGAAGTCCGGGCGGCGCCGTGCGGACCGTCTCGGGGTATCCGTTTCGATCCGATGACATATCGTCGAATTGATGCGTCATGTTGATGATGTTCGGCAACTCCATCGTGCCTTCGACGCGCGAGTGGCTGGCGAGGATCTGTTCCACGAGGGTGGAACCGGAGCGCGGCAAGCCTACGATGAAGATCGGCGCCGGACTCGGGTCTCCGCCGCCCGCGTGCCGCGCAAAGAACGCCGCATCGAAGAACGCGCGAATGCGCGCCGTGCGACGTTCGAAGTGGTCGATGTCGAACGGTGCGTCGAGGCGCCGCAGTGCGTTGCCGCGCGCGTAGTGCGTGAAGGACTCGGCGTATTGCCGGCGCTGCTCGTAGCCCTTCCCCAGCGCGAAGCAGATGTGCGCCGTATCGGTGCGGGATAGTGTGTCCTTCATCAACAGGTCTTGCATGGTTGCGATCTCGGCATCGCCGAAGCTGTAGTTCTTGAGGTCGGCGAGGCTCCAGTACGCCTCCCCAAGCGCAGGTTCCAGGTCGAGTGCCGCCTTATAGGCCGCCTCGCTCTCCTCGCGCCGGCCAAGCGTCTTGTGAATGTGGCCCATGGCCATGCGCAGCCGAACTTCATCGGGTTTAAGGGCGGCCGCACGTGCGTATGCCTCGAGCGCCTGATCGTGGCGCATGAGCCGGGTCGATACGGCACCAAATGTGATCCAGGTGTCGGGGTTATCCGGCTCGATCTTGATGACACGGCGAGCTGCCGCATCCGCCTCCTCGAGGCGCCCCAGCTTCATATACGTCTGCCCCAGCTCTCGCCATGTCAGAGGATGGTGGGCGGATTGCTTCAGCGCATGCAGCAGCAGTCGCTCCGCGTCGCGCGGCCGGTCCGCCGCGACCGAGAGTGACGCCAAACCGCACAAGGCCGCCACGTGACCCGCATCTTCCTGCAAAATCAGACGCAGCATCTGCTCCGCCGTCTTGCGATCATCGGCCACCAATGCGGCCGTGGCATCCCTGACGCGTTGCAAAAAGGGGTCGGTCAGCCGTGCGCGCTCGAAGGCGAGTCGGGCATCCGCATACTGTTCGAGGTCGGCGAGCACATCACCATAGGCAAGCCAGGCCAAGTGGTGCCGCGGCGCTTTTTCCAGCACGCGTCGCACCTCCTCGCGGGCCCGCGCGGGCCGTCCTTCGGCCCGGTAGGCGCGCGCCAAATCGACGCGCGCGCCCGAGAAGTCGGGTGCGCGCGCGAGCACGCCC
>Ga0116226_10004855_pt1 | contig 11949 bp, 10 predicted proteins | sample S1TSphfallax_FD_89692 | JGI IMG/M metagenome (GOLD analysis project Ga0116226, IMG submission 89692) | Host-associated microbial communities from peat moss isolated from Minnesota, USA - S1T2_Fa - Sphagnum fallax MG | ecosystem: Host-associated > Plants > Peat moss > Unclassified | place: USA... | reverse complement strand
TCACCGCCTCGGTGCCTGACATATGGAACGACACCTCGTCGAGGCCGGAGATCTCCCGCAGGCGACGCACGTTGTAGGCGGTCACCGGGTGGTAGGCGCCGAGCACCGGACCCAGCTCGCGCACGCGCTCGCTGCCGCGGGCGATGCACTCCTTGTAGAAGTCGTAGCCGAACACGTTCACGCCGTAAGAGCCGGTCAGATCGTAGAACTGGTTGCCGTCCAAGTCCGTCACCGTGACGCCCGACGAGGATTGGAGGAAGGCGCCGGGCTTGAAGTGTTCGCGCACGAAGCGGCTGAATTGAAACGGGACGCGATAGCGGGAGGTGAACTGAAGATCGGAGACGCCGTCGACGATCTCCTCGGTGAGGTCCGCCGTCTCCACATAGCGTTGCCGGAAAACCCCGGCGAGGCGCATGAACGCCGCGCGCCGCGCCGCGGCCACATTCTCCGGAGCGGCGTCGACGCGGAAGAACTGCGCCTCATCGTATTCGTAGAACGGCACCACCGATGCGAAGCGGCGCGCCATTTTGGAATGCCCGGCGAGCGAGCGATGCTTCGCGCGCGACAGCAGCAGCCTGACATGCGCCTTGTGCAGCACGAACAACAGCAGGCCGGCGCCCCCGATAAACCCGAGTATGGATGTGATCATGGTTTATGAAATCTATTTCAATTCAATGACATTACGATGACCGCGCGCGAAGAGCTGAATTTCCTGCTGACCAACCGCATTCCGCGCCGTTCGTTGACGCTGTTCATCGGATGGTTGAGCCGGATCGAGAGTCCCTGGCTTTGCTCGGCCTGCATCGCGCTCTGGCGGCTCTTTTCCGACCTCGATTTCAGCGAGGCGAAGCTAAGCCGTTTCCGCAGCTTGCGCGAGTGTTTCACGCGCGAGTTGAAGGACGGCGCAAGGCCGATCGATGCCGATCCCGCCGTGCTCACCAGCCCCTGTGATGCGCTGATCGGGGCGCGCGGCGAGGTGACCCTCGGCAGGGTGCTGCAAGCCAAGGGCTTTCCCTACTCGCTGCTCGACCTGCTGGCCGATCCGGAACTGGTGCGCTACTACCTCGACGGACACTATGTGACGCTGCGGCTCACCTCGAGCATGTACCACCGGTTCCACGCGCCCGCCGATTGCGTGGTGGAACGGGTCGATTACATCTCGGGGGACACCTGGAACGTGAACCCCGTCGCGCTCAAACGGGTGGAGAACTTGTTCTGCAAGAACGAGCGCGCCGTCATCCGGTGCCGGCTCGCCTCGGGTGCCGTGCTCACCTTGGTGCCGGTTGCCGCGATCCTGGTCGCGAGCATCCGGTTACGCTTCCTCGACACTCGATTACACCTGCGCTACCGCGGACCCAACCGCATCGATTGCCGGGTGCCGATTGCCAAGGGTGAGGAGATGGGATGGTTCGAGCATGGTTCCACCATCATCGTGTTCGCTCCGCGCGACGTGCCGCTGTACGGGCCGTTCGCCGATGGGCAGAGGATCAACATGGGCCAGCCTTTGCTGACGCGCCGTGCCGGGACGTCCGGCCGAGGCTAGAGCGGTCGGCGGTGGCGGGTCAGCGTGACCGCGATCGCGGCAAGGACCGCCATCCGTACGGCGACGCCATTGTTGACCTGTTCGCGGATCACCGAGCGGGGTCCATCGGCCACGTCGGAGGAGATCTCCACGCCGCGGTTCATCGGCCCCGGATGCATGACGAGCACGTCGTCCGAGGCGAGCCGCAGGCGGCTCGAGTCCAAACCAAAATCGCGGAAATAGGCCGCATCGTCGAGTGCGGCGCGCTCGATCATGCGCTCCTTCTGGATCCGCAGCATGATGATCACATCCGCATCGGTGATGCCGTCTTCAATGTGGGTGAAACGCCGGGCGCCCGGAAATTCGTGCGCCGGTGGCAGCAAGGCCTCCGGCGCCACCAAGCGAAGGTCGGTGGCACCCAAGGTCGTGACGGCGCGCGCGGTCGAGCGGGCGACGCGGGAATGTTTGATGTCGCCGACGATGGCGATCTTCAAACCCACAAAGCGGCGCTTATGCGTGCGGATGGTGAGGGCATCCAACAATCCTTGGGTGGGATGCGACACATGCGCTTCGCCGGCGCTGATGACCGACACATGCGGCGCGACGTGGCCCAGCAGAAATTCCGGCAGACCGGGCTCCGAGTCGCGAATCACGAACACATCGGTGTTCATCGCTTCGAGCGTGTAAATCGTGTCGAGCATGGTCTCGCCCTTGACGCGCGAGCTGCCCTGTTGATCGAGGTTGATGACCTCCGCCCCGAGTCGCCGGCCCGCCAGATCGAACGATGCGCGGGTGCGGGTGCTGGGTTCGAAGAACAGATTGGCGATCGTGACCCCGGCCAGTTCGCGCCCCTCATAAGCCGGTTGACCGGGCACGCGCCGATAGCCGTCGGCGCGATCGAGCAGGGTCGTGAGGGCACTGTCCGTCAGGCCGTCGAGCGTGATGAGGTGGCGTAGGCCACCCGCGCCATCATGTTGTGATTGCATCGTCGCCTCGAGAGAGTTCTGAAAACCAGCGTTCCAAGATGATGCAGGCGGCCGCCGCATCGATGTCGCCCTTGACCACGCGGCGCTTGCGCAGGCCCTCGGCGCGTAGCGACTTCAGTCGCGTCTCGGCCTCCAGCGAGGAAAACCGTTCGTCGACCAGCCGCACCGGGAGACCTGTCCGCGCGCACAGAGCGGCGGCGAAGTCACGCGCCTGGCCGCTCATCGGGCTCTCCGACCCGTCCGCGTTATAGGGTAAGCCGACCACCAGCAGCGCTGGCTGCCATTCACGCAGCAACGCCTCGATCCCTTCCCAGCGCGGGCCGCCAGCGCCGTTGTCGATGCCGGCCAACGCCGTGGCGGTGCGGCAGAACGTGTCGCCGCAGGCGATACCGATGCGCCGCCGTCCGAAATCGAAGGCCAGCACCAGTCGTGCGGCCGCCGTGGTCGCATCAGGCATTGCCGCTCAATGGGCTGATCCGTGAAAGTTCCACGCCGAGCAGGCGGCCGGCGGCCAGCCAGCGTGACTCGAAGGGCAGATCGAAAATGATGCCTGATTCGACGGGTGCGGAGAGCCAGGCGTTGGCGCGGATCTCGTCCTCCAACTGGCCGCCGTCCCAGCCGGCGTAACCCAAGGCGATGACCGCCTCAGTCGGACCCTCACCGCGCGCCATCGCCGCCAGGATGTCGCGCGAGGTGGTGACATGGATGGTGTCGGAAACCTTCAGCGTCGAGTCCCACTCACCGCCGGCGCGATGCACGACGAAGCCGCGATCGGTTTGCATCGGCCCACCGCGCAGCACGTGACGTTCGCGCAGCGCATCGGTCTGGGGCAGGATATCGAGCTGCTCGAAGATCTCCCCCATGCGCATCGGCAACGGCTTGTTCAGGATGAGTCCCAACGCACCGCGCGAGCTATGGTCGCAAATCAATGCGACCGAGTGCGAAAAATTCGGATCGCCCAACGTCGGCATCGCGATCAGCAGCTGATTCGTCAGGTAACCGGCATCGCTCATGAGGCTAAGGGGCGGCAGCGCCGCCGGCGGGCTCCACGGGCTCGGCCGAGTCGGTCGGGTCGGCAAAGACCGTCCCACGTTGCGATTCCCCGCCCAGGAATTGCCATTCGTAGGCGATACGGATCTGGTCGTGCTTGGCGCTCAACTCGCCGGGGAACCGGTCATAGGGGGACGCGAGTTTGAGGATGCGCATGGCCGCCTCGTCGAGCTCGACGTGGCCGCTGCTGCGCTTCAGCAGCGTCTTCAACAGCCGGCCGTCGGAGCCGATCGTGACCTCGATCACCGGCGTACCGGACATCTGGCGACGCCGGGCCACGTCCGGAAAATTCATGGTTCCGACCCGCTCGATCTTGCGGCGCCAGGCGTCGAGGTAGACCGCGACATCGGATTCGCGCGTATCGGCGGCCACCCACTGCTTGGTGCGCGATTCGCCGCGCATCCGAAGTTCGATCCCCTCATCGTTCGGCGTCATGCCGAGATTGCTCCGATCCTCGAGCAACTGCATCATCTCGGACTGATTTTGGGCCGCCATGGGCGGGGCGAAATACAGAACCCGGGCACTGCGTGCGGGAGTCGCCAGCACCTCCTCCGCACCCTCATTCTCGCCGGCCTCGAGCGAGGCGAGGCCGTCACCGCCGGGCACGCCGAGCCGGTCGACCGGCACCGGCGAGGACTTCGGAATCAACGTGGGTTCGGTCAAGGTATTGCCTGAGCCCCATTGAGTCCGTTCCGCCACATAGTGCGCCATGGGATTGCTCGGCTGATGCGGTCCATGCTCGCCCACCAAGACGACCTCGAGCGCCGGAGATTCCGGGCCGCCGGCATCCTTGTTGTTGACACTGAAGGTCACGCCCAGGATCACGATCCCATGGAATACCGCCGCAAGAAAGCAGGTGGTCAGCATCCGGTCGTTGGCCGGCGGGAGACCGTTTTGCAGCAGATCGGAATTCACTTAGGTTTCCAGCTTCCTCGAGATCGCGCTCACCAACATGCCACCAATGTCGACACCGTGCTTCCGATCGAGTTCACGAATGCCGGTCGGACTCGTGACATTGATCTCGGTTACGTAGTCGCCGATCACATCCAAGCCCACGAATATCATACCCGCCGCCGCAAGGCTTGGTCCGATGATGGAACAGAGCCACCGGTCTCGCTCGTTGAGCGGACGGGTCAGGGCGCTGGCCCCGGCGGCGAGATTGCCCCGATGGTCGGCCGCAGCGGGCATGCGCTGCAACGCGAAAGGGACCGGCTCACCGTCGACGAGAATGATCCGACAGTCGCCGGCGCTGACGATTTCGGGCAGATAACGCTGCACGATGGCATAGCGACTGCCATAGCCCGTCAGCGTCTCGAAGATCACGTTGCGATTCTTGTCGCCGTGTTCCAGCACGAAGATCGAACGGCCGCCCATGCCATCGAGCGGCTTGCATACCGCCTTGCCATGTTCGCGCAGGAAGTCCCCCATCGCATGCATGTCGCGCGTGATCAGGGTCGGTGCGCATGCCTCGGGAAACCAGGCGGTATAAGCCTTTTCGTTCATGTCGCGCAGGCCCTGCGGTCGGTTGCAGACCAGCGCGCCTTGCAACCCGGCGCGTTCCAGGATGTAGGTGCTGTAGACATACTCCATGTCAAAGGGCGGGTCCTTGCGCATCAAGATCACGTCGAAGTCGCCCAATTTGGCGGGTACCTTCGCACCCAAGATGAACCAGGATGCGGGGTCGTCCGCGACGCTGAGCGGCGCGAGTTGGCCCCAGGCAATGCCATCGCGCAGCGAAAGATCCCTCTGCTCGGCGTAATGGAGTTCGAAGCCCCGGGCTTGCGCGGCCAGCAGAATCGCGAGCGTGCTGTCCTTGGCCGGCTTGATGGTTTCGATGGGGTCCATGACCACGACTAGGCGCACTCGGGAAGGCATGCGGGGATCCTTGGGCTGCGGCGCAAAGTTGGCTCGCGGTAGCGGGAAGTTTAGCGCATTGAGAAAACTGTGAACCACACCACCGATGTTTGCCGTCCGTTGCCTCGAAATGTGGCGCTTGCACCGTGGCTAGCGCGGCCCGGATATGTTAAAAAGCCACTAGATTCCAGGGCCTTGAGAATACGTGGTTTCTATTTCAACGGCGGTTTCATGGAGAGCACGATCACTAACGGCAAACCGCGGCTCACGGGACTCAAGGTTCTCGTGATCGACGATAGCAAGACGATCCGTCGGACTGCCGAAACGCTGTTGACCAAGGAGGGCTGCGAGGTGTTCACGGCGGTCGATGGGTTCGATGCCCTGTCGAAGATCGCGGATCATCAGCCGGACATCGTGTTCGTCGATATCATGATGCCGCGGCTCGATGGCTACCAGACCTGCTCGCTCATCAAGCACAACAAGGTGTTCAAGCAGATACCGGTCATCATGCTGTCGAGCAAGGACGGTCTCTTTGATCGGGCGCGCGGGCGGATCGTGGGCTCGGAGCACTATCTGACCAAGCCCTTCACCAAAGATGAACTGCTCGGGGCGATCGAAGCACACGTGGGAAAATGACGGAGAATCCCTAGCGATGGCACTCATTTTGATCGTCGATGATTCACCCACCGAGGTTTTCGTCATGCAAAAGGCGCTGGAGAAGCATGGCTTCAAGACCGCGGCGGCGGAGAACGGGGAAGAAGGGGTCCGCAAGGCGAAGGCCATGAAACCCGATCTGATCTTCATGGACATCGTCATGCCCGGGCTGAATGGCTACCAGGCGACTCGCATGCTCATCAATGATCCCGAGACCAAACTGATTCCGATCATCATGGTGACCACCAAGGGTCAGGAAACTGACCGGGTGTGGGGGTTGCGCCAAGGGGCGATCGATTATCTGGTCAAGCCAGTATCCGCTCAGGCGCTGGTCGAAAAGGCTCAGGCCGCGCTGGCCACATGACCGTGACGTCCTCCGGTGCCGAGGCTGGCCTGCGCAGTTTGCGCGACCGGCCGTTCGAATTGCTCAAGGAACTCGAGAAGCGCAGCGGCACTCGGAACGCGGCCGCGAGCCCCGACGCCGCTGCCGGTCCGGAATGGGTCGGAATCGCGTTCCGCATGGGGGGCGAGACGTTTCTGGTGGCCCGCGAGGAGACTCGCGAAGTGCTCGGGTTTCCCGCCGTCGTGACCCGAATTCCGGGCGCGAAGGGTTGGGTGAAGGGGCTCGCGAACGTGCGCGGACAGTTATTGCCGATGCTCGATCTACGTCAATTCCTGGGCAGCGGCCCGACCATGCCCGGCCGCAATACCCGCATCGTGGTGGTGAACCACCGGGACATACCCGCCGGATTGATCGTCGATGAAGTCTTGGGCTTCAGACGGTTTGCCGAGGCAGAGTTCAACGCGGAACCGCCGCCGACGGTGGTTCGTTGCGATAGTTACCTCGCCGGTGCCTTCCGGCGCGGCGGCGACGTCTGGCCGGTGCTGAGTTTGAAGCAGCTGGTCGAGAGTCAGAGCTTTTTACAGGCCGCCAGCTGAAAGATGGCACGAACCCAATGACACCGCACGCTAAGACAATCGCTCGCTTCAATCTGGTTCCCGTGCTGTTCGGGCTCATCATCGTGTGCCTGGTCGCGGCCGCCACGCTCACCTTGATGGGTCATGCGAGCCAGCCGGTGGCACCCACCGAACAATTGGCGTTGGTGGTGCAGCGGCTCCCGTTCGAAGCCCAGAACGCGCTGCGCGGGGAGGCGAGCGCCTTCGATGCGCTGGCCTCGAGCGACAACCGCATCAAGAGCCTGCGTGCCGAGATCAAGAACGCGAAGGTGGCTGGCGACGCGGCCTGGCAGTCGCTCGACGATGCGGCGGCGACGGTCGGCGTGGCGCGTGCCGCGGTGGTGACGATTCGTGCCGCCAATCGGGATACTCGCGAGAATGCGCCAAAGCTGTTGTCGGAGCTCGGCGACTTCGCGAGCGCGGTCGGCGTGCAAAAACTCGATGGCATGAGCCGCTACCTCGAGCGCTTCGAATTGACGGTGCAGCGGGTCGAACAGGACATGAGCGGCCTGTCGACGGGGATCAGCGACGCGGCGCCCACCGCGCAGCGCCTCGCCGACAGTCTGGAATTCCTGGGCCAGGTGATGCGCGGCTTGTCCGGCGAGGATTCGAGTCTCGCCTTGTCGCGCGTCACCGGCAGCGACGCGGAGCAGCGCTTGAAGATGCTGACGCAGCGCAACCAACAGTTCGCCACGATCGTGCGCAAGGCAATCGGCGCCGCCGAGCCACTGTCGAAGGCCCAGAGCGCCGCGCGCTCGATGCCGGCATTGGCGAGCCAGCTATCCGCCGTGGTCGCCGAGAACGTGCCGCCGGCCGATACCGGCGGCGGCTATCAGGGCGCCATCGTGGCGCTGCTCGCGCTCGCCGTCGGCTTGTTGGGCGCCCTGGCCTGGGTGTTTTTCAAGTCGCTGGATGCGCGCCGCGACACCGAGCAGCGGGTCCGGGAGAACGAGCGCAATCAGGAAGCGATCATGCGCTTGCTGGACGAGTTGTCGAACCTGGCCGACGGCGACCTGACGGTGCAGGCGACGGTGACCGAGGACATCACCGGCGCCATCGCCGACTCGATCAATTATGCGATCGAAGCGCTGCGGGAACTCGTCACCACGATCAACGACAGCGCGATCCAGTTGGACAGCGCGGCCAAGCAAACCCAGGCCGCGGCGGCTCATATGGCCAAGGCGAGCGGCGCGCAATCCCGGCAGATCTCCGCCGCCAGTGAATCCATGCAGGACATGGCCGCTTCGATCGAGGAGGTCTCGGGCAATTCGGAGCGTTGTGCGGACGTGGCGCGGCATTCGGTCGACATCGCCCACAAGGGTGGCGATGCCGTGCGCCGCACGATCGACGGCATGAATACCATCCGCGAGACGATCCAGGAAACCAGCAAGCGGATCAAGCGCTTGGGTGAGAGCTCCCAGGAGATCGGCAATATCGTCGAACTCATCAACGATCTCGCCGAGCAAACCAACATACTCGCGCTCAATGCATCGATTCAGGCATCCATGGCTGGCGAGGCGGGCCGTGGTTTTGCCGTGGTGGCCGACGAGGTGCAACGCCTGGCCGAGCGCGCCGCCAACGCCACCAAGCAGATCGAAGTGTTGGTCCGAACCATTCAGACCGACACCAATGAAGCGGTCGTGTCGATGGAACGGAGCACCACGGATGTGGTGGGTGGAGCGCTGCTCGCGGAGAATGCGGGCGCGTCGCTCGAGGAGATCGAACAGGTGTCCAATCAGATCGCGAGCCTGGTGCAGAACATTTCCGCCAGCGCACGCCAGCAGGCGGCCGCCTCGGGCAACATCTCCAAGAACATGCAAGTCGTGCGCGAAATCTCCACCCAGACCGCCGAGGGTTCGACCGCGACGTCCACGTCCATTGCCAAGCTGGCCGCGCTGTCCGCGCAGCTGCGCAAATCGGTGGCCGGCTTCCGCTTGCCGGATTTCGGCGCCGGCACGAATACGGTTGGCATGATGAAGCCGACGTCGAACCTGTCCGCCCTGCCAGATCCCGTGACGTTGTCGGATGGCGGCAGAGTTCGCAAGGCCGGCGGCGTTCGCGCTTAAGCGCGAGATCTCGACGCGACTGATATGACTGACATCAGCTCGCAGACGCTGCACATCGTCGCCAAGGAATTGGCGGTGACCTTGAACGATGCGCGCGCCGCGCTCGAAACCTTCGCGGAACGGCCCGACCAGCTCGCGATACTGGAACGCTGTGCCGACCAGCTGCATGTCGCGCATGGCGTGTTGCGGCTGGTCGAGGTGCATGGGGCGGCCCTGCTCGCCGAGGAAATGGAACTCGTCACCCGTTACATTCACGCCGGCGGCAGCGATCAGAAGCGCCAGGTCGAGGGCTTGGATGCGCTGATGCGCGCCATGGTGCAGTTACCGACCTATCTCGAACGGGTGTTGTCGGGCGGCCGCGATCTTGCCCTGGTGCTGCTGCCGCTGCTCAATGACCTGCGCTCGGTGCGCGGCAGTCCCCTGCTGTCCGAGGGAACGCTGCTGCTGCTCAATCTCAAGTCCGATCAACCCGCGCAGCCCCAGACACAACTCGGTGAACCGGGCATGGCGGTGGTGCAATGGGCGCGCCGCTTGCGGCCGCGCTTTCAGGTCGGCCTGCTGGGTTATATCCGCGGTGAGCGGCCCGAACAGAACCTGGAGATTCTCGCCATGGTGGCCGAGAAGCTCGAGCAGGCCGCCACCACACAGCCGGTGTTCCAGTTATGGTGGGTGGTCGGCGCGTTGCTCGAGGCGGTGCAGGCCAATGCGCTGGAAGGCGGCGGCACCTTGAAGCGCTTGCTCGGCCAGGCCGACCGGCAGATCAAGGTGCTGTACGAATTGGGTGAAGCGCGCTACTGCGAGAATCCACCCATCGACCTGCTGAACAATCTGCTTTATTACGTCGCGCGGGCCTCGACCAACAGCGGCCGAATCGCCGCGGTCCGTGCCTCGTTCAAGCTCTCCGAGCTGTTGCCGGTGGACGACTCGGTCGAGCACGAGCGCCAGAGTCTGTCTGCGCCCAGCGTGAAATTGATGCGCACCGTCGGCGCGGCGATCAAGGAGGACCTCTCGAAGGTCAAGGATGTCTTCGACATCTTCGTGCGCCGGGGCGGCGGTCGCACCGATGAGCTGATTGCGCAATTCGACCTGTTGAAGAAGATCAGCGACACCTTGGGCGTGCTCGGCCTGGGCGAGCTCAGGCAGCGCGTGCAGCAGGAAGTCGCGGAGCTTTCCGAGATCGTGACCGACGGACAGACCCCGTCGGAGGCCGCTCTCGTCAAGGTGGCGGGCGTGCTGCTGTCGGTCGAGGACAGTCTCGAGGGCGAGTTGGTGAACCTCATCCTGCCGGTGGCGCCGCAGGCCGACGTGAGGGTGGTTGAGGACAACGAATTCCGCCAGGTGAGCGAAGCGGTCTTGCGCGAGTGCATCGTCAATCTCTCCCGCATCAAGGAAGCGGTCAGCGTCGCGGTGCAGAAGCCGGCGGATTTTCCCGCACTCGGGCTCGACAGCGTGCCGCAATTATTGCGCGGTATCACGGCGGGGTTGTTGATGCTCGGCAAGGGTCGGGCAGTCGAGATCATGGATGCGATCGGCGTCGAGGTGCGCAAGGTGGTCGAGCCCGGTGCCCCCGCGCCCGACGCGGTGCGCCTCGAGCGCATCGCCGATGCCATCGTCAGCATCGAGTATTACATGGAGACCGTGCAAAGCGGCCGTACCGACCCCTGGTACATGCTGGACAACGCCGAGATGTGCATCAAGGCACTGGTCGAGCGCGGCTTGACCCGGGTACCCTCCATCGAGCCGGCGAGTGGCAGCGACCACGCCGCGACGCTCAAGCTCGCTCCCGAGTCCACCGTCGTCATCGACAGAGCGGAGAAGCGCGCGGCAATCACCCAGCCGCTGGTCGCGGCGGAACCGACCGCCATCGACCCGCAATTCGTCGAACTGTTCATCGAGGAAGCCAAGGAGGAAATCGCCTCGATCAAGCGCAACTTCCCGATGTGGGATCAAAATCCCATGGACCTCGAGGCGCTCGGGATGCTGCGCCGTAGCTTTCATACCCTGAAGGGCAGCGGGCGCATGGTCGGTGCGCGGGTCGTGGCCGAATTCGCCTGGGCCATCGAAAACCTGCTCAACCGGATCATCGACAAGACCTTGTCGCGGACGCCGGGCATGATGAGCTTGTTGCGCAATGCGATGGCGGCCCTGCCCGAGCTGGTCGAACAGCTCGAGACGGGACTGCCGACCTCCGTGCCGGTGAACGAGTTGATGGCGAGCGCGTCCGCTTACGCCGATGGGCGCGAACCGGTCGGCTCCGCCGAACCTGCGGGTCCGGCCGACGCCGCGGGTCCGGCCGACGCCGCGGGTCCGGCCGTGCCGGTTGCGCCCAGCATGGATCCGTTGCTGCACGACATCTACAGCAAAGAGACCTCGAGCCATCTTGCGGAGATCCGTGACTATCTCGCCAAGAGGGCAGGCCAGCCGCCCCCGCATCACCTTCCTGAAGCGGTGTATCGCGCCATTCATACCTTGAGCGGCAGTTCCAAGATGGCCGAAGCGCGCCACGGAATCCGCATCACCGAGCCGCTCAATCACGTGATGCGAAAATACTATGACAACGATCATGGCTTGAGCGCCGAGGGGCTCGCGACCCTCGCCGATGCGGTGCGCGCCATCGACGATGTCGTGTCCCACATCAACGAATCGACCGCGTTCTTCGTCGATCAGCCGGCGCTGCTCGCGCGCTTGGATGCGCTCGACGCCGCGCTCGATTCGGAACTCGCCGAGGCTGCGAACGATCCCGGCGCATCGACGCTGCTCGCGCCGATGCTGCGGCCACCCGCCGAGGTCAGACCGGCCGCACCCGTGGTGACGAGCGTGGCCCCGCCTGCCCCGCCGGCCGCGCCGGCCGCGCCGGCCG
>Ga0116226_10004854_pt1 | contig 11951 bp, 13 predicted proteins | sample S1TSphfallax_FD_89692 | JGI IMG/M metagenome (GOLD analysis project Ga0116226, IMG submission 89692) | Host-associated microbial communities from peat moss isolated from Minnesota, USA - S1T2_Fa - Sphagnum fallax MG | ecosystem: Host-associated > Plants > Peat moss > Unclassified | place: USA... | reverse complement strand
TCTATAGCCATATTTGGCTAAATCGGCGTGTGAATGATCACCAATTTGAGTACATCACAAATTTTGAAAAAAAAAAAAAAACCCTGGAGTGGTAGCGGAGGGTAAGTCTACCCGTAACTGCCCGTCGAGATTCTACCTGCCCGAAAGGGCTTCTACCTCCCTATTCGACTTGTTTCCTGAAAGCCAATCCTTTCGAAACTGCCCGGGTGATCAGGCCTGGCCTTACATTGATTTCCTTATTCGGTGAGCGCACTACTAAGGTCACATCAACGGCTGTGGGGTTTTTGAACTTAAATCTAAAATATATAATATAATTGAACTAAATATCCTTTGTTGGCCTCGCCTACCAAGGCAAGAAGGATATTGTGTTTAGATTCATTATAGAGTATAGTAGCTTAAGGGATTTTGGCCCCTAAGTAATAATAGGTCTATTTTTATACAAGGATTTTTGAAAGTTGATATTTTGGCTTGTGTTGAAACTTGAAATTAGTTATAGAGTTATGATATCTTGAAGGATTTTGGTGTCTTTTAGAGGACTTTTTTTTTGGAGATTATATTTTTGCATGGTGAAATATTTGAATTTCCATAATTCTTCTTTTGCCTTAAGATATACACACCCCTTGTTTTGGAACTTGGGAGCTATGGTGTTGAAAGCGTAAGAAGGTAGGTAATTGAATATTCCCCCTGCTTTTTTGTGCTTTTGTTGAAAGCTTGCAACCAATGGCAGGAGGGGGAATCCGTGGGATTTCTAAAGTTTTTAACCACTAAGGCCGTGGGCACAAAAGTGGCCTATTTGAATCCCTCTCCTTTAGGGAGCCTGTTAAGTACCCAAAAGTCATGTTTGTCTCTTTCTCTCAATTCCAAACAAAGGGCCACCGTTGTCGTGGTCTCATGTCTGGTGGGCTTTTTCGTCGAATCTCCCATTTTGCGTGCAGTTTTGTGACAGCTGGGTGGATGAAGGAAAGGTGTGGTGATGTCTTTCTTTCTTTCTTTTCTTCTTTTTTTAAGGGAACCACCACTTTCATCCACCCATGGATGGATGTGTATATACCAGCCCTTCCAGTTGGAATTTTGAGATCAGCTAGATGATTCCTTTTAGCATTTTTTAAAAAACGGAAACAAGTGCATTGGTCATATTTTCTATTTTAAGGGTTGTGCCCACCTCTAGTAGGTATCTATCCATGAAGCAAGGTAGTTTGTTTGATGCAACCTTGTAAAACTTTATTTATAAACACACCATAGATCGGGGGAAAATCGTGCAAAGGAATAAGAGAAATGAAAAGGGAGAATTTACATGATGTCAAGTTAGCTCAAACTCGATGTCAAAATTTCTCCATGTCAAAAATTGATCACTTGTGTCAAAATTTCTCCATGTGAAAAATTGATCACTTGTACAATAAGTTAGCTGTGGTGATTGGAGTTTGTTTTGTTTTGTCATGCTGAGATCTCCCAATATTATGGTGCTTCATGCTGGCCTCTTGATATCTACCGAAAAGCTCTCTCATCTCATGTCGCCCCCTTGATATCTATGGAAAGCTCGCTCAATGAGTATATGGGTGCATCCACTTGGTTTGAGACTGTTTGGAGCTACCCTGTGAAAGCTATTGATTATTGAACCATTTTGTCAATGAAAAACTAAATAAAATTACAACTGGTAACTGTATTGGAGTTTGGGGGAGTTCTCGGTCTTCTTGAAAAGCTCACCATCAGTCAGATTTTATAGATTTTTATTTCACAATTTTCAGAGCTAAGGTGTGAAAGATATTGATTTTTTTTTAATGAATTTTGTTGCTGAAAATTCAAACCAATTGCAAAAATTGGGTTTGGAAGGAAAATATCAGTTGAGGCCTCAATGTGTTCACATTGCCAAATTTGGAAATTTTAAGTTCTGAAAATGTGAAGAATAAAAAATGTGTTCACACTTTTGCCAATGGCACACACTACACTAGTCACTTTTTTAAGGAAGGTAGTTTTTTTTCTTTTGTTTGTCATGTTGAGATCACCTAAATCATGGTGCCCTCCATTGTGCTGTTGGTATCAATACAAATTCTTCAATTAGTAGAGTTGCACCGAGGGGGTTTTGTAATGTTTCAACCTTCGGTGCAAGAGTTACCTATTGAATATTGAACAATTTTGTGAAAAAAAATTCAACAAATTTCAAATGAATTTTTGTAGGGAAATTTGGGCAAGTTTTTGGTATTGTTGGAAAGCCCTTGATGGGTGGGATTTCTTGAATGTGACTTTGTCATTTTAGACCAAAGGTGTGGGAGGTGTTGAATTTTGAATTTTTTTCATTGAAAAATAATTTAAAGATTTTTCAACAATTGTCAAGGTCATGTTCATGCTTGAAGAAGTTACAAAATCATGTTCACATTGGGGCTAGCAACATAAACCACATTAGGTGTAAAGACTACAATAAATTAAGAACTTTTTAATGTAGTTGGAGGGCACCTTGATAGAATATTTTGCATGGAATTTTATTGCATAAGATTTTTGCCTTGGGGCTTTTTAAATTAAAATTTATTTCCTTAGGGCATCTTATTTGCAACAGCATTAAAATTTATCTATTACAAGGTTAAACCTTTTTTGTGTGTCAATTATTATCATAAAAAATGATAGCCTTGGTTTCTATGCTAAATAAGTGTAGGGTAAAGTCCAAGGGTTTAGGCATTACCAAAATAAGGGGCCTATGACAAGGTAGGAGTTGAGTTTGATTTCACATTTTGAGAAAACGTTCCCCACCCAAAGTGTTGCCCATTGTAAATCTTGGAGTGACCATAATCTTAAACTTCAACATATATATATCACAAAGCATAAAAGGGAGAAGGTTATATCTTCTTACATTTATTCCTCAAGAATGAGAACTTATGTGTGAGATCCCTTCTTTTAAGAAGGATATTCATGAACACAAGGTGCCTTTCATTTACATTAGAAAATTTCTTAGTGTTGTATGACCCCCAAAAAAGTTTTCAAAATTCAAGCATGAACTAGGTTTGTGCCTTTAATGGGTCCTTGTTTTTAAAACATTTAACTCGTAAGGCCTTACTATGCATTAAAAAACTTTCTTGAACTTTTCACATTGCATCTCAAGGTGAAACCACATGGGGGGGAATTTGATGAAAATAAATGATTTCATTGACTTTTTGAATGAAATAGACACCACATGTAAGAAAACTAGTTAGGAAATCAGCCTTGCTAGAAACCCATGTGGCATCTAACCGCACTAGGGAGTTCCCCTTAAGACTCCACAATTCATATCCCCAAAAATCATGTACCAAGCTAGGTTTGAAATGATTGAATTCCACAAACCTAAAAATAAGAGTTTTCACTTAGTGAAATTAAGCAAATTGATGACTACGAGAATGAAAGAAGAGAAAGTTTGTGTAAACATCTTATTTTTAAAATTTTGTCATTGTGGTGAAGAGCTTCATGAGGTCAAGGGTTATGTCCAACATTATTGTGTCCACAACAATATGCCTTGAATCCTTAGTGGGATAGATGTGTTCAATGTATGGCAACTAGGCTTAAAGCCTATGATTGTTGTCCCAAACATAAAACATTTTAAAGGAGAACTATGAAAGGTTGGGGTTTCCTACAAAAACTCCTAAAAAATGACATTTTTTTCTTCCCACAATGTATCCAAGAGCTTTCATGCTTCTCCACATCCTCCTCACCTTGCCAATTTGTTAGCAAGACATTAAAAACTTTTTGACCTTCCTTGTAACCCATTTGAAAGGCCTATCCCATTTTGAGAATGTTAATTTTTAACATAGGCTAGACAATAAGCATCGCAAGCATTCGACACAATATTAATGTTATGTTCATCCTTGGTTTCTACCTAGGTTGAATATTGATTTTTCAAGCATTTCACTAGTGTTGAACTTGTGTTGGGGTTGAAATTCTTGGATTGTCCTCTCACATGTTGAAGGGTCCTTGTTAAGCATGTATTGTAATGCAATTTGTCCCTCTTTCATGTTCTTTTGAAATCCATGTATAAAGGATCAAGAGAATTAACCTTTAGTTATAATTACAATGAAAAAATCCACATGTAAAAGATCAAAGCTATCAACCATAAGCATTGAGAATAGAAACAAAGAGGTTCAAAAACATCGACCAAGACTATCAAAACAAAATCAAGAGGATCAAGATCATCAACCAAAACCATCAAATTGAAAAAAAAAGTGCAAATTGTAGACTTTTGGTGTTGAAAGTAGAGAACATGAACATCAAACAAGAAATAAAATTGAGGTCAAGAGAATTAAAATTGTGAAATGTTGACATTGAAAGCTGAAAGCATAAGCATTTAGACCATAAACAAAAAATATCAAATCGAAATCATGAAGAACAAAATCATCAACCGAGATCATTAAATCGATATCATGAGGATCAAGACCATCAACCAAATCTATCAAATTAAGGAAAATACATGCAAAACCATGAATTTTCAATCTTGAAAGTAGAGAACATGAACATCGAAATCATCAACCAAGAACATTATATCAAGATTGTGAGGAACAAAAACATCATGAAATCAAAATCTCAAAAGGATCAAGACCATCAACCAAGACCATCAAATTGGTATCAAGAGGATGAAAACTATGAATTGTCAACATAAAAATAAAAAATATGAACATCAACACCATTAACCAAGAACATCAAATTAAAATCATGAAGATCAAAATCGTGAACTATTTACTAACACCAAGAGTTGAAAACATGAACATCAAAACCATCAATCAAAACATCAAATTGAGTTCATGAGGATTAAGACCATCAACCAAGATCATTAAATTGAGATCATAAGGTCAAGACCATCAACCAAGGCCATTAAATCAAGAAGAAGAGGTACAAATTTATGAATTTTCGCTCTTGAATGTAAAAAACATGAGTATCAAAACCATCAATTGAATCCATTGAATTTTTAAAAAAAGGATCAAAATTGTGAATTGTTGGCATTGGGAGTAGGGAACATGAACATCAAAACCATCAACCAAGAACATCAAATTGAGACTAAGAGGATCAAGACTAAGAATGAAAACCATGAAATCTATATTAATAGGATTGAAACAATCAACCAAGACCATTGAATCAAGCAAAAAAGGATAAAATCTGTGAATTTTCAACATCAAAAGTGAAAAACATGAACATCAAGACCATCAACCAAAAATATCAATTCAAGATCAAGAGGATCAAGACCATTGATCAAGACCATAAACCAAGATTGTGAAATCAAAATCAAGAACATTGAGACCATCAACCATGATCATCAAATCAAGATCAAGAGGATCAAAATCATGAACTTTCAACACCAAGAGTAGAAAACATGAGGATTAGGACTATCAAACAAAAATATCAAATTGAGGTCATGTGAATCAAAACTATAAATTGTTGACATCAAGAGTTGAAAACATGAATATGAAAATCGTCAAACTAAGACTATGAAATTGAAATCAAGAGGATTAAAACCACCAAATTGAAATCAAAATGACAAAAAATGTGATTGTCAACAATGAGAGTAGAAAACATGAACATTGTATGACCCCAATTCCACATTGAGACGCTTTCTTGCAACTAGAATTATGGAAATTTGTTATATAACAATTACTAAACAACTTTCATGCTTTCATTGTAATACTACTTAATAATTATAGTTCCATGGGTGGATACCATTTTGCAACTAGGTGTTTGATTGTTGGGTTGCATGAAACTATACTACAATAGTTGAATGAACATTAAAATAATTACATGGCAACTTATGAGTAATGCATATAAATAGGTCTAATGAAGATGAAATTGGAATTGTGGAACAACTAATGTGTTTTCCCTATAATACAATTTTACAACTACATTCATGACATGACATATTGTCTTGCAATTAGATGTTTGATTATTGGGTTTAGCATAATTGTGAGGGAGTTGTCTTGAGTTGTCTATTGCAACTTCATAACAACTCACAAGTAATTGATGAATAGGGACTTTGACATTAAATGTCAATTACAAAACAACTAATGTGTTCTTCAAATAATATTATTGTACAACTATGTTACCAACATTGGATATTAATTTACAACTAGATGTAAATGATTATTGAGTCCAATTCAATTGTATGGGAGTAATTTTGAATTACCAAATTTGTAGAATTGGGCTATCCATATTTGAAAACTAGGCTACCGTTGAAGGAGGTAGCATGCATTTGGTTGGATCATTAAATATGCAACATCAATGCAACTCAAGTGGTGCATTGTGATTGCCATGCAATTGCAACATGAATTGTTTCATTTTCACAACTTTACAACTATTAGCATCCATATATGCTTGTCCTTACAACTAATGGTACTATTGTTGATATTGACATGTAACTTGATAGAGCCAATGTGATGCCATTCTCAACTATGTTTGATATTATTAAAGGCTTAACAAATAGAGTTGGGGATTGACTTGTAACTAATACAATTGATCTTATTCTAGTCTTGCATCTAGTACAATCATCAATGAAACTATTATTCAACACTATGTGATCGGTTTAGGCATTACTTTCATTGACATATGCCCACATATTCCAAAATGCAATTAGAAATACTTACAAATGCTATACTACCCATACTTCACATATTCATATCCACAACTCAAAATTAAATGTTAAGGTGAAGTGGTCATCATTTAGGGTTCTTGTGTTCAAGACATTTGAAGTCCCAATTCAACTCCACAACCAAGATGAACCAAGCGGTAGGCATTAGACACCACTTTACAAAATTAAAAAATCAGATTACAATGCTTCCCAACTATAAATGTTTTACCTCCAACTCCCTTGAGGCATGCATACAAGAAAAAATTAGAAATGATGAAAATTTTGGTAAAAATGTAATAAATTCCATGTTCAACACAATGAATCTTGCTTTTTTTTTTTGGCTTATCAATAATGAAAGACTATAGCAAGTGTAACAATTGCTTGATTTCTCATGTTTTAAAATGCTAATTTAATTTGATTTTAAAATTGTTAAATTTATTCATATAACAACATTCATAATATATCATGAGAGCATCTGAATAAGTTTGAAATTAACCTAATGAATTAAAAACACACAAAAACATTATATAAAAAAGAAACTTTGAAAATGACATATTTTTGACAAAAGTTTAATACAAACCTTTACATAATGATATAGATTTAAAAAACTTTCAAAAAAAAAAAACTTTTTATTGAAATATTTCAAAAAAATATTTCAAGAATAATTAGTCACCAAGGATGAGATAGTGACTCCTTTTATCATTTGGCCCCTAAAGGACTATTCTAGCACTTGCACACTACAAAACAAGAGATTCTTAGGCAACTTAACATATCTTTGAGAGAAGGAATGAAGCATTCTCTATAGGAACCTCAACAGATCCAATCAATAGACACTTGAAAAAGGTATTTTCTATTCAAGCTTCTGACCGACAAGAAATATTTCCCTACATTGTTATCTTTAGTGTCAATGTCTTTCTTAGGTTTTAAAAAGAAGCCTACCTCTAGTCTCCATAGCCATGAAAGCTCAAAACAAGAGGGCGCCCTGCATGTGGGACAACCAGAACTATCGGTGTGCCTAACCAGCCTGCACCAGAGGTTGAAATACGTACCTTATTACAATGCATTGCACGAGAATATATTGCAGGTAACACTTGGAAGACTGCAGTCCAAAGGTTGAAGCAATGAGGTTCACCAATTGAGCAGGAAGAAGAACAGAATCACACATGTCCAAGGCCACCAAGAACTTAATCTATGAAAGTACTATGACAGCTAAAATTGCATGTGCAAAAACAAGAGACAAAAATATATAAATTGGGACACAGGCCAGTTAGTGGCTTCCATGCAAAGAGCTCAGAATTCTTTCAACTTCAGTTGTTGTAACATGTGCAATCCAGAGTACACCTGCAGAAAAATACTATATGGAAAAAAATAAATTCAATCTCTTTATCCAAAGATGATGAACCTTACAACAATCCATATGGTTTGAAATATGCAAGTAAGCACTAGAAAAACTCATTGAAATCATGAAAGTCCCACCACGCTGAGTGACCAGCCCTTCCATGCCCAGGCACATCAGATTCTTGCATCCATCACGTGCCCAAGAAAGTGAGGATTCTGGGAAATATGCTGGCTTTATGAAAGGGAAAAAAGAACCTGCATTGCATTTTCAAGTAGAGCTTTAACTGCATTCCATCAATAGGCCTATCAGGACAACCTGATACCAAGAAGAGCACATGTAAATATTCTGAGCAACCAGAATGCTCTGTAGCCACATGCAAGCCAGTCTGCATAGAATCAAACCTCATACTCAGGGTCGGTATAGCTCATTCAAGATGCAACAAGCTTCTGAAGGCAAGGCTCATTTCATTTTAGCTTTCCCCTGTACAAGCAATCTAAGTCTAGGGCACAAAGAGGCCTACATAGTTGGTAGTGTGCGGTAAAAAGTAATGGCTAGTTCATCATGCATAAAAAATAAATCTTCAGTATAATTAAGAGCAACAGGCTTTCACATGCGCAGTGGACATGAACAAAAGTATGTATGGTACTGACTAACTAACATAGCTTCATAGGGCCCAACTGCAGGTATAGGCTAGTTTCACACCAGCATGCATACTAAGTTTCTGTCACAAGTCCAGAAGTAATCGGAAGAATCCACCATGATGTTGGCTAGCATAATCTGAATATAACCGTAAAAGAAAATTGAAAGAAAGGACAGGAAAGAAAAGAAAGGAAACACAGAAATGGAGCTAAGGAAGAGGAAAAAGACAGCAAAAGTCAAAAATTATTATACAGAAAGACCTTGAGAAAAATTTCATAAACTAATCAGCACAGCAGCAGCAAGCCAACACCAAATCCACTGCAAACAGAAGATGTCATGAATGTTTTCATCCTGGGAAGCAGGAAACACCAATGTGAAGAATAAATATTTAACAAAACCAGCAACCCACCAGAAACTCTACTAAAGATTCCAGTGATCAAGATCATCAGTAAAGGCAGGGCACTTGAACAAGGTAGTCTAAGCTCCCAAGCACCCAGTTTGACCATCAAACATTTATGTGTTCACTTCAGAGACTGGAAGATATTGCAAAGCATTTGACTACAAATGTACACAATTGCCCTGCATTGCCAATCCAGTTTGTAAGAAGCCAGAACAGAGAAAGGGTGTTGCCAACTCACTGCAGCCAGAATCTCATGAATGGGCCAGATAATTTTTTCCAAAAACAAGTATTGTGATCCCTCTATATAGGTCTTTTCAGACCTCTCCACCTGAGGCTTCTCCAGAAAATCATACATTTCATAAGTCATCTGCACATGACAACCAAGTAAATTAAGCTCAAGTAAAGTAGTAATGTTTCTCAGATTTTATCCCAGATTCATCCCCTGCACCTCAGAGGTAACAAAGAGTTTCTCAGCAATGTCAAATCATGTGATAAATCACTTATAAAGGGCCAGCACAGCACAAGCTCCTCCACAGAATTGACTCACATGATAAACAAATAACAAAGGCACTCAGGAAGAAAACAAATATTTGCAGCCTCCCCCCAAATCAGCAGATACAGCACCATTATACAAACCTTGTGATCCACTGTTTTTTTCTCTACAACAGACATGAATTGAAATTAGATCTCAAAACAAGGTCCTGAAAAGTCTGATAAAATAAAAACAGGAACTAAACTCCCTGTCCATCCTGGGTAGTGATATTGCTTGATGTAACAACTTAAAAGAGCAGATGCAACAGCCTCCTAAGATGGTCAATTTAACAGGACAGACATTTTCAGTGAAGGGTCAGCATTGCATAAGACAAAAACAATAATGTATAGACCAAAAATTTCAGCACATATCAATCTCACCTTACTCTAGCTCATCAGGTGACAACTTTTTATGAAACAAAACACACATGTACTGTGAGACTTAATGACTGTACATAGAGAAAAACAACATAGGATAGCTTACCATTGCCATGATCTTTGAGTGCTGCCTACTTTTTGGAGACCTGGCCACCCTGGATCTGATTCAGATGATTCAATTGGGCAGCCAGCTGATACAAAAAAAAGAATGTGCATAATACTCAATTTGATCCAGAAACAAAAGGTCCTACATCATCAAGTAAGGACAAGATTTCACTCAAACGAACTTGACAACATGAACCTTTCAAATCACAAAATTAGCTTTAAAATTGAAGGAACATTCAATCAACATCTATATCTAAACATTAGTTGCAAATCTTTTTCTCATATTATCAGTCGAGGGACAAAATCCGAACACGAATGCAAGAGAGATTTTTGCAGACTGGTCAAAAAGCAGCAGGTAAACCCAACGTAGCATGTCCTTAAATGGCGTGTATTCTTGCAGAAATGCTTGATGGTCATTTGGGGAGTAGAGGATGAATCTCATCTGATCTGCTTTACTATGCCAGCTCATATGTCCCACCATAGCTGTCACATCAGCCTCTGCTCTGGCTTGGTAGATTTTTGCAACTTTATGTAGTAGCTGCAATAGCAGATACATCATCATTGAATAACATCATGGGTCAAGACAATTGGCTTGAGATTCTTGCAAGCAAAAGCAACACTCTGACCAAAAATCAGAATACAGATATATATCTAGGCAAGAAAGGTGTGCACAACATATCTGATGTGGAATGGCAGTACATCCCTTGCACTTGTGTAGATCATTCCTCAGTGAAGGGAGGGAATTAATTCCCAACAAAATTAGTGCAGTTGACTCCTTACCTACAGATTCAAAACTAGAGATGTTGCACTCATAGCATGATACACAGAAGCCCCTTATACGGGTGTGAACTGCTGAGTCAGAAGCTGCCACGTACACTTCGACCTGCCACAACAACACTTTGGAGGTTACACAACAATGGGTGAAAGTCATAACCTTGTGAGAGTTGCTCACAAAGCGTCAGACCAACATCTTCATTATGAATGACAGTGACAAGCTGTCATGACTACCCATTGATTTCATCAGCTCCCAATTGTAGGTGCAGATCATGTACAATAATTTGCCAAAAATTTCAGGCAACCTCGTCCTCATCCTGTGTTTCTATCACATTTCTGGGACCAACAGGAAGACTTGGTTATGATGTTGGCTAGCACTCAAGAGACTCATAATTGTATTTAGAATTTACCTTGATAGCCTCTTGTGAAGCAATTCCACCAATAATGGAGGCTACAGTGTGAATTTCACCAGCTCCAAAATGATACAGCTCACTGATCAGGTCTTCAGGAAGCATTGCCCCTCCTCCCGCCATGTCATTCAATATGCTTACTACACCTATGGCTATCAACCTTGAAACATCCTCCTCTAGTTTCCTGTACTTAGAGCAAAACATCAAGTCAGGCAATGCATCCTCCTAGCTAGAGAGTTGTGTAGGTTGGCTTACCATTCTTTTTCCTACATAAGGCAATGTCTGCTTCAACCATTCAAAAAAAATGACACACTGACCAAAAACTTTGCAACTTTCTCATCTGCATTTCTGGTTTCCATCTTGAATCAGATAAAATTATAGCAGGAAACAGCAACCAACTTCATTCAGCTAAAGTGTTGTGATATGAAAGACCTCTAGGACACTAATATCCTAGAGGACCACTGCCCTCCGGGGCGGACTATGCCCTTTCTCTTTACTTATGAGCAGGAATCATACCCATCAAAGGCTCCAAGATATCTATTATAAGTTGCACAAAATGTCCCACAGCCTGAAGCAACACATACAAGGCTGGATGACTGCATAACAAACACCTTCCACAACGCTTACTTTGCAGTCATAAATTCCTGATTATCTTTTGTAACTTAAGTTACCAGAATGGTGGTATGAACCAAAAAATGAGCATGGCAGCACAACTGTGGTTATTGATTGCATAAGAACCTGCTTTCTTCATTGGCGAGTAGCATTTACAATTTACACCCTGCCTTTGGATTGAATTCATCTCTTAAT
>Ga0116226_10004853_pt1 | contig 11951 bp, 9 predicted proteins | sample S1TSphfallax_FD_89692 | JGI IMG/M metagenome (GOLD analysis project Ga0116226, IMG submission 89692) | Host-associated microbial communities from peat moss isolated from Minnesota, USA - S1T2_Fa - Sphagnum fallax MG | ecosystem: Host-associated > Plants > Peat moss > Unclassified | place: USA... | reverse complement strand
TCTGCCTTTCAAACGGCTGCACGGCAAAGAAATTCCGGGCAACGGTCTGGGTTTGGCCATCTGCGAGAAAATTATGCGGGCACACAGAGGCAAGCTCTGGCTGGAAAGCGACGGCGCAACCGGCACCGCTGTTTATCTGGCGTTTCCGTTCTGAGTGGTGGTTTCTTTCCCAGGCTGGTGCTTTTCAGCCACTCATTGCGCGACGGACTCTCATAGAATCAACAGTTTAGGTTTGGCGTTAAACGTGTATTAATCAGGCCGTCATGTCGAAGTGGTCGCCATTTACCTTGTTCGTCTGCGCCTCGGTCCTCTCGTCAACGTTATTTGGCCAGTGGGCGCCGGCCGGTGCGCCACAAGGGCAATATCCGCAGAGCCAATATCCTCAGCAAGACGGCCAATATCCGCCGGTTCAAACTCAGCAGCCGATGCCGCAGCAGGGTGCCGAAAATCCTGATCCATCTGATTTGCAGCATGGCGCGGCGCGCGTGAGCGTTGCCCAGGGAGACGTGAACATTCGCCGTGGCGACAACGGACAGTACACTGGCGCGGTGGTCAACGCACCCATCACCGGACGCGATCATCTGGAAACTTCCGGCGGTTCCCGCGCCGAAGTGGAATTGGACGCGGTGACGCTGGTTCGCTTGGCACCCAATACCGACGCCGGATTTGCCGACCTGCAGTATCACCGTGCGCAGATCCAGTTGGGGCTGGGCACCATCATTTTCCGGGTTCTGCAAGCTTCGCCCACGCAAGTGGAAATTGACACGCCGAGCGTAGGCTTTCGCGCTCTGGGTCCTGGCGACTACAGGATCTCGGTCTATGACAACGGCACTTCGCAAATCAGCGTCCGTAGCGGGCAGGCTGAAATACTGTCGCCGCATGGTTCTGAACGGCTGGATGCCGGACGCAGCGTGATGGTTCGCGGCGATGCCAACAATCCAGAAATGCAAGACGTGGCCGACGTGCCGCGCGACCAGTTTGACGACTGGAGCGCCGGACGCGACCAGGAACTGGCCGCCTCACAAAGCACGCAGTACTTGAACACCGATGTGCAGGGCGCGTCCGACCTGGACCACTATGGAAATTGGGTTCCTTCCGCCGACTACGGGCAGGTTTGGCAGCCGCAGGGTGTGCCGCAGGATTGGTCTCCTTACAGCAATGGCCAATGGGCGTACACCGATTATTATGGCTGGTCCTGGATTGACGCCGCGCCGTGGGGCTGGGCTCCTTATCATTACGGACGCTGGTTTTACAACACCGGCCGTGGCTGGTGCTGGTGGCCTGGTGAGCGTCTGCATCCGGCGTACTATAGTCCGGCGCTGGTGGGGTTCTATGGTTTGGGCAGGGGGATCGGGATCGGAATTGGCGGGCTAGCCTGGGTGGCGCTGGCACCGTTTGAACTGTTTCACCCCTGGTGGGGCATTCATGCTGGTTTCCGAGGCGGATTCGGCTTTGGCTTCGGCGGCTATCGCAATGCTGGTTTCCGGGGCGGGGTACTGGTGGCCTCCGTCAATAGCTTCGGCGGCGTGCGCCAGCGATTTGGTGTCGCCTCGCGCAGCCAGTTAGCTGGCGCCACGGCCATTGGCGGACGTCTTCCTGTGAGCAACATTCGAGCCGGAATGAGCTATTCCAGCCGCACCGTTGTTCCCAATGCCCGGTTCGCTTCCGTTCAGTCGCGCAGCTTCTTCAGCAGCAGCCGGCAGACAGGGGGTTCGTATCGTAATTTTGCTTCACGCGCCACCACTTCAGCACCAGCTTCGGGCGGCTGGCAGCATTTTGGAAATCCTGGAACGTCGGTGCCGCGTTCCAGTTTCCAGAGTTCGGAATCCAGCGGCTGGCACAGCTTCGGGCAGCCGTCGGCTGGCAACAGCTATCGGGCCGCTCCGCGCACCGCCGGACCTTCTTATCAACAACCCCGGTCCTACAACTTCTCGGCTCCGCGCACTTACAGCCAGCCAAATTATCAGCAGCCGCGCGGCAACACTCCCGCGCCGCGACAGACGGCTCCCCGAACCAGCGCCCCGTCCGCCCCGCATAGCAGCGGCGGAGGGGGAGGCCATGGAAGCAGCGGCGGTGGCCATGCAAGCGGCGGTGGGGGCGGCGGCCACCACGGGCGCTAACTGAATTTTTCGATTTTCCCTCAGCCGCTTTGGCTCGATCCTGACTCGGGCTGAAGCGGCCTTTTTTTTCCTTAAACAAACGAGGCCCGAACCGGCAAGCGTGTTGGTAACTCTCTGCGTTCCTCCTGCAGGTTAAAGAATCCGATAGCGGAGCGCAGAACTTCCGCCTGTCCGGCGAGTTCGGCGGACGTGGCGGCCATTTGCTCGGAAGAGCTGGCGTTCTGCTGAATCACCTGATCCAGTTGCTGTATCGCTTTATTCACCTGAGCCGCGCCGGTGCTCTGTTCGCTGGTGGCTGCGGCGATTTCCTGAACCAGTTCGGCGGTCCTGCGGATGTCTGGCACCAGTTTGGACAGCATTTGACCAGCGTTTTCGGCCGTCTGGACACCATCCGCGCTCAGCCGGCTGATCTCCACGGCGGAAGCCTGGCTGCGTTCAGCCAGTTTTCGGACTTCGGCAGCGACCACGGCAAAACCTTTGCCATGCTCACCCGCGCGGGCGGCCTCGACGGCGGCGTTCAGCGCCAGCAGATCGGTCTTGCGGGCAATCTCCTGAATAATGCTGATTTTGGCGGCAATATCTTTCACCGCCGCCACTGTTTTCGCCACTGTATTCCCCGTCTCCTGGGCACTGGCGGCGGCTGCTGCTGCAATCTTGCCGGTTTCGTGCGCATTGTCGGCGCTCTGCTGAACGCTCGCCGTCATCTGTTCCATGGCGGCGGTGGTTTGTTCAGCCGCAGCCGCCTGCTCGGTGGACCCCTGCGACAATTTCTGCGATGAATCGCTCACGGCCTCGCTGCCGTTCGCCAGATTCACGGTGGCTCGGGTCACATTGCCCACTGTCTTTCGAAGACTTTCCAGCATGTGCAGCAGCGCCTGCCCGAGCACGTCACGGTCGGAAAGAGCCTTTGCGCGGACGGCTAAGTTCCCCTGAGAGATTTCGACTGCCACTTCAGCCAAACTTCTAAGATTACTGACCATCTGGTTCAAAGCATTGAGCATTTTACCGAATTCATCACGCGAGGAAACGGTCACGCTATGACTCAGGTCGCCTTCGGAGACCAAGCCAACCAAGTGGACCGCTTGCGCCAGCGGCTTGGTGATGCTTCTGGTGATCAGCGTAATAAAGATGGCCGTGCCGGTGAGAAAGATCCCTCCCATGATCAACAGGCCTGAGTTCGCCTGAGCCGTCAATATCTTCTGCGATTTATTGATTTCCGCGACCCTCGCGGCGTGAAAACGCAGCACGGACTCCAGGGAAGCAACCACTGTGTTGAAGCAAGGAACGGCTCGATCCCTGTAGACGGCGACGGCTTCCGCCTGCCTCCCGCCCAGTGCGAATTTCATCACGGCGTCATCGGCATCGCGCCACGGCGCGGTGACTTGCTCCACCTGGCCTATCAAGCGCCGCTCGTCGTCATTTTCCGCGCCTGCTTTCAGATCGGCAATCAGTTTCCGGTATTCTTTTCGGAGCGCGAGAACGGCATCCCGCTGTGTGCTGTCCTGCTTGACGGCATTTAAAGTGTTGCCGACGCCCACGAAGAGGCTCTTCACGTCGACCAGAATTTGCTGGGCCATCACCTGCTTTTGGCCATGCTTCTGGGATTCAACCGCTTTGTCGTTGATGGTACGGACGCTCCAAACCGCCATAGCGCCCAGGCAAGCCAGCTGCAAAACGGCAGAGCCGAGCACCAGAGCCATCTTCTTCGCAATTGTTAGGTTTGCCAGTAGTAGCATCAGGTCTACAATCGGTGGGGATCGCAAAATCCGATAGCCCAGGGGCCTAGTTCATCCCGCCGGCCCCGGCAGTGGGGAAGTTATTGTGAACATGGAAATACACTCATAGTTTACATAATATGTGTTATCGGCCTCTTATCCTGTATTTACTGTCCCATCGTAAACTGTTGGAAAGCAATGGCCATACCGCTTGACGCAATCGCAACCGCCCAAAACTTCGACGAGCCTGGATATCTTTGTCTCAATCCCGATGTCGCCGCCAATGTCCGAAGCGCGGCTGCGGATCGATGGCCCAGCGGACGCCAGCATTTCGAAGCCGTCGGCCACCAGGAAGGCCGGCGTCTCCGCCAACTCGATGCCATCAGGAAAGCCAGAGCGCCCAAAATGGCGAAGCTCCGGCAGCATCTCCTCACGAAAATGAAGCATACCGTTCGCGATGGCAAATATGACTTTCTCTCCGCGGAGCTAAGATCGCAAACGAAGATTACCGACACTCAGCTTGTGTCCTCCAACGACTATGACGTGAATGTTCTGGCGCTGCTGGAAGAGTATCCAGACGGTCTGATCCTGGATTGCGGCGCGGGCCAGCGCCACATGTATTACAGCAATGTGGTCAACTACGAAATTGTCGATTACGCGACAACGGATGTTCTGGGGGTTGGCGAGGCTCTGCCGTTTAAAGACGGCACGTTCGATGGCGTAATTTCGATGGCCGTCCTGGAACATGTGCGCGATCCATTTCAGTGCGCTTCCGAACTGAAACGCGTGCTGAAGCGCGGCGGGAAGCTGCTTTGCTGCGTGCCCTTTCTGCAGCCCTATCATGGCTATCCCCATCACTATTTCAATATGACCCACCAGGGGCTTCGTTCCCTCTTCGAGGACGCCATCGAAATTGATTCGCATTTTGTTTTTTACTCGATGCTGCCCATCTGGTCACTGACCTGGATTGTGCAAAGCTGGGCCGACGGTTTGCCCGAGCAGGCGAAGAGCGAATTTCTAAAGGTGCCGCTGGGTGAGCTTCTGGCCAACCCGCTATCGCTGCTTGAGCGGAGCTGGGTCAAAGAACTGTCTCCGGAGAAAATTCTTGAGTTAGCCAGCGCGACTCTGTTAATTGGACATAAACGCTAAATCGCCTAACTCACCAGATCCATCTCAGCCGGCTGCGCCCTCTCTACTGGCTGCTCCAGAAACATTTGCACCGCGCTCTTTCCGGCTGCTTCCCGAAAACCACCGCCGAATGCGCCAGCAAATGTTTGTATCCGAAAACTGGATACTTCCAGTCCACAGCGCCCGCAGCCAGAGATATCCGGTGCATTCCTCTAGAGGAATCCGCTCCGCCTCGGCTTTTCCCAGGTGCTTAAATAAGCAAAGCTCAACACCCGTCGCCTTCTCGGAGTAGAGCGCAAAATTCACGCCAGCCCCATCCCAGGTGGCACCCTGGGGGTATAAGGTGCCTGGCAAAATCTTACGGGGTAATCCTCGTTTCCTCATGCTGCTAGAGTCTACTTGACTTTCTTTCTTGAAAAATGGAAAAAAGACAAAAAATCGATGTATAGTCAGGTAGCGCTCTGGCATCTACCGATAAGCAGCCTATTAGGCAGACAGTTTTTTTGAGGGCTAATTTGACGATACACATTTCCGACCAGGCCGAAGAATTTCGGATTGAGATCCCTGGCCGATTCTGCGATTCAGCAGTCAGTGAAGCGGCATCCGCCTGGCACGCCGCCCTTTCGGACAACACTCCGCGCCGCATTAGCGTTGATATCACGCAGATGACGGGCTACGACCGAGCAGGGTACCTGCTGCTGCGGGAAATTTGCTCGCACGGAACGCATATTGTGGCCGGGACGCCGGAATCGCTGCGGTTCCTGTCACAGATATCGTCTTCTAAGCCCATGCTGGCTTCGGTGTTTGAGGATACGCCCAAGAGCAAACGCAAACAGGTTTTTTCCTTGCATCCGCGAGCCACTGCATCGGGGGAGTAAGGGGCTTGGCGGACGACAGGGCAGCGCGTCCCGGGGTTCGCTTGCTGCGGTAGGGTCGAATAAGCGCAACCCAATGGATGCCCTGTGCATCCCAATCATTCGATGACGCTTCTATCCCGTCGTAATGTATTGGCTTCCTTTCTCTCCGCGCCGCTATTGGCGCAGTTTTCCACCAGCGTCAAAGTGATCAACGTGCTGGCCACGGTTCACGACAAGGACGGCAAGATTGTCAAAGACCTCACAAAAGATGACTTCGTTTTGAACGAAGACGGCCGTCCCCAGACCATCCAGTATTTCAGCCAGCAGAGCGACCTGCCGCTGACGCTGGGTCTGCTGATTGACACCAGCGGCAGCGAGCGCCGCAATATCGCCACTGAAAAAGACGCCAGCTACAAGTTTCTGGAAAGCGTCCTGCGGCCAGATAAGGACAAGGCTTTCATCATTCACTTTGACCGCGAAGTGGAACTGCTGCAAGACCTCACTGCTTCCCGGGATCGGCTGGAACGCGCATTGGATCAGCTAGGCCCCACCCAAAACGCCGACAGTAACAATAACGGCGGCAATGGCGGGGGGAATGGAAATGGTGGCGGCGGCAACGGCGGAACGTGGGGCGGCGGTGGAATCGGTTTTCCAGGCGGCGGCATGGGTGGAGGAATGGGACGTGGCGGCGGTGGACGACGTGGCGGCGGTGGCGGCCAGCGCATGGGCGGCGGCGGGACCAAGTTCTATGATGCGGTCTATCTGGCCGCCGATGAGATCCTGGGCAAGCAGCAAGGCCGCAAGGCCGTCATCATGCTGACTGATGGCGAAGATAATGGCAGCAAGGAAACCATCGACACCGCCATCCATACCGCGCAGCGAGCTGAAATGCTGGGCTATTCCATTCACATCGCTGACAATGAATCGGGCTTTACGCGCGGCTTCGGCGGCGGAGGAATGGGCGGCGGCCGGGGCGGGAACTACGAGCGGCCGGACGGAAAGAAAATCCTCAAGCAAATCTCCAAAGCCACTGGCGGCGGCTATTTCGAATTTAAGAAATCGCTTGATGACATCTACAGCCAGATTAACGAGGACTTGCGCAACCAGTACAGCATCGGCTACACGTCAGACAAGGCGGAAGGCGACGGCGGCTTCCGCAAGATTGACCTCACCGTCAAGAAGAAAGGGCTGGTGGTTCAGGCCCGCGACGGCTACTATTCGTAACCTGTAATGGTTGACTAAGCAAAGGACCCACCTCGGAACACTTATTGAAAATTTTGAAGCGCACAACGGCGACACTGCCATAGTTTCCACGCGCGGCGTGCGAATTTCCCGCACCGGTTACGGCGAACTGGCGCATCTGGCGCGCCGCTTCGCAGCGGAACTGGAAATGCGCGCCATCCAGAAAGGCGACCGCGTTGTCATCTGGGGTGAAAACTGCGCCGAGTGGACCGCTGCTTTCTTCGGCTGCATCCTGCGCGGCGTCCTGCCCGTCCCGCTGGATCACGCTGGTTCTCAGGATTTCGCCGTGCGCGTCACCGCTGATGTCCGGCCGAGTCTGGTGGTGGGCGATCCGCTGAAAATTGGCACGCTGGGGCTGCCGTCAATTCCCTTCCCTGATTTTGACACCACGCTGACCACGCAAACCGCCGGGGTCATCGAAAATCTCACCGCCTCCGACCCGCTTCAGATCATCTTTACTTCCGGAACCACCGGGCAGCCCAAAGGCATTGTGCACAGCCACGCCAACGTTCTAGCCAGTCTGCGGCCTATCGAAACCGAAATGGCGAAATATCTGAAATATGAGCGTCCCTTCCACCCCATTCGCATCCTGAACACGCTGCCGCTGAGCCATGTTTTCGGCCAGTTCATGGGCTTGTGGACGCCGCCGCTGATGGCGGCTCAAGTGCATTACGAATCGCGCATAGTGGCGCGCGAACTGGTGGAAAAAATCAAGCGCGACCGCATCTCCGTTCTGGCCGCTGTGCCTCGTGTGCTGGATCTGATGCAGACTTACGCAATCGAACGCTTTTCGAGTCTGCCGGCACGCATCGAAAAGGCGGCTGGTCTGAACGCGTGGCAGCGCTGGTGGCATTTTCGCGATGTCCACAGCGCGTTCGGGTTCAAGTTCTGGTCTTTTATAGTCGGCGGCGCATCCTTGTCACCGGCGTCCGAACAATTCTGGGAACGCCTTGGCTTCGTCGTTGTCCAAGGCTACGGCATGACGGAAACCACGGCACTGGTCAGCGTGAACCATCCCTTCCATGCCAAACAAGGAACCCTCGGCCAGGTGCTTCCGGGCCGCGAAGTAAAACTCAGTGACGACGGAGAGGTGCTGGTCCGCGGCGAAACGATTTCGAATACGGTGTGGCGTCAAGGGCGCATTGAACAGCAGGGTTCCGAATGGCTGCACACCGGCGATCTGGCCGAAATGGATGCGCAAGGCAACCTGAAATTCCGCGGGCGCAAAAAGGACATCATTGTCACCGCAGCGGGGCTGAATATCTATCCCGAAGATCTGGAAGCCGCGCTCAACCGGCAAGCGGGCGTGAAGGCTTCAGCGGTGATTGAGACGCAAACCGAAAACGGTCCTGAAGCGGTGGCGGTGCTGGTGCTGACGCCCGGCACAGCCATTGAAAGCGTTATCGAAGCCGCTAACTCACAACTGGCCGATTACCAGCAGGTCCGCCGCTGGCACCCGTGGCCGCAACCGGACTTTCCGCGCACCTCCACCGGCAAAATTCTGAAGCGCGACATTGTCCTGAGCAGCGTTCCGGCGGCCCCGGGCGAACTGAATCTGGACAGCCTTGGGCGGGTGGAACTTCAGGCGCAGGTGGAGCAGCAATTCGGGGTGTCACTTAACGACCGGGACGTGGAAACAATCCGCACGCAAGAGGATCTGAACCGGCTTATCAGCCAAGGCTCGTCAGCGCCCGTTCAGTCTCCGCACACCTACTGGAAGTTTCCGTGGAACCCGGGAATCCAGTTCATCCGAGTCGCTTTCCTGGAAATCATTGCCCTGCCCCTGCTGCGACTGCTGGTCAAGCCCGCCATCGCCAGCCGGCCGTCGCACTGGCCTAGCGCACCCGCGCTGATCGTCTGCAACCACGTGACTGCTTACGACGCGGTTTTTGTGCTGTTCGCACTGCCCGCGGGCATCCGCCGCCGGGTTGCCATCGCGATGTCGGGTGAGCTTATGCTGGAAATTCCGCGTATCGCCTACTGGCTGATTACCATTTTGTTCAACGTCTTTCCCCTGCCCCGCTCCACCGGCTTCAAGGAGAGCTTCAAACACTCGGGCGACGCCATCCAACGCGGATACAGCGTTCTGGTGTTCCCCGAAGGCCGACGCTCCGACGACGGCAAACTCCAGCCCTTCCGCCCCGGCTCGGGCTTACTTTGGAAGCAGCTCGGAATGCCGGTGATTCCCGTTCGAATCGACGGCCTCGGTGAACTCAAATCGGCAGGGAAATGGTTTCGAACCGGAAGGTTGTCAGTACGCGTGGGCGAGGCTCTGCCTTTGGATCAAAACTCGACGCCCGAACAACTAACGGAACAGATGCGCCATGCGGTTTTGGGAGACTAATTCCAGGTGTAGCCGCACGTATTGCAGACGTGCGGCCCGTCATGAGCGCCGCTTGCATTTCCGCTAATCTTGCATAGTCCTTTGTCCCCTTTCGGGCAGTCTGTGTCACAGATGCGGTCATAGATAGTAGGAATCTCCGCCTCTTCATCCAGAAGCGCGATGGAACCGTATTCTTTGGTCATTGTGGATTCACCTCGGATGCAATATTACTACAGATTTTAGGAATCACCACTGCCGCCGCTAAATGTTTTCTTCCAGTCCTGATTCATTTTGAGCATTGAGTCCAAAATTTGCTTGTTGGTGTCTTGCGCAATCTGGTTCACGCCCTTCCAGGCGGCGGCATTGTCTCCGAGAATCTCTTGCACTTTTTTCACTGCGCCTTCCACATCCGACTTCTGCGCCGCCAGCATCTGCCCCAGCGCCGGAAATCCGCGAGATTGCAGATCCTGAGCCAAGTCTCCCAGCGCCGCTATCTGGTTTAGGAATTCCTGGTAACGTTGGATGACCGCGCGATAGAGCGGAGCAGTGTCAGCAAACGGATTGGCCATGCGGGAAGCATCGATGGTGGCTCGCAGCGAGTTCACCGCGTGATCGCGCTGGTTGCAAATTGCCGTGAGCTCGCCAATTTTGCCATTCTCCAGCGCATCGAGCACGGACGCTTGGGGCGGCGCCGGAGCAGTCGGCTGACTCATACCGAGCTTCATGAATCTGTTCAATGATTCCTGAATCGGCGCGGGTAAATCGTTCCAGCACTTAACAGGGCGGCCTGCAAACGGATTGTCTTCTTTCTTTTCACTCATTGGAGAGACCCTCGCAAAAGTTAGAGTTTTGAGTGATTCGATCATACAACGCCTATACTGATTACATGAATCGCAACGAGTGGCTTCGGTCCCACGATCACGATCCCGTTCGCACCCAGATGTTTTACGCACGGCGCGGCATTGTTACTCCGGAAATGGAGTACGTCGCCCAGCGCGAAGACCTTTCGGCTGATCTTATTCGCGACGAAGTGGCTCGCGGGCGGCTGATTATCCCGGCTAATATTCATCACTCCAGCCTGGAACCGATGGGGATCGGCGTGGCTTCCAAATGCAAGATCAACGCCAACATCGGCAACTCAGCCACCACGTCACATATTAATGACGAACTGGACAAGCTGCAGTACGCGGTGAAGTATGGCGCCGACACGGTGATGGATCTATCCACGGGCGGCGACATTCCGGCCATTCGCAAAGCGATCATCCACGCTTCGCCGGTGCCCATTGGGACTGTGCCTATTTACGAGGCACTGAACCGAGTGCGACGAGTGGAAGATTTGAATATTAATGTTCTGCTGGAAGTGATTGAAGAGCAGGCCGAGCAGGGTGTCGATTACATGACCATTCACGCCGGCGTTCTGGTGCAGTACATTCCGCTCACCACCAAGCGCATCACCGGCATTGTCAGCCGGGGCGGGGCAATTCTGGCGGAATGGATGGTGAAGAATCACAAACAAAACCTGCTGTATGAGAACTTCGATGCTATCTGCAAGATTTTCCAGAAACATGATGTCAGCTTTTCACTCGGCGATGGTTTGCGTCCCGGCTGTTTGGCGGATGCCAGCGATGCCGCGCAGTTTGCCGAACTCAAGACGCTGGGCGAACTGACCAAGAAGGCCTGGGATTACGACGTTCAGGTCATGATTGAAGGCCCGGGGCATATTCCGCTGGATCAGATTGCGCTGCAGGTGGAGAAGGAAAACGAGATCTGTCACGAGGCGCCGTTCTATACGCTGGGGCCGCTGGTGACTGATATTGCGCCCGGCTACGACCACATCACGTCCGCTATTGGCGCGGCGATGATTGGCTGGTACGGCGCATCCATGCTTTGTTATGTCACGCCGAAGGAACACCTGGGTCTGCCGAATAAAGAGGACGTGAAACAGGGCATCATCGCGTATAAGATTGCCGCGCATGCCGCTGATGTGGCGCGCCACCGCAAAGGCGCGCGCGACCGTGATGATCAGCTTTCGCGCGCGCGGTTCAACTTTGACTGGCGTCAGCAGTTCGCTCTTTCGCTGGACCCGGAGACGGCGGAAGCCATGCATGATGAAACGCTTCCCGAAGAAGGATTTAAGGATGCAGCTTTCTGTTCCATGTGCGGGCCGAAGTTTTGCAGCATGAACCATTCGGTGAAGACGCAGGAGTTCACGGAAGAAGAGGCGCTGGCTATTATTTCGGGCGATAAGACGGAGCCGCTGGTGAAGATTGCGTGATTGCAATCATCGGACAGATTGACATTCACGCGGAGGATGCCCCAGCGGCGGCGCAACTGATGACCGTGATGATGAATGAGAGCATGCGAGAACAGGGCTGCCATCATTACACCTACGCAAGTGATCTGTCGGCCGCGAACCGCTTTCAACTCAGCGAGCTTTGGGATAGCGAAGAATCCCTCGCCGCGCACGCACGCAGCACCCACATGGCAACCTACCGGGCAGGCATCGGGAAGCTGCGGATTTTGGCGCGAAGAGTGCAGCGGTTCGATGTCACCGGCGCTCGGGATT
>Ga0116226_10004852_pt1 | contig 11951 bp, 18 predicted proteins | sample S1TSphfallax_FD_89692 | JGI IMG/M metagenome (GOLD analysis project Ga0116226, IMG submission 89692) | Host-associated microbial communities from peat moss isolated from Minnesota, USA - S1T2_Fa - Sphagnum fallax MG | ecosystem: Host-associated > Plants > Peat moss > Unclassified | place: USA... | reverse complement strand
GACGACGGCTGGTTTGTGTCCTTCGTCGATCCGCGGCGGTTCGGCTGCCTGGACCTGGTGCGCACCGAAGACGAGGACAGCCATCGGCTGCTCGCCGGCATGGGACCCGAACCGCTGGAGCCGGGGTTCGACGCGGAGGTGCTTTCGGCGGCGCTCGCCGGAAAGCGCACGCCGATCAAGGCGGCGCTGCTGGACCAGGGCGTGGTGGCCGGGCTGGGCAACATATATGTGTGCGAGTCGCTGTATGCGGCCGGCATTTCGCCGCGGCGACTGGCGGCCAGTGTCGCAGGGACGCGAGCGGCGCGGCTCGTGCCGGCGATCAAGGCTACGCTGCGCGCGGCGATCGCGGCCGGCGGGTCGTCATTGCGCGACTACCGCCAGGCCAGCGGGGAACTGGGATATTTCCAGCATGCCTGGAGGGTGTACGGGCGGGAGGGCGAGGCGTGTGAGGCGTGCCCTGGCGGTGCGGCGTGCGCGGGCGTGCGGCGTATCGTGCAGAGCGGACGGAGCACGTTCTATTGCGCGCGGTTGCAAAGGTAAGGAAGGAAGCAGGTCTTTTTTTCAAGAAAGGACTGCTTCCCTGCTTTCCCGCTTGACTCGCTTTCATGCGTAAGATATTTCTTACACATGAAAGAGCGGGTTCAGGAATATGGCGGAGACGAACTACTCGCGGCCCTTTCGGCGCTGGCCAATCCGCACCGGCTGCGGGTTATCGCGGCGCTTGCCACCGGCGGGCGCAACTATGTCAGCCGGTTGGCGCGCGAAATCGGTATCAGCCGCCCGTTGCTGCACCTGCATCTCCAGAAGCTTGAAGAGGCGGGCCTTGTCACCGGCCGGCTCGAATTGTCGGCGGACGGCAAGGCGCTCAATTATTACGAAGTCAGTGATTTCGTCTTCCGGCTGACGCCAGCGGCGATCGCGGCTGCGGCACAATCCCTCACCACCAAACCCGAACCCCAGAGGTCACCGTGAACGAGAACATCTTTTTGGCAGCGTTCTTTTTTCCGGCGGCCGCTGCCGTGCTGGTTTTTTTCATGAAATATGTCTCGGCCGTGCTGCAGGCACGCGTTCGCCTCGCACAGGACGAGGCCTATCGCGAAATCGCGGCGAAGGCTGCTGCCGCGCAGGCGGAAACGGCGGCCAAACTCGCGTCCTTCGGCACCGCACTCGCGGCAATCCAGTCCGAGCTCGCGGCGGTGGTGAAAATTCTCAAGGATGTCGGGTAGCGCAGGTCATCTTGCAAAGTCGTAACGCACAGCTCAACCGTAACAGGAGTTTCCCCCATGAACGAAGTTTCCTTGTTTCGCCTCTACGTCCTGCGCGCCATGTATCTGTTCATCGTGGCGGGGCTTGGCACGTTTCTCTGGCCCGACATCGTCGACCCGGCCAGGCATTGGCAATTGATGCAGGGCCAGGCATCCTGCATGCTCGCCGCCTTTTCGATATGTTGCGCCCTCGGGCTGCGTTATCCGTTGCAGATGCTGCCGGTGCTGTTGTGGGAAGTGATCTGGAAAACGCTCTGGCTGGCACTCGTTCCATTTCCGCAGTGGATGGCCGGCCACCTCGACGACCAACTGAAACCATCCGTGTTCGCGTGCGGCATGGTGGTGATCGTTTATCTCGCCATTCCGTGGGGGTATGTGTTCAGGAACTACATCATGGCGCCCGGCAACCGCTGGTGGCACGTGCGCCGGCCCATTTTGAACTGGGCGGCTGATGCCCTTGAATGAAGTCAACGGAAGGAAGCAGTTCATTTTTCAAAAAAGAACTGCTTTCTTCCGTTCTACAGCATCACCATCCCGCCATTGACGTGGAGCGTGGCGCCGGTGACCCAGGCGGCTTCGTTGCTGGCGAGATAGACGACGGCAGCGGCGACGTCGGATGGCTGGCCGAGGCGGCGCATCGGGATCGCATCGACCAGGCGGGCGCGGGGGGCGTCCTCCATGGCGTCGGTGATGGGGGTTTCGATGAAGCCTGGGGCGATGACGTTCACCGTGATGCCGCGGGTGGCGACTTCCTGGGCGAGCGATTTGCTCATGCCGACCAGGCCTGCCTTGGCGGCGGCGTAATTGGTCTGGCCGGGATTGCCGACGCTGCCGACGATGCTGGAGATCTGGATGACGCGGCCGTAACGACGGCGTAACATGCCGCGGATGGCGGCGCGCGACAGGCGGAAGGGGGCTGACAGGTCCACGTCCAGCACCGCGTTCCAATCCTCGTCCTTCATGCGCAGGGCGAGCATGTCGCGGGTGAAGCCGGCGTTGTTGACGAGGATGTCGAGCGGGCCGGCGGCGGCTTCGGAGGCGGCGATCAGGGCGTCGGCGGCGCCTGGCTCGCGCAGGTTGGCCGGGCAGACGTGGACGCGGTCGATGAGGGTGGCGGCCAGCGCGTCCAGCACGTCGTGGCGGGTGCCGGTGAGGACGACGGTGGCGCCCTGGGCATGCAGGGTGCGGGCGATGGCGGCGCCGATGCCGCCGGAGGCACCGGTGACGAGCGCGACCTTGTTATCGAGGCGGAACATTATCGATGGTTGGGGTGGCGGATGGCGCAAGGGCTGATCCGCCCTGCGGGAGCAAAAGTTTTTTGGTTCTTTTTTTCAAAAAAGAACAACTTTCTTACCTTCTGTTTCACAGTATCTTTCCCAATGCCTCGATTTCCGCGGGGGTGCCGGCGTTGTGGGCGGCGGCGTCGGGGGCGATGCGGCGGACCAGGCCGGTGAGGACGCGGCCGGCGCCGAGCTCGATGAAGGAGTCCACGCCGATGGCAATGGCGGCGAGCACCGATTCGCGCCAGCGGACGGTGCCGGTCACCTGCGCCACGAGCAGGCGGCGGATGTCATCGGGGTCGGTGGCGCGGGCGGCGGTGACGTTGGCGATGCGCGGCACGATGGGGCCGGTGATGGCGGCGCCGCCGAGGGCGTCGGCCATGCGGTCGGCGGCGGGCTGCATGAGGGCGCAATGGAAGGGGGCGGAGACGGGGAGCAGCATGGCGCGTTTGACGCCGCGCCCGCGGGCGATGTCGATGGCGCGGTCGACCGCGGCGGCGTGGCCGCTGATGACGACCTGGCCGCCGCCGTTGTCGTTGGCGGGCTGGACGATTTGGTGCAGGTCGGGCAGGCCGTCGCGCTTCAGGATGGCGGCGGCGGCGCAGATGTCGGCGGCGGCGGCGAGTTCGATGCCGAGGAGCGCGGCCATGGCACCCTCGCCCTGGGGCACGGCGGCCTGCATGGCCTGGCCGCGCAGGCGCAGCAGGCGGGCGACGTCCGGCACGGAGATGGCGCCGGCGGCGGCGAGCGCGCTGTATTCGCCGAGCGAATGGCCGGCGACCAGGGTGGCGCGGTTCGCGATGGTTATGCCGGCTTCCTGCGCAAGCACGCGGATGATGGCGAGCGAGACGGCCATCAGCGCGGGCTGGGCGTTTTCGGTGAGGGTGAGTTCGTCGGCGGGGCCTTCGAACATCAGCTTGGAGAGGCGTTGCTTGAGGGTTTCGTCGACTTCGCCGAACACCTCGCGGGCGCCGGCGAAGGCTGCGGCGAGGTCGCGGCCCATGCCCACCGACTGGCTTCCCTGACCGGGGAAAATGAAGGCATGGACGGGCATCCGGCGGCTTTCCAGCTTGTTTGGGAGCGCGGCGGTATCGCCCTGGGCTGGAGGGCTGTCAAATCAGTTGCCAGTTGCCAGTTGTCGGGTGCCAGAGGAGGCTGGTCTGGCAACGGACTACTGAAAACTGACAACTGAAAACTGACAACTGAACATGACCAACCTGCTTGAAACATTGCTGCAAGGCGCGGTGGAGCGGGATGAGCGCCCGCCGCTCGCTATTTCCAGGCGTCCGTATCCGGCCAGCGCGCGGCAGTTGTTCGATTTGTTCGCGGCGATGGGTGCTACCGCCAGTGTCGGCGCCCTGACGCGCGGACTGGAGCAACGACAGGCCGATCCGCGGCTCGCCACGTTCGCGATGCTTGGACGATGGCCGACGGCGGAGGAACTGGCGGCGGTGCCGGACCCGTATGTGCCCGGGCAGCATGTGCGGTCTTTATTGCGATCGCAGGAGTTCCGGCGTGGCCTTGCGGCGCGCATGCTGGCGGCCTTTCCGGAAAAGCGGCGGCTGCTTTTCGTGCGTCTGCCGCGATGTGCCGGCCAGACCACGCTTGAGCAGTTGGAGGCGCTGCACCCGATGCCTCCCACCGGCGTCGGCGGCGGCAACGCGGCGTTGATGCCGCGGATTGGCATCTGCGCCGCGCGCTTCGACACGACGACGACATTGTCGGCATGGGCGCCGAGGATGGCGGCGTTCGTGACGCCGGGCGGCATGGCGCCTGGCGAGGCGGATGACAATCTGCATTGGCAGGGCGCGGAGCCGGCATTTCGCCCAGGCGATTTGCTGTTCGCCATCCTGCGGCCGCCGCGCGACCTGGCGTGCAGCCAGGTGAACGCGGCGCTGGCTGATTTGCAGGCGGGCGAGTCCCCGGCGTTGCGGCAGCGTGTCGGCACGCTGCCGCCGGCGGGGAATGTGGCCGCGTGGCGGGCGATCGGGCGGGACTTGCTGGGCGATATCGTCACCCGCAATCCGGTTTGCCATGCGCTGGGCGATGGCACCGCGGCCGGTGCGCTGGCGGCCTGCCGGTGCGTGCCGATAAGTCTGGTGAGCCTCGGGCGGTTTGACGAGTGGGCGCGGGTGGCGATCGGGCCGGTGGCGGCGGTAAAACGGATCGCCAGCGAGCCGATCCTGCGGCGCGAGGATGTTGCGGATGTCGCGGCGGAGTTTGTGGCCGAGGATGAGGCGTTGTACGCTCGTTTCGAGGCCGCGATGGTGGGGAATTCGTTGCCTTATGTTTTGGGGAGTGCATTGTAGGGCAGCCCCCGATCGGCCCGTTTGAACCGTCCGCCGGACGCAAATAGCAAAAGTTTCCTGGTTCTTTTTTTCAAAAAAGAACTGCTGTCTTACTGTAGCTTCTTTTCAAGAAACACACTAGTAACGATAGCTGAGGCGTCCATGTCCGCATAGGCGCCGAAGACGGGGCAGGGCGTGTAGCCGGCATGCGTGTAGAGGCGCATGGCGGCCACCTGGCGGGTCCCGGTTTCGAGGCGTAACAAAGTTGTTCCGGCCGTGCGGGACACGGATTCGAGGTGGGCGAGCAGGGCTTGGGCGACGCCGCGACCGCGCGCCTCCGGCTTGACATACATGCGCTTGATTTCGGCGAAGTCGGGGAACAGGGCGATGCCGCCGCAGCCGACCGCGGCGCCTTCCAGGCGGGCGAGGAAGAAGCGGACGTGCGGCTGGAAGATGGCGTCGAGCGACAGGCCGTGGCGCTGGTGCGGCTCGTATTCGGCGGAAAGTTCCGCGTCCAGGGCGGCGATCAGGGCGCGGATTTCGCCGGTGGGAGCGGGGGCGGGTTCGACGAGGATGCGGGCGGGCAGGTTCATTCTTCGTTGCGGACAAATTTCAGCGTGCCGAGGGTGCGTGCCGCGCCGCCGCTGTCGGAGGGGTGATTGATGCCGTCCAGCACGGGCACTTCGTCGAAGTCGAACGGGCTCACGCCGGCGAGGCAGGCGACGTTGATGCCGTATTGGCGCGGGTTTGAGCGGCGCTGGTGATGGGTGTAGATGCCGCACCGGGCGCAGAAAAAATGTTTCGCCGATTTGGTGTTGAATTGATATTCGGTGAGTGACTCCCGGCCTGCCAGGATGTCGATGCCGTCGAGCTCGGCGGAGACCGCGACGGCGCCGCGCATGCGGCAGAACGAGCAGGTGCAGCGGCGCCTGGTGTGCAGGCCATCGGTGAGGCGGACGCGGAATTGCACAGTGCCGCAATGGCAGGCGCCTGTGGTGCCGGAAATATCGAGGTCCATCGCCGGTTTTTCCTTTTGGGATGCATTATGGGCAAGGCCGTTTGTTCCGGCTGTCGCAGATCGACATCTCGCCGGTGCCGAGCGTGATGGCTTGCCCCGTCGCGTGGTGCAAATGTCCTGGTGGGCTGCAAGGGCAGCCCACCCTACGGTTTGCCGTCTTGAAGCGGGTGTTCGACGCATTTATAAAAAGTTTTTGCTTCTTTTTTTCAAAAAAGAAGAACTTTCTTTCCTTGCCTTTGTCGCCCCCGTGTGCTTGATGCGCCACCTTCCCTGCCGGCGCGTGGCATCGCACCGGCTATGCCCAATCATGGGCCTCCAGCCATGGGGACCAAACAATGCCATTTTATGAATGCGTGCTGATTGCGCGCAATGACGTGACTCAACAGCAGGTTGAGGCCGTCGCGGACCAGGTGGCCGCCGAACTTGAGACGCAGGGCGGCTCGGTGCCTAAGCGCGAGTATTGGGGGCTGCGGTCGCTGGCCTACCGGGTCAAGAAGAACCGCAAGGGCCACTATATGCTGCTGGGGCTCGACGCGAAGCCCGCGGCGGTGAACGAGGTGGAGCGGCAGCTTCGGCTGAACGAGGACATTCTGCGGTTCCTCACCATCCGGGTGGACAAGCTGGAGGAGGCGCCGTCGGCGATCCTGTCGCGCAAGAGCGATGACCGGGAGCGGAGTTTCAAGGGTCCGAAGCCGGCCGGGCGGTTCGAGAGCGGGCGCACGCGCCGCAGCTATGACGATCGCGAGGAGTTCCGTGCGCGCGACCGTGACGATGTGATCGAGGAATAAGGCCATGTCCGATACTTCAGAGGTCAATCCGGCCGCACGGCGCGCCGCGGTCGGCGCCCGCCGGCCGTTTTTCCGGCGGCGCAAGAGCTGCCCGTTCTCCGGGCCGAACGCGCCGACGATCGACTACAAGGATGTGCGGTTGCTGAGCCGGTTCCTGTCGGAGCGGGGCAAGATCGTGCCGAGCCGGATCACCGCCGTGTCGGCGCTGAAGCAGCGTGAGCTGGCGCAGGCAATCAAGCGGGCGCGGTTCCTGGCGCTGCTGCCCTACGTTGTGAACTGAGGGGGCGCGCAGATGGCACAGATTGAACTGGTGCTGCTCCAGCGGGTGGATAAGCTGGGCCAGATGGGCGACGTGGTGCGGGTGAAGCCCGGCTATGCGCGCAATTTCCTGCTGCCGCAGAAGCGGGCGCTGCGGGCGAACAAGGCCAATCTCGAAAAGTTCGAGGCGCAGAAGGCGCACCTGGCGGCAGAGAATGTGAAGCGCCGCGAGGAGGCCGAACGGCTCGCCGAGCGCGTCGCCGGGCTCACGGTGGTGATCATTCGCCAGGCGGGCGAGTCGGGCGGGCTATATGGGTCGGTGAGCAGCCGGGATATTGCCGAGGCGGCGGCGGCCGGCGGGCTGTCGGTGACGCGGCAGCAGGTGGTGCTGCTGCATCCGATCAAGACGCTGGGGCTGTCGAAGGTGCATGTGGTGCTGCACCCGGAAGTGTCGCTCGAAGTGACGGTGAACGTCGCGCGCAGCACCGAGGAAGCCGAAAAGCAGGCACGCGGCGAGGCGGTTGGCCGCGCGGCCGCCGAAGCCGAGCAGCCCGAGGTTCCGCCCGATCCGTTCGCGCCGGACGCGCAGCCTGACGTTCCTTAGGCAGCTATCAGCTGTCAGCTATCAGCTGTCAGCTATCAGTCGTCAGACGTGGCTGAAAGCTGATAGCTGATAGCTGAAAGCTGATAGCTGATAGCTGATAGCTGATAGCTGAAAGCTGATAGCTGATAGCTGATTCATGCTGAAACTGCGGGTCATCCCTTGCCTGGACGTGAAGGACGGGCGGGTGGTGAAGGGGGTCAATTTTGTCGATTTGCGCGACGCCGGTGATCCGGTGGAGCAGGCGGCGCTGTATGATGCGGCCGGCGCGGATGAGCTGACGTTCCTCGATATTACCGCGAGCCATGAGAATCGGGACACCATTGTGGACGTGGTGGGGCGGACCGCGGAGAAGATTTTTCTGCCGCTGACGGTCGGGGGCGGGATTCGGGAAACCGAGGATATGCGGCGGCTGCTGCTGGCCGGAGCCGATAAGTGCAGCATCAATTCGGCCGCGGTTGCGCGGCCGGAGCTGATCGGCGAGGCGGCGCGGAAATTCGGCAGCCAGTGCGTGGTGGTGGCGATCGATGCGCGGCAGTCGGGGCCGGGAAAGTGGGAGGTCTGCACTCACGGCGGCCGCACGCCGACCGGGCGGGATGTGCTGGGGTGGGCGCGCGATGTGGAAGAACGCGGCGCCGGGGAAATTCTGCTGACGAGCATGGACCGCGATGGCACCGGGGCCGGATTCGACCTGGATTTGCTGGCCGCGGTGTGCGGCGCGGTGCGGCTGCCGGTGGTGGCCTCGGGGGGTGTCGGGACGCTGGATCATTTCGTCGCAGGCGCGCGTGCGGGGGCAACGGGCCTGCTGGCGGCAAGTGTTTTTCATTTCGGGACGTTCACGGTGCGGCAGGTCAAGCAGGCGATGGCCGACGCTGGCCTGCCGGTTCGTTTGCCGGCAGCCGCGTGACGCGCTTGCGGCACGTGATCGGCTGAGGGAAAATGCATCGTGGCGAAAAAACTCACCAAGTCCGATGCCAAGGCGAACACGAAAGCGGGTGCCAAGGGTGCCACCAAGCGTGCCGCAAAGGCTGGTGTGAAAAAGGGCATCGGCAAGCCGGCGGTGCCTGCCTCGACCGGCGTTTCTCCCAGCGTGATTGACCGGCTTTGGACCGTGGTTCAGGAGCGGCGGACGGCCGACCCTGCGATCAGCCATTCGGCGCGGCTGCTGCAGCGGGGCACGCCGAAGGTGGCGCAGAAATTCGGCGAGGAAGCGGTAGAGTGCATCATCGAGGCGGTGGCCGGCGATAATGCGGCGCTGGTTTGTGAAAGTGCGGACGTGCTTTATCACCTGCTGGTGCTGTGGGTGTCGGCCGGGGTGCATCCCTCGGAAGTTTGGGCGGAACTCGAACGGCGCGAGGGTGTGTCGGGCATCGCCGAAAAAGCGAGCCGCCGGGCGATCGTGCGGGTTGCGGCAACGAAAAAGATACCTTGATGCACCGAGGTGGCGACGTGTTGAGTGGGCAGGCAGGGATTCTGACATGGCGGTGACCGGTCTCGGTCCGTATGACGACAATAATATCTTCGCGCGGATCCTGCGCGGCGAGGTGCCGTGCAAGCGGGTTTATGAGGACGCGTTCGCGCTGGCGTTCGATGACATCCATCCGCGCGCACCGGTGCATGTGCTGATCATTCCGAAGGGCAAATATGTTTCGCTGGCGGATTTTACGGCCGGGGCGAGCGCCGAAGAGGTCGGCGGGTTCTTCAAGGCGGTTGGCACGGTGGCCAAGCAGTTCGGGCTGGAGGAGACGGGTTATCGCATTCTGGCCAACATGGGGGGCAATGGGCACCAGGAAGTGCCGCATTTCCACGTGCATCTGTTTGGCGGGCGAGCCCTGGGGCCGATGCTGTTACAATAAGGAGGAAAGTTCTTCTTTTTAAAAAATAAGCAAAAAACTTTTGCCTGATGTCTGTCTGGAAAGTTGTTCTGGCGAGTCAGATGGTCGCCATAACGACTTTACGGACGGACATTTATACTTCGTCGGGTTCTACGCTGGTCACCATGTTCTTCAGCAGGAATTCTTCCGGTTCTTCTTCCTCCTCCGGTGGGGAAATCAGGTCGCGGACCAGGTGGGTGATGGCGGGGTCGCGCAGGTAGTCCTCGAGCCAGTCGAGGCTGTGTATTTCCTCGGCGTAGAACTGTTTGACCAGATCGATCGTGCGGCCGCTCTGGCTGGCGTTGAAGATCAGGACGCCCTCGGCGCCGTCGCGGCCGAAGTGGCCGGGGCCGCGCAATGCCAGTGCCGCGGGGATCTGTCGGGCCGGCACCCAGGCCTGCACGCTGACGGCATTCTGCATTCGAACCATCCGTTGGCTGACAGGACGTGTATGCCAGGAGGCAGGCGCGTTAGGCAAACGGGCGGGGGCGGCAAAAGCTGGTATTTCTGTCGGGACATCATCAAATTCTGGGCATGCGCCGCCGCCCTTCCGACCATGACAGCTCCGTGTGGGCCGCCTACGTGCAGGCGGTGCGGCCGTTGCCTGGCAGGGCGGCCCCGCCAAAGCCTACGCCACCGCCGGCCGTGCCGCCGGCTGCCAGTGTCGCGTCGGCGGTAGCACCAACGGTGCACGGACCACGGCGGTCGGCACCGTTGGCTCAGGTGGTGACGGGGGTTCAGCCGGCGGGGCTGGACAGTGCGTCGTGGGCAAGGTTTCGCGATGGCAGGTTGGCGCCGGTGCGCACGCTGGATTTGCACGGCAAGACGGTGCAGGTGGCGCATGCCGCGTTGGAAAGGTTTTTGCACGAGGCACATGCCGAGCGGATACGTTGCGTCGAGATCATTACAGGCCGCGGCAGCGGCGAGCGCGGCGGCGTGATCCGGCGGGAGTTGCCGCACTGGCTGAGCGGCCCCGGCTTACGCCCCCTGGTGCTGGCCGCCGCGCATCCGCACGCCCGCAACGAAGGTGCCACGCGCGTGCTGTTGCGCCGCTGCCGGTGAGCCAGCGAAGCCGTTCTTCCTTGCAAGCGGCCAGCGCCGGATTTACCCGTGCTCACTGCACGTCGGCCGCATTTAGCAAAAGTTTTTTGGTAATTTTTTTCAAAAAAAGAGCTCCTTCTTCTTAAGTATGCATAACCATCAACGCGCCCAGGGCATGCTGAGCATCACGGTGGCACGCGGCGAAGATCGGACCAGGCTGAGCGATTTGCGTCAGCAGGGGTGTCTGCGTGCGTGTTTTCCGCGTGCGGACGGCGCCGCGGTGCATGCGGTGCTGTTGAATACGTCGGGTGGGATTACCGATGGGGACCGGCTTGAGACGGTTCTGCAGGCCGGGGCGGGCAGCATGCTGGTGGCGGCGACGCAGGCGGCGGAGAGGGTGTATCGCGCAAGGGAGGGGGCGGCGCCGGCGCGGGTGCGGGTTGGGGTGAAGGTGGGTGCTGCGGGGCGGGTCGACTATTTGCCGCAGGAAACGATTCTGTTCGATGGCGGTGCCATGGAGCGGAATTTGCTGATCGAGATGGCGGCGGACGGGGTTTATGTGGGGGCGGAGACCCTGCTGCTGGGGAGGGCGGCGTCGGGCGAGGTGCTGCGGGAAATGCGGCTGCGCGACACAGTGATGTTGCGCCGGGAAGGGCGCTTGGTGCTGCACGATTCGGTGCGGTTGGAGCGGCGGGTTCACGGCATGCTTGGCGGGCGGGCGACGGCTGGGGGGGCGGCGGCGGTGGCGAGCCTGATTTATGCGGCGGCGGATGCCGGGGCGCGGTTGGATGCGGTGCGCGCGGTGCTGGACGGGCAGGCGGTGCGTTTTGGCGCGTCGGTGCGCGGTGGGGTGATGGTGGCGCGGATTGTGGCGGCGGACGGGCAAGTGGCGCGGCGGGCGGTGGTGGCGGCTTTGGGTGTGCTGCGGGACGGAATGGCCTTGCCGCCTGTGTGGAGTTGCTGAATTCTGTGGAAACGGAGCTGATATGCATTTGACGCCGCGCGAGAAGGATAAGTTGCTGATTGCGATGGCGGCGGTGGTGGCGCGGCGTCGGCTGGAGCGTGGCGTGAAGCTCAATCATCCGGAGGCGGTGGCGCTGATTACGGATTATGTGGTGGAGGGGGCGCGCGATGGGCGTTCGGTCGCCGATCTGATGCAGCGGGGGGCGCACGTGTTGACGCGGGCGCAGGTGATGGAGGGGGTGGCGGAGATGATACCGGATGTGCAGGTGGAGGCGACGTTTCCCGATGGCACCAAGCTGGTGACCGTGCATGAGCCGATACGATGATACCGGGGGAGATTTTTACCGCCGACGGCGAGATCGGGTTGAACGCGGGGTTGCCGCGGACGGCGCTGGAGGTGGCCAATACCGGCGACCGGCCGATCCAGGTGGGCAGCCACTATCACTTTGCCGAAACGAATGCCGCGTTGCGGTTTGACCGTGCGGCGGCGCGGGGTTGTCGTTTGGACATTGCGGCCGGGACGGCGGTGCGGTTCGAGCCGGGGCAGCAGCGGACGGTTGTTTTGGTACCGTTTC
>Ga0116226_10004851_pt1 | contig 11953 bp, 12 predicted proteins | sample S1TSphfallax_FD_89692 | JGI IMG/M metagenome (GOLD analysis project Ga0116226, IMG submission 89692) | Host-associated microbial communities from peat moss isolated from Minnesota, USA - S1T2_Fa - Sphagnum fallax MG | ecosystem: Host-associated > Plants > Peat moss > Unclassified | place: USA... | reverse complement strand
GATTGAGTGATGTGGACCCAAATTAATTCTGAAACTGACCTACTGAGTAAAATTATCTTCAGCATAGGGAGATCAAAAAGCAAGGAACAAAATAGGAATTATGTGCAAGAGACCCCAACTACTAGTGACATGACCTCATGAAGGCAATGAACTTTTCCATGGGCCAAGCACCATACAACACCAAAAACGCCTTCACAATCTAAAATCACAGTAATTAGATACTTGTAGCATTAGAACTCCCTCTTTAAAGTTATTAGAGTTGCAGTAGTATTTTCCCCTTGGGTGGCCCCTCTGTTCTATACCATCCCCTGTGAAGAGCTGTAATTTTGACACCAACATGCATTCATTTCCAACCCCATCAATATGGGAAACAAATTTGACAAAATATCATATTTATTTCAATTTCTCAAGAATTATCATAGAATGATGCAAATCAATTTGAATCAACATCTTAATGAAAAGATCTAACACTTCCCAAGGCTTTTCCAAACCTCAAAATAGGCTTTCTTTTTATTTTTGGTTAGGCTTGTTACACTCTCCCACTTTGCATTTGATTTTAAGAAGTCACATTCCCCTATTACCCCCACTTTGTACCTTTTATAAGCTTTGTCAAAGTGACTTATTAATCAAACACAGCCGGGCATAATGAACTTGGCCATGTCTATATGTGCTACACCTGCATGATAGTGAATCTTGGTTTTAAGAAGCTAAATATCTAACTAGATGCATGGGTTGATAATTTGCAGCAGTATCAGTTATGTGACATTTGAGTTATTTTATTAGATTGTTGATTATCTCGATTGTATATATGACATATAAACTCTTTGTGAGCATTTTATAGTTTTGTCTCAAGTAGCTCGGTTTACAAATATTGTTTGGTTACAAGGTATGGATAACTTAATCGGACCCTACGGCCTAAGAGAAAGAGGTGGTGGCAACAACACCATGCCATTCAATGTTCACTCAAACATTGAATTGCCCTTTCAGTAGCTAGTACAGTAGAGCATAATGATCTGATAATCGATGCAAGGTTCAAATACTCGTCCAGGGGTTGCGGTGCAAACAATTCATTGTCTGGGTGGGATTGAAAAATCTGCGCACTTCAAATTGTCTTTGTTTTGAGGAGTTTGCTGATTGGGAACAGAATGAGAAACCTTAGAACCTTGTACGCCACAAAGGAACTTGGTTTTAAAACTGGCTACCTACTAAAGGGTCGCAGACAACAGAAAGCTGTCGGTATGGACTGCATGGTACCTAATAAGCACCCCCAACAGGACCCAGAATACGAGCAAAAGATGAAGAGCCAATCCTCTTACCACTCTCTGTCTGTACGATTCAAAACTGATGTCGCATGGTACCAACGTGACGAAACCATCCTTGCCTTTACTGCAACAATGACTGAAGCGCCAAGACCAAAATAAAGGAAGATGAAATGGTCGCCACAGTGAGAATCCTTTCATAGGGCTGTGGGCTTGAGTGCCTTGTCATAAGGGTACTTACTTAAGGTACCTATGTCCCCCACACAGATTCATCCTCGAGTGACTTCACAGGTTCACCTGCAGTTCATGTAGCCATGCATTAGAGGCATTCAAACACCCTAGACCTGTGAATTGGCTGTATGTACAACCGTCAGGGAACATGTAGTGGAAAGTTACGGTGTTGTGCGGTTATAACCAAGGGATCCGGTTCTTTAAAAAAATCAAGGAACCGTCAGTTCTGATTTTTTCAGAAAAAAGTCAGAGTCAGAGAACCACCAGTTCTGGCTATTTTCAGAAACATCAAAGAACTGGGGGTTTTCATGAAAGAACTGGAGAGCTAGAAAGGTTATTGTTTGAATTTTCAAACATTTTGAGAATCAAGGTGCTATACCAAAACCGGTGTTTTGTTTTCTTCACCCCTCTGGCTAAGTGGGAACGTATCATGAATGATAACCGGAGGGTATATGTAGCAGATTCTATGCGGCGCACAACAGTGGCCTGTTATCACAGGAGCAAATCTTGCAGATAGGGCCAATAGAGAGAGAGGTGCCTAAGAAATTAGAAGTGAGTAAATGGAATCCATGGCCAGTACTTTCACTAGATTTAGGAGATTTTGGTCCAAAAGGCCGTATAGCCCCTATTTTTCAAGATCAGGCTTTTGAACTTTGGCCTTTGTTTTCAAGTTTCCCAAAATCTGGAACTGCACGCACATCCGAAAGATTAATCATTCATAAAACAAACATTGGCTTACAAAGTTATTACTAGCCACCGAATCGGCAGCAGCACCTGAGAACATGATTTGGAGGCTTTAAAGGCGTCGAGACCTTTCAATGTTGATACCAAGTAATTCAATCCTCACAGGTGATAATTTTGCTGACTCCTAGACTCTCAGATATTATACTTATAGCTCATTGATGTGATGTATTTTAAAGCAATGAAATGAGAGGCTACAAAGCCATAATGGTTGGTGTAGGCGACAGGCCTTCTTGAAAACTTTTTGGGCGGCCTTTCGCATCTATTAGCCTCACATGACAACTACTTTCAAACAGTCACTTATTACTAACCCATGCCTGGAGTCACCCAACCCATGAAATGTTGTTTTCATGAAAAAATGGATGGTGTTTGTTGATAATCCCATATCCTAATAAAATTAGGTAAAATGTTTTCAAATGCAACCTTGACGAAACATCATCTTGGGGAAACTATGAAATACATCTCCCAATAGTTGGAGCATACGCCTCCTATTTCTAAACAGGTGTGAGACATGCATATTAGGAGTGGGCCTCTTCAGCGTACCAGCATGGATGCCACCACATAGCGCGAAGGAACCTCTTATGACAAGTTACAAGTTACAACCCCTAAAGATAAGAGCCTTAAAGACATAGTACGAGTATTTCCCTTTCTGAGGGTGGGCTCTGGAACTCTATACACAAAACCTAATTCAGACAAATGAGTAATCTTGCCCACCTAGGAGCCAAGTATTGCACCGAAATAACTCATATAGAAAGGTACTGCCTACTTATTTTGTCAATAATTGAAAACGAAAATAGCGTGGGAAAAAGAGGCAACTTGGTTGGTTGAATTTTATATAGCACGAGCAAGCAGCAGACGGGCGCGCAGGATCTCGACTCTCGAGGTTAACTTAGTGATTAGCCTTCTGGGGTACCCAGAGAGTCGGAAGAGACTTCGCGGGCAGGCTACCGCTGTTGGTGGGTTAACGCATGGATTGTGGGGTCGGCTGGTCTGCCCTGCTTGCACGTGGATTCCAGGGGGACCCTCCAACCCGATTCCCAAGGCTAGTATTACGTGAGGAGTCAGGAGGAGGCTAGTGACACTGAGCAGTTTACCGCTCATTTCTCTAGTCGGCCTCCACTAGTAATCGCTTTACCATTTTGTCTCGTGGATCTTAGTACAAGCCGACATCACCCCAACAGCTGATCTATGATCAAGGAGCTTTTTATAATTTCTGTGACGTCTCTGCGGAGGCGCGGCAGCAGCATTTAGATACGGCCTAGTTTATTAGCCTCCTAGTGGTGGTGGTGGTGGTAGTTGCCTTTTTCATGAGAACGGGGTAGAGTCGGGTAGCTGAGTCACTGTTGCAGTCGTATGTAGCGAGGAAACCTAACGAGGAGGGGATCATTACAGGACTAGATCTAGGCGGGTTGAGACTTGGGTGTGGGACAGGTTGGTGTAGAACTGTAGGGGTTGGAAGTCGAGACTGGGGCGGTGGTGGAGGGGAAGAGAAAGTTGTGAAGCTGCTACGGATTTGCGTAGCTGTTGTTACGCAGCAGCAGCGTCTGAATAGTCAGTCATGTCTGACAAGCGCTACTAGCTTTTTCCAACAACCTCAGTACATAGCTGTGTCGGTTAGTTGCTTCTTCCTTTTTATTTTTTCGTTTCTCTCATGTTTTCTCACCTCTACGCGGCGGGACTATACGCGCGATTCACCTAGGCATGTAGCAGGTATTATGCTGCATCGATCGTGTAGGAGCTTTGTGGCAGTACTAGCAGCTAGAGGTGAAGTGTCTAGTCGGGAAGCAGCTACTTTTGAACCTTGCTCGAGGGTTAGATAGTGCGGGTCTGGTTTCGTCGACTCCTAGATCTCAGGAGGCGGATCAACTGTCATCTGGCGCAGGGATGGCTTAATTCGCAGTTTGTCCCCGAAAAGGACGTCTCTTTGCTGTGCTTTAAGTGTTAGGACTTGATTAAAGCCTCTGTCTGCTTTCTAGGTGTCCCACTTATGCCAAGCAGTGCAGAGAGACGACGTTGTCCCGAGACGTGTAGCCGCGAGCAGCGGAGAATCAGTAGTGTGAGGGTTGTAACTAGAAAAGCTGTCAACTGCACACTGACTCCATGTGACCCGTTGCGAATAGTAGTAGAGCAGCTTACAAGTCGCAGCTTAGGGTGCTGGGTTGGCGAGTTACCGGGGGTAATTCGTGACTCATGAGTGGCGACCCGGCCGGAGTGGGCCGAGTATTACTGGTTGATCATGGGACAGGAACTTCGATGATGCAGGGAGGGGAGGCCGTTCATGGCAGTGGTGGTGTTATAGCACTCGGCCATGATCAGCTGCCGTCGGCGCAGGACCAAGAATCTACCAGGGCACCTAGCCGCTACGAAGCTCAGAAGCGGCGAGACTGGAACACGTTCGGCCAGTACCTGCGCAACCATCGACCGCCTCTGCCGCTTGCAAGATGTACCGGCACACATGTCCTCGACTTTGTAAGATACTTGGACCAGTTCGGCAAGACTAAGGTGCATCTGCCCACGTGTCCCTACTACGGCCTTCCGCAACCTCCTCACCCTTGTTCATGCCCGCTTCGACAAGCGTGGGGGTCTCTCGACGCCCTTATCGGCAGATTGCGAGCTGCGTTCGAGGAGAATGGCGGGAAGCCGGAGTCGAACCCCTTCGGGGCACGGACTGTGCGTATGTACCTTCGTGAGGTGCGCGAAATGCAGGCCAAGGCGCGAGGCATTGCTTATGGAAAGAAGAAACGCAAGCGGCCTCCTCCAGGTTCCTCTGATCATCATGCACTCAGTGTCGGCGCTGTAAACGCCAGTGATATGCAAGTAGAGATGCCCGGCGCGCACTGAGACGCGCCCCTCACAATCATCCAGATTCGTCGTCTCCGATCACTCTATTGACAAAATTCTTCTCGACCTTCCCTGAAAAGAATACGCTCTAGAACAGGTCTTTTTAAGTCTCCTGATCATGGAGGAGCACTTTCTTTGTAATTATTTCTGCATTCCAGTCGTCTTGTCGCTAGCTAGGTGTATATACTCCCTAGATTCCCGACTACCCAATCACGGTGTCCTTTTTCGCTTCTTGAATGCAGAGCTGCAGCTCTCGTGTCTTACATATGAAAGGTACATTTTCCAAGCATGAGGGCTGTGGGCATGCGGTGGACGCAATGGTCTTAAGAGGGAGGCATCGTGATTCTGCTTTGGCTGCCGTAGAATGCACATGCGTTTATGATCATAGCCGAGGTGAGAATAAAAGTTCAGAGGTAAGTGCATGTTTGAAAAGTTCTTCCAAGTTCATGAGTTCGCCGACCTTCAGCAACCTCAAGAGCTGTTCGAATACCTAGTCAGGTGTAAAGAACGTAGGGAGAAGGATACTCTTGATCTGGAGGTACAAATTTCAGCTAGGTTTTCAACATTTATGTCATCAAGAACAGTAACAAGAACAAAATACCTACTACTTAGATTGTCTGCAAGCTCAAGTGAGATCTATCGAGATGGAGCTCGATTATAATGTACAAACTGTCAGGACTGGGGAGTCAGAACTCCTTATATGTTCAGAGGAGCTTCATTGTAAAAGTATTGGCTTTACCAGAGAATTTCGTCATGCTTTTTAGAGGCATATTTGGTGGCAATGGCACTGATCTCCTAATGTAACCAGTGCAGATATTATCACCAAAGTGATGTTCAGTTTTTACAAGACCTTCTCTACCTTGTTTTGGACAAATTCCTTCCACCGAAGCTTTCAGAAAGTAACCATCTCATGATATGGTGTCATTTTCTCGCATAGATGTATTGTGTGCAAAAGCCAGTTCAGACGAACAGCAGCTTTTCAATTTATTGTTCAGCTCCTAAGCTTGCATGCGGCAAACTGATATCATTTCAATCATTTGCTGCTTGCTGCTACAATACCAAGGTATATCGTTTACCTTATGAACTGGGTTCCAATACCTCAACGTACTGAGAACTGCACTACACCCCTGCTCGACACTCTCTCTGTCTGGAGGATCTGAATTCCCTTTGGTTGCACTTGCTCTATACTCCAAACTACGTGCCCTATGTTGGAAATCTCATACAGACATCTCATACGAGAGGACCGCTATTTCTTCTCTAGTAAAGCACCCCAAGAGATTTCCAGGGTATATGAAGGGCACCTTAAATCCATCGAGAGCCGTCCAGGAAAATAGGTGGGATCTTATGCCTGCTTCTTAAGAATGGCAGGAAGTTATGCCTACGTTTACTTGTACGATTTCTTGAGGAGTAGGTGTAAGAACCATCCCTGTTCTATGTGTCATGATCTATCATGTGTTTTAAGTTCATGATAATGTTCCCCTTGTGCACAAGGAGAACATTATCATAAAGCCCACAGGCTGGGAATGGTCCAAAAATGTAGTGTCGGACTTGGCCACTACTTGGTCCTAGGTCCCTTATCTTGGGAATGCCCACACCCTGGGGCTTTACCCTACACATTCCAACAACCAACCGTGCTATATCAAGCTTTGTTGGCAAATCGCCAGACCAGCAAAAGAGGCTGTTCTGCCATTTCCCTGGGCATTCATTCAACCGTGTACAACGGGTATTAATTGCAGTGGTTATTGTGGGCTGCCTTGTATTGCATAAGCTCAAAGCTGAATGCATATTCGAAAACAAAGCTTGTGCAGGTTGAGTATGAGATGTCAATCATTTGGCAAATGATGAGAAAGCGGAGCTAAAAAAAATATCAAATGGAAACCTCGCTGCAGGGATTCTAAAGGAAAAGTGAATTTGGGCAGCTGCAGTCCAGCAGATCTGGTTCCTTGAGTAGTAACTTGAGGTATAATTTACAAGAGAATTTGACAACGACCCCATCCAAAATCTCCAAACTGAAGGGTTTATATTGAGCCTATTGTCTGGCAAAAAGAATTCTAGAATGGCTGATCAACTGTGAGGTCCTGTTCATGCCACGGACCATACAAAGTCATAGCATCCTCTGAGAAAAGGACCCTCCTGAGAAGAAACGTAGCCATAAAGTCTAATGCGACCACCATGTAGAGCCCACCTTCCAACAAGAATATGTAATATGCACTTCTCTACGGATAGGGACAGGGACAGGATTCTCAGTCTCTTGATGTAGAAAGGACAAGTTTTAATCTTTTAATGACTAGCTAGCTTCAAAGTTCAGTTTTATTTGCTTCCTCTTGTCTGGTTGAGGGAAGGGGCCACAAGGAAAGAAACACAGTGAGTTCTACTTTACAAATAATACACAAACATTCATGACCTCCTGAATATCTGCTGGGATTTTGGTCGCTTTATTATGGCAGACAACAAAACGTATGGGGTTAGAAGGGAATCATGAACAACATGTAGGAATGAGGGAATTTACTGGAAAGCAAGCATTGCTTGGTTTGTTCCGAGGGAAACAAGGAGATTGAAAGGGCCTAGTTTCCCTCAGTGACACTTTTGAACAGGGGTCTCCGGGTGCAATGCCCTGTTGCCAGGCCATTACCCAGCGTAATGATCAAGGCAGGCAAGTACTACAGCGCCTCCTGCCTTTGCAGTGGGGAATTATAGAACTCAATTTCTGGCTATAAGAGCTCACCTTGCTCCCATTTTTGCAATAGGGAATGCCCAACTGCAAGGTCATTAAGCTTCGCAAAGGCCCTCTTTGGGCGGTACTATCCTGGTAAGGCCCCTTGGCAGCTGACTTTTATTGGTTTTACTAGTTTCAACAGGCGCCTATCTTTTGACCATGGTCAGTACATACCATATGGCACTATGAGCATTTCATGAAAAAATCAAAAAAATTAACTCTAGTAATTGGTTGCAAATATGCCCTCTCAGCCATTTGAACAATCAAAGAGTTGCTTCAAAAGCCTTCCCAGGAAATTTTCCTTTGACTTTATTAGACAAAATTGAACAACCTATGTAAATTTTTGAATTTGAATTTTATTAATTTGATGTGCTCAATTTGTAATATTGGAATCGAAGTTCCAACCTATTTGTTTACCTCCAGATAAGTTTAATCTGATATTATAATAATATATTTTTTAGTATTGTGAATTTATATTCACTTTAGCATTCAACCAGTAACAATTTTAGATGTAATTGATAAACATGTTGTTTAATTTGTTGCTGAAAACTTTGGCTAGATGAGGATGCATTGGTGAAATGTTACATTTCTCCTAACTTCGCTTGTAACTGTACAGCATAGTTATTTTGTGGCATAATCAACAAATGTAACTCCAAAGGTTGTTTTGGCAAATGATGGGGTGGGCACGGTCGCACTGAAGGTACAAGTAAACAAATTCAAAAGGGAAGCTTGATCACCTCACATAATAGGGCTTTAGTATTTGTGAATAGCACAAAATGAGTTATTGAACAATATCCAAATGCCCAAAATTAGGCTTTTAGTGACTAGTTTTCCAAATACAACTTAGGAAATAGTTACTTTATGCGACAAATATGTCACATCTTTGTTTTCAAGCATTTAAACTAATAAATTAATTAGTTAACTAGGCTAAGACATTGGGCCCATGGACTATTTAAGGGTTTAGCCCATGCTGTTTGACTTGTTTGAGGAGATATTTTGGGGTTGTATCCTGGTGTATGATATAAGTAAAGGATTTACAGGGAATATTATGCCACTTTGAGGGTTCCTTAAATTACATAAATCTCATCCAAGGTTAAGACTAATTACATGTCTCTATCTCTTATCAATAATTTAACATAATAATCAATTGTCCTTGTCATGGATCATAATTTAACATAATCATCCTTTTTCAAAGGCATAATGAGGCAAAATCCTTTTTAAGTTAGAGAGAATGGCCATGCCCCTAAGTCCTGACCATTGTGCAGGGTAAACCTCCCCATTCTCTTATTCGTACAGAATAGCTAAAAAATTTCAAATCAAACATATTTCTCTGAAATTGTTTTGTTTTGGAACATTAATGGCACTGCATATTCCCAAGCTTCCAATGCATTCACAGAAAATATAATATAAGGATATTGATATGGAATAACCAGAATTTGAGTTTTTTTTAAGGGATCAAAAAGGAAGATAGGATTCTAGGTATGCCTGTTCAAAGGGGATCATTACAATACAAGCATGTCCACCACATCAAATCAAATACATCATCAAATGGTGGATTAGATGAAAATGTCTTGAGTCTGATGTGGTAATCAGCACATTAGCAATGTACAAATGTACAAACCAATTAGGAGTGGCATTAGCAATTAATGATGAAACCCTACCGAACTCAATTAAAGAACAAACACCCATCCAAAAGAGGTAAAAAAGAAAGGACCAGCATCCAACAAGAGACAACGTACAAAAGCACAAACCCACCAATGGGAGCTTCAAAAGAGAGCTAAGGAACCCCCCACCTAGAGCATCACAGGCCACTTCACAAACCTATCAGGTCATTAAGTGTATTATTACTAGTGAGTGCTCATTCCTAAGAAAGTAATTACTCCCATATGGACATTGGAGGTAGAAGTTAGAACCTGTCCTAGACATGGTATTAGTTTTCTGATAAGTTCATTTTCTCCCTCCCCCTAATCCCCCTTAGTGGAAGCTTCAACAAAACAATTGTAACATTCCAGTTTCACCTTCCTTGTGTGCAACATGATCTATCTTTCAAGATGATTATGAACACTTCACTCATATTCCCACGCCAGCAGTCAAACCTGATATCTTTGCTATTCTACATTTATGCAAACTTTTAGCTCGAAATCTGCTTGAGAGGCGATCCATCATTACCTCAATACCAGGTGAATATTCAACAACATTCCGACATATTCCCACATCCAGCATCATTTCCTATTGAGGGGAAGAATAATTGGATGTTGGGATCATTACACATTGGTGGAATACAGACCAAAGCCCTGAAGTATTTTCTGGAAGCCAGTAATATATTTTTGTAGTACCAGATTCCAGCAAAACAACAAGCTTTTTCAAAAAAGGCATACATTGTGCATGTAAAACTAAAAATTCGTGTCAACACCAGTGTTGAGTGGTTGTTAGAAATGGCACCTAATAACTGGTGGTTCTCATGGTGGGTCTTTAAGATATATAAACACAATTCTCAAAAAAAATTGCCCTCTTTAAGTCTGTGAGAGTTTTCAAAAGACAGAGGTTGGTTGATTCTGAAAATGTTCATAAAACCAGAATCTACGATTTCCAAATTTTCACAAGACTGTAATTGAAGGTTATTAAGAAAAAATCAAATAACCACCCAACACTGGTCTTGACTCTTGACCCATTAGGCATCAATCATGGTAAAGGAGGAAATCCAACAATGGATTTGGCCCATACACTAGGTTCCTTTGCAAACACCAACTGTGAATGAACACAAGAAGTACCAAGAGCCCTTGGCCCCAGATCAATCATTAACTATCCAACAACCCTCTGCTAGATCAACACCTGCCATGTAGTGTTTTGCAAACACAAGGGGATGGATGACTTATTCCACAAACTCCTACGAAATGGGGGCCAAGTAGGACAGCAGCAATGATAGGTGACTGACTGGCCCATTTCAAACACCAAATGTTTGCACTCATCTATTTTCTGAAGTTTTGAAATTAGTATGACTGACAGCCTCTTCCTCACACCATAGGCACTCATGTACCTACTGGCATGATTTTGCATGCACATTACGCACAAATTTAAAATCTTTGATATCCTGCCACATCGTAGTGCTTTGGAACATAGCAGCAAGGCCCAAGAAGAAAAGCATCTAAGTCCCAATGACAAAGGCAAACAGCAAGTAACCAATAAATCATTTGCAGGGAGAAGTGGGTGGAAGCCAACCTATTGTCACATGCTACAGCTCCCCATATAATGGAGGAGGCTTGAATGTTTTTTGAGGGCAATTGATATCCCTGTAATGACTGAGAAGGCACAACCATGTAGTCCCAAACTTTGTCTTAGTAGCCAATATCAAAGAATCTGATCATGATGATCGACAGTACAAGCCATCTACCATTTGGAATGGTCAGTAAAACGTTCCTTTGACTTGGTCTTCGTGCTCCTGCCCTTTCTAAGGCTTCCTCACTCTAAATTCCTAACTAATCTGTGCATCCTATATGACACACAGGGTTAGCTGGAGTCTTCTCGGACTCAATCCAAACTCAACTCACTAATTAAGTCTAAACTCACTAGGACTTAGTCTTAATGTGACTTCACACAAAGCCATTCTCAGCTTCCCAAGGGACAACACCAAGTGATGTCCATAGACAACATCAAGTTGTCTTGAACATCACCGAAATGCCCCAAAGGGTAATTTGAAGTGACACTTGATGTTGCCTTGGGACAACACAAGGTTGCCCCAAGAGCAAACTTTCATTTCTCCAACGACAAGCCTCACTTGTGTCAAGTCCAATCTTGGAACGCGTCAACTCAATCCACAAGGTGAATTGGGGAGTTGAACCCTAGTCCACCACCTTGGTTTAACCACCCATGCCACCAGAGTGCTCCTTCACGATGGTCTTGGTGTGAAGCATACCCCACACAAGTTGAAAGGCATGTCACTTAGATGCACCTCATGGAGGTCAATGGTTTTTTTATTTTCCTATCATTTTGCCCTTTCATGACAAGCCTCCATTCATCATGCACCTCCCACAAGTTGGTTTGCGATTAGCTACTTCTTGATGTTGGTTTTATTTGTGTTGTGTCCGTTTGGTCTAAACATGAAAAGAATCTTAAGCATCACCTGTGTGAGTTTGCATTATCATTTGTGATGACTTTCAATATTTCT
>Ga0116226_10004849_pt1 | contig 11954 bp, 13 predicted proteins | sample S1TSphfallax_FD_89692 | JGI IMG/M metagenome (GOLD analysis project Ga0116226, IMG submission 89692) | Host-associated microbial communities from peat moss isolated from Minnesota, USA - S1T2_Fa - Sphagnum fallax MG | ecosystem: Host-associated > Plants > Peat moss > Unclassified | place: USA... | reverse complement strand
TTATAACATTGATCAAGTAAATTTCCCTCTTTATATAAACGATAAAGATGCTAAAGGCAACCCTCTTCCAAATTTTGGTGTTGGTGCGGGCGGCACGGTGTGCTGCTATAGCGCGAATGGCTATAGTTATACTAGCCAGGGCGTTGATTTGGAGCTGGCAGGTGAAATCATCAAGGGGTGGAACTTCTCCGGCTCGTATGGCTATGATTTTACCAAGCAGAAGTCTATTCACGCACCGACCCCCGGTGCGCCAACCCAATCACAACAGCCGCGAAATCTGATCAAGCTTTTCACCACCTACAAATTTCAGTCCGATAGTTGGCTGAATCACGTTTCGGTGGGCGGCGGCTTCAACTACCAAAGCCGAACATTCTTTGATGTTCCACTTGAAAATTTCTATAATTTGCAGAAGGGGTACGGGCTTCTCAACCTGAGGGCGGAATATGAGTTCGATAAGCACTGGGATCTCGGGCTAAATATTAATAACGCCACAAATACGAAGTACTTCACCACTCTGGGCGCACAGGGTGGCGGGCAGTTCTATGGTCAGCCAGCTTCCTATACATTAAGCCTCAAGGCGAAATGGTAGGGTAAAGCCGCATGGCGCGCCGGGGCTATGCCGCCCCGGCGTCTTTCTCAAGAGCGGAATACGCAACCCGCCGAACCGACGCCACCGCCATAGTCAGACGCTCACTTGCAGGGCATGTCTGTATCGGCGGCTGCAGGTCCCCGCACCCAAATCATACTCATACCCCAGTCTATCATAACCAACACAAAACCGACCCTAGACTCAGCTTAACGACCTTTAAGGGTTTGCGGGGTTAAGTGTTCGTTAGCGGTGAAGATGGGTTGAGGAAATGGCGATCTGTCACAGGCGTTTTGGTCTTGCCGTCGGATTGTTCGCCGCCCTGTTAATCGTTCCTGCGCCATCGCGTGTATCGGCTGGATCGAGTTCCAAAACTACGACGACGAGCTGCGGCTGCGCCACGCCGACGGGACATGACATTGTTGTTCCGACAACGTCGGTTCCCAATCTAAATGTGACATCATCCAGCGAAGGTAGTTCGTCGGCGTCGTCTTCGGCTGGGGCGAGCGGCGGGGGGAGCGCGAGCTTCGTCACCACCGGCGGATCAGGGACGAGTTCGACCGCCGGAAGTTCGACAGCGACAACCAGTACAACAACCACAAGCAGCCTAAGCGCGGCGACAGTGAGCGCTCTTTCCAACGCTGCAGCCAACAGCGGGGGTGGAGGATCAAGCTGGTCTTTAGAGCAAGGGGCGTCCGGCCTGATTCCGGCCCTGCATGTCGAGGGGGCTTCCGGTCCCGTTTGCATTGAAACCCATAGCGTAAAGGTAATCGCGGTTCAGGCGGTATGTCTGGATGACAAGGCCGTCCCCCATCCCGCATCCCAGGTCGATCCCGAACGCGATGTTAAGGTGGGCTATCAAGGGGAAATCTTCCGCTGTATCGCCGGCGCACGGATGCAGTACACCTTGGGCGCCTTTAACGGGCAGGCGAACTTTGACCGCGGCCAGACCGTGACCTGTGAAAAGGGTATGGCGCTTTATTATGGCGCTGATGGCGGCCTGGCCTGCAAGCCTCAAAAACCTGCGCGTGATTGCAATGAGCGGTCGCTTCTTCGGCGCTATGGCGCGGGCATAAAGCTGATCAAGGCGGCGACCCAGACCTGTGTTGCGCCCCATCGTGAGCAGACCACCGACGCCGGTCTCAACCTAACTCTGGATGGCGGGGTCGGCGGTCTTGTCCGTTAGAGCCGTCTTCGCCGCAGCAGGTTAGGGCTTAAAGGGCGGCGGCGGTCGACCCGCCCCTTGCAGCGTCAACATCCAGCCGGGGTATTCCGGCGGCAGGGAGCTCACGGCGTCCAGTCTGGCGATATCCTCAGCTGTCAGAACCAGGTCGGCGGCAGCCAGATTGTCCTGCAATTGCTCCACCCGTTTGGCGCCGATAATTACGCTGGTCACAAAGGGCTTGAACAAGATCCAGGCCAAAGCGACCCTCGCTGCGGAAACGCCATGGGCGTCGCCGACCTCCCGCAGGACATCAATACAGTCATAGGCGCGGGCCTTATTTAGCGGCGGGAAGTCGAAGCTGGTGCGGCGGCTGCCCTCCGGCCCCTCCGTGTCGCGCCTGTATTTGCCGGAGAGGAAGCCACCGGCCAGGGGCGACCAGACCAAAACGCCCATGCCCTGATCCATGACCATGGGAACGATTTCCCGCTCCAAGTCTCGGCCCGCCAGCGAATAGTAGGCCTGAACCGTCTCAAACCGGGCCAAGCCGCGATAGTCCGCCACGCCCAGGGCCTTCATCATGCGCCAAGCCTGCCAGTTGGACGCGCCCACATAGCGCACCAGCCCTTCGCGAACCAAATCATCCAAGGCGCGCACGGTCTCCTCCACTGGCGTGCATGCGTCTGTGCCGTGAATCTGATAGAGATCAATATGATCGAGCTTGAGCCGATCCAGACTGGCCTTGACGCTGTCCATGATATGTCCGCGCGATGAGCCACGATCATTGGGGCCGGACCCCATTTCACCATTCAGTTTCGTGGCGATCACCACGTCCGTGCGTTTGACGCCCAGATTGATCAGGGCCTGACCCAGCAGGCTTTCTGACTGGCCGCCGGAATAGACATTAGCCGTATCGATGAAGTTGACCCCACCCGCGAGGGCGGTCTGAACAAGCGTCTCGACCTCAGCCTGATTAAGCTGCCCCACGGCCGCCCAACGGCCGCTTCCGCCGAAGGTCATGGTCCCCAGACAGATTTCGGAGACGAACAGGCCGGTGCGACCCAACTGACGATAACGCATGTCAAAGCCTTTCTTAACGCCCTTATTAAATAGGCGCCGACCCCACCGGAATCGATGGCTGACAGGTGGGATCGGCCTCGCACACGGCTACGACTTCAGCTAGGCCGGGGTGTGTCACACAAGGCCGGGACCGAACTTTGAACTATCGCCACGCTTTTCACGCCGGAAATTTCGCTGATGTGATGAAGCACGCCATTCTGCTGCAAATCCTGGCCCGCCGGGATCAAGACACACCCTTGACCGTGCTCGATACCCATGCCGGAACGGGGCTTTATGATCTGCATGGCGAGGCGGCGCAGAGGTCCGGCGAGACCGCTTTGGGCGTCGGAAGATTGATGGCCGATCCGGCGGCGCCTGTCGCTTTTGCGCCGTTGATCGCGGCCGTGCAAAACGCCAATCCACACGGCGGTCTGCGCTGGTATCCGGGCTCGCCCCACCTGATCCGGAATGCGCTCAGGGCGGGCGATACATATCTCGGGTGCGAGCTTAGGGCCGATGACCATGCGCTGCTGGCCCAAGCGGCCGGATCTTCAACTGGGCGAGCCGGGCCTAAGGCGCAGTTCCTTCATCGCGACGGCTATCTGGAGGCCAAGGCGCAGATTGAGGGGACGGCGGGACCACGCCTTCTCCTCATTGATCCCCCTTTTGAACGGGGCGATGAGTATTCGGCGGTTTTGGAGATCTTGAGTCGGATGCGGGCGCGCCCAGACATTGCCGCCGCGGTCTGGACGCCGATCAAGGACCTGCAGACCTTTGATCGGTTCCTGATGGGCGTAGCCGACGCAGGCCATCCCAGCGCGGTGGCGGCGGAGGTGCGGCTGCGGCCGCTGGACAATCCGCTAAAGCTGAACGGCTGCGCCTTGATTCTGGTCAACACGCCGGATGTGGCTAAGGCGGCGTCAGCCATCTGCGCCTGGACTGCTCGGGCCGCAGGTGGGCCGGGCGCAATGGGTCAGGTATGTGATCTCCATGGCCGACCCCTGATCAAACTTTAACGATATAGAAGTCGTGGACCGCTAAGCAAATTCCTCAAGATGTCTTATATAAAGAGCATCATTCGCCCCCGCCCTGAGGAGCTGCTGCAATGTTCGGCCTGGGTCGCCGCAAGCAGAAGACAGAGGTTGAAGCCGAGACGCCGCCCGTCGCTCTGCCCCCTCTGGCGTCGGCTGTCATCCTCGCCGCCGGCGCCGGCGTCGCCTTCTGGTGGTGGACCCAGTGGGCGCGCGGTCGAGCTGAGAGCGAAGCCGTGGAGACACCGACTTTGATCCTAGCGCCCATGGCACCGCCGCAAACACCTTGTGAGCCGACGGACTCAGCGCCAGATCCTTCGGCCACTCAATCGTCTAAATCCCGCCGTCGCCGCAAGCCGTCGGATCACCTCGAAAGCACTTCAGCCGAGGACGCCTCATGATCTTCGCCAAGACGGACCAGGAGCTTAAGAGCCTGCGCGCCAGTGTGCAGTTTGTCGGACGCCTATCCGATAGTCTGGTGCGCCTCGGCCCCTTATCCCTCGGCATAGACGGGGTATTGAGCTGGATTCCGGGGCTGGGCGAGATTTATAGCGTCGCCGCCGCCCTTTTTATTCTGTTCCAGGGCGTGCGAGCGCGGGTGGCCTGGCCGGTTCTGGCGTTCTGCGCCGCCCTCATGTTCGGCCGCGCCCTTCTGGACGCCGTCCCCTTCGCCGGTCCCCTGGCGGCGGATATCTTCACTGCACACAAATGGTCCGCCCGCCTAATCACAGACGCTATAGATCGCAAACTGACGCAGACGTCGCCAAATCCGGTTGGCGCCTTCGGTTGGAGCGGCCGCAGACCCGCGCCGATAACAGGCGTTTAGGCGTCGAATTCCAGTCCCGTGTCGCGATAAAAGGCCTTATCTTCCTGCCAGTCGGGCTGGACCTTGACGTGCAAGAACAGGTGAACCGGCCGGTCGAGGATATCAGCCAGGTCTTCCCGCGACTTCTGGCCGATCCATTTCAGCGTCTGTCCGGCCTTGCCTAGGATGATCGCACGCTGGCCCTCACGCTCGACAAATATGGTCTGCTCAATCCGCGCTCCACCATCCTTGGTCTCGGAAAAGCCTGTTGTTTCTACGGCTGCGGCATAGGGCAGCTCTTCATGGACGCGCAGATAGAGCTTTTCTCGGGTGATTTCAGCGGCGAGCAGACGCACGGGCAGGTCGGCGGTCTGATCTTCGGGATAAAGCCAGGGGCTCTCCGGCATCAGGGCCGCCAAGCGAGCCTTAAGATCGGCGACGCCGGAGCCGTTCTCGGCGGAGATCATAAAGACCTCGCTATAGACCTCTGTGGCGAACAGGCGATCCGCCAGGGCCAACAGCTTGTCGCGCTTGACAAGGTCAATCTTGTTCAGCGCCAGGATCACCTTTCGCGTCCCGGCTTTCAGCCCCGTCACTATGCTTTCCGCATCCTCCACCGAACGGTGCTGGGCGGCGGTCGCAGTGTTTTCGCCCTGGGCTGTCTCGCCCTCCGCATCCACCAGATGAACGACGGCGTCGGCGTCTTCAGCGCCGGCCCAGGCGGCCCGGACCATGGCCCGGTCGAGCCTGCGGCGTGGTGTGAAGACGCCGGGCGTATCCACCAAGACAATCTGACTCTCGCCCGCCATGGCGACGCCGCGCACCGGAAATCGGGTCGTCTGAACCTTGCGGGTGACGATAGAGACCTTGGCTCCGACTAAGCGGTTGACCAGGGTGGACTTGCCGGCGTTGGGCGCGCCGATCACGGCGGCGAAGCCGGCGCGGGTCGGAAGGGTATTTTGGCTCATAATACGCCTTCGCGATCAAGCAGGGCCTGGGCCGCAGCTTTTTCGGCCAACTGACGTGAGGAGCCCTGACCTTGGGCGGGTGGAAGACCATCCACCAAGACCTGGACGGTGAAGATGGGAGCGTGTTCAGGGCCGTCCCGCGCAATGACGGCATAGTCGGGCAGGGGGCGTCCACGCCCTTGCGCCCATTCTTGAAGGTAAGTCTTGGGATCTTTCGGGCGTGGCGCGGACAGGGCCTGGAACTCGTCCGCCCAGATATCTAGAAAAATACGCCGCATTTCCTCCAGACCGCCATCCAGATAGATGGCCGCCATAAGCGCCTCGCAGGCGCCGGCGAGGATCGAGTCCTTGTCGCGTCCGCCGGTGCGGGTTTCTGCGCTGGATAGACGCAAGGCGGGGCCGAGCGCGATAGCGCGCGCCACCCGAGCGCAGGTTTGGCGATTAACCAGAGCGTTTAGGCGCGGCGCCAGGTCGCCCTCGCTGGCGTCTGGATCGCGCGCTATCAGGCGTTCAGCCGTGAGAAGGCCGAGCACCCGGTCGCCCAGAAACTCCAGCCGCTCATTATCCCGGCCCGGCTTGGCCGTTCCGTCGCCGACGCTGGAATGGGTTAGGGCGCGTTCCAGAAGAGCGCGGTCCTTGAACACATAGCCGAGGCGGGCCTCCAGCCGTTCGACCGCCTCAACACGTGTGTTCATCACACATCGTCTTGATCATCCGAGCAGGTGGAAAAAACGGCTCCATCGCGCCTTCGTCAACCAGGTCCAGGGCTTGAAGAGCGAAGCGGCCGGTTTCCAGGAAAACAGGATGATGTCAGCGCGGCCGACCAAATCCTCAGCCGGCACGAAGCCGACGCCCAGATCCGGTGAAATATGGCTATCAACACTAGCGTTCCAGGGACAGGACGCCTCGCCGGGCGCCACATCGCCGGGATCAAACCGGCTATCGACGGAGTCGTCGCGATTATCGCCCATCATGAAGAAGCAGTTGGGCGGCACAGTGTATACGGCGGTATTGTCCGCAGGGCCGTCAGGGCCAAAGCTGTTGGTGATGAAGCTTTTCCCCCCGGGCAGGGTTTCCTTGAACCGGGTCACGGGCGGGCTGAACATCTCATCTGAGTCCGGCTCGCCCGCGCCGAGCGATGTTCGCTGCACCGGCACGCCGTTTATGTGTAGAACGCCATGGGTCACCTGAATCTGGTCGCCCGGCAGGCCGATCAAGCGCTTGATGTAGTCGGTTTTGCCGTCGCGCGGTAGCTTGAAGACGATGATGTCGCCGCGATGAGGCGTTTGTCCTAACAACCGCCCATGGCCGATCTGAGGGCTGAAGGGGATGGAATGGCGGCTCCAGCCATAGGCGAATTTCGAAACGATAATATAGTCCCCGACCAGGAGATTGGGCTCCATCGAAGCCGAGGGAATTGTGAAGGGCTGAAACAGCGCGATCCGGAGTACAAGCGCGATCAGGAGCGCGTAAACGATGGTCTTGCCCAGTTCACCAAGCTCAGCCATGGGGCCGCCCGCGCTCGTCTTGCTGGTCATCTTGGCCTCGCTCTTAGCTGGAGCGTTGGTCAGACTGGTCATGTGCGGCGACTCTTCGGCGGCGGGGTGTTCGTTTGGCGACATAACCTGCTTCGGTAAAGCGTCCGGAATGAGGCGGCAAGTCTGATTGCGTTTTGGCCCCCATTGCGGCCGACGGGCTCGATCAGGCGGGGAGGGCCTCAATCACGACAAAAGCCTGGGCGTAGGGGTGATCATCAGTGATGCTGAGATGCACTCGGGCCGCCATGCCCGGCGGGGTGAGGGCGAGAAGCCGCCCCGCCGCCCCGCCCGTCAGGGCCACAGTAGGCTGACCGCTGGGGAGGTTCACAACCCCCATGTCGCGCCAATAGACGCCCTGGCTGAGGCCGGTGCCGAGCGCCTTGGCGCAGGCCTCTTTGGCGGCGAAGCGTTTGGCGAAGGTGGCGGCGGGATCGCTCCGGCGCGCGGCCCGGCGCCGCTCAACCTCGGTGAAGATGCGGTGGGTGAAGCGATCCCCGAATCGATCCAGAGAGGCCTGGATGCGGCGGATATCCATCAGGTCGGAGCCAACCCCGATAATCATGACAACACGCCCAGCCTGGCATCGTCCATCAAGGTGCGCATGCGGCGGATGGCGCCGTCCAGCCCGGTGAATATCGCCTCCCCGATCAGGAAATGGCCGATATTCAGCTCCGCCAGTTGAGGAATAGCGGCGACCGGTCGAACCGTGGCGTAATCAATGCCATGGCCGGCATGGACCTCCAGTCCCCGCTCATCTGCGAAGACGGCGGCGGCGACCAGACGCCTCAGTTCCCGCCCTGCGCGCGCCTCTTCTCCCCGACGCACTGCCTCGCAATAGGCGCCGGTATGAAGCTCCACTACGTCGGCTTGAAGATCGGCGCAGGCTCCAATTTGCGCCTCAGACGCCTCGACGAACACCGACACCCGCACGCCCGCGGCTTTCAGTGCGGCGACAGCGGCGCCCACGCGATCTCTGGCGCCCGCTACATTCAGCCCGCCTTCGGTGGTCACCTCCTCGCGTCGCTCCGGCACCAGACAGGCGGCCCGCGGACGGTGGCTGAGACCAATGCCCAGCATCTCGTCCGTGACCGCCATTTCAAGGTTAAGCGGAATGCCGCGACGACGACACAGGTCCGACAGTTGATCAATATCCGCATCGGAGATGTGACGGCGATCTTCGCGCAGATGGGCGGTTATGCCGTCCGCGCCCGCCGCGATCGCGGCCTCAGCCGCCCGCACAGGCTCTGGATAGGTCTCGCCACGGGCGTTCCTGATGGTGGCCACATGATCAATATTAACGCCCAAGCGAAGGCGAGAGGATGGGCTCATGCCGATAGCCTGCGACTGCCGGGGTCCGTTACCGGAATGGCGGCCAGTTCAGGGGGAACCTGATCCGCCGGATAGGCCGGAACCTTGTGCCGCGCCAGGGCGATGAGCGGCGCGCCTACCTCCGCCTCGCCGCCGGAGCGATCAACGATACAGGCTGCGCAGACAACTTCTCCGCCCGCCCCGCGAATGGCGGCGATGCACTCGCGCGACGACAGGCCCGTCGTGACGATATCCTCCACCATGGCCACGCGCTTGCCCGGCTCCAACATGAAGCCGCGTCTCAGTTTGAACTGTCCCGCCTCGCGTTCGACATAGAGCGCCGTCACGCCCAGCCAGCGGGCGGTTTCATAGCCGGGTATGATTCCCCCGACGGCGGGGGAAACCACCACATCAACCTCGCCCGCTTCGCTGCGAATCTTCTCGGCCAAGGCCTTGCAAAGACGCTCAGCCCGCGCCGGCTGCATGAACACGAGGTTCTTCTGCAGAAACACCGGGCTGTGCAGACCTGATGAGAGAACGAAATGCCCCTCGCGCAAGGCGCCGGCGGCGCGGAACTCTTCAATCACGTCATCAGAGGTCATCAAAGGCTTTGGGCTCCACTGAACGCGACAGCAACTAGGGTTTAAGTCCTGCTCGCCCCGGTCCACAAGCCCGTCTGCATGATTTCAGGCGGCGACCGCCTGGCGCAGTCTGGACGCCGCTCCCATCAAACCCCGGGCGAACCGGGCCAGATGTGGCACGAAGGTCGGCCGGATCAGGCGCGGATCGTAGAGCCCCAGGCGACGCTCATTCTCGCTGAGGCAAAGGTCTAGAAGGTCGGCCAATTGAATGTCGGCGATGGCTTCGCCGCCCTGAACGGTGAAGTTGGTCTCCTCCGCCGTGCCCACATCCTTGGCCAGCCCAATCCGTTCATAGCCCAGGAACAGCCAGACGGCCCAGACCTTCAGCTCGAACAAAGCCCGGCGCCAGAGAGGAAGCCGCCGCCTATGCCAGCCGACCCAGTTAACGAAGAACAGGATGTGGCGGCCCTCTTCCCGGATGACGGGTTCAAACGTCTCCACCAGTTCAGGCGGGAAGTAGCCGGTGCGACGAGCCGCCTCGAATAGGCCAAAGGCGAAGAAACTGTCTATGCACTCCGAAAAACCTGTCACCATAAAGGCCCATTCCGCATCCCGCGGCGCGCGATAGTCCGGCTCCGGCTTCAAAGCGATGCCATAGGCTTTAACGAGGTTGGACAGCACATGCTTGTGGCGTCCCTCCTCGAAGCCGTTCAGCTCCACCGCCCGCTTCAGGAGGGGATCGCGCACTACATCAGCATAGGCCATCACGTGCGCCTTGGCCCGTCCCTCCGTCTGCACCGCGATGTCCCAGATCGGCAGTCGGGTAATCCGATTCAGCGCGTCGGGCTCAAGTTTAGGCCAGTTGATCACGGCCGGGCGATAAGGATCGAACGTATCTAGAAGAGTCCGGCAGAACAGGCGCTTATGCGCCTCACCGCCCAGGGTGATCTTGACGTCGGGCGCAGGCGCCGCCGCGTCCGATACTTCCAGATGCAACGCCGTCGAATGATTCATACGCCAACTCCACGCCACAGAACTGTGTGAAGAGATTGGCGGCCAATTGGGCGAAATCGAGACGGGTCCGGTCAGATATCGTCACACAAGATCGTGAGCCGTCAGACCCGCCTAAACCCGCTCCAGCGCCAAGGCCACGCCCTGGCCGACGCCGACGCAAAGCGTGCAAAGCGCCCGCCTTGCTCCAGTGCGCTGCATCTGCCGGATCGCCGTCAGGGCCAGGCGCGCCCCACTCATGCCGAGAGGGTGGCCCAGCGCAATGGCGCCGCCCTGGGGATTGACGTGCGGGCTGAACGGATCGACGCCCAGGCCTCGCAGCGAGGCGATGACCTGGCTGGCGAAGGCCTCATTGATTTCAATCAGGTCGAAATCTTCGATAGCAAGACCCAGCCGCGCCATCAGCTTCTGGGACGCCGCCACAGGCCCTATCCCCATGATCCGAGGTTCGACCCCCGCCGTGGCCATGCCCAGCACCCGGGCCTGGGGCGTCAGGCCATGCCGGATCGCCGCCGCTTCGGAGGCCAGGATGAGGGCGGCAGCGGCGTCATTGACGCCGGAGGCATTGCCGGCTGTGACAGTCCCATCCTTGCGAAAGGGCGTCTTCAATCGGGATAAGGCCTCCAGCGTCGTATCCGGGCGCATATGCTCGTCGGTGTCAAAGACGAAGGTCTTGCCCTTGGCGTCCTTGGCCGCAACCGGCGTAATCTCCTCAGCAAACCAACCGACGCCCTGGGCCGCTGCGGCCCTCTGCTGGCTCTGATAGGCATAGGCGTCCTGATCAGCGCGACTGATCTTGAATTCCTCTGCTACATTCTCACCCGTTTCCGGCATGGATTCAACGCCATACTGGGCTTTCATAAGTGGATTGATAAAGCGCCATCCGATGGTGGTGTCCTCAATCTGGGCGGCGCGTTGAAAGGCGGTTTCCGCCTTGCCCATCACAAGGGGCGCACGGGTCATGGACTCCACGCCGCCGGCCAAGAAAAAGTCGGCCTCGCCGGCGCGGATGGCGCGGGCGGCGGCGCCCACGGCGTCGAGCCCTGACGCACAAAGCCGGTTCACTGTCGCGCCGGGAACGGAACTGGGCAAGCCTGCCAAAAGCGCCGCCATACGGGCGACATTGCGGTTGTCCTCTCCGGCTTGGTTAGCGCAACCCAAAAGAACCTCATCCAGCGCCGCCCAGTCCAAGCTCTCATGACGCGCCATCAGGGCCTTGATCGGGAGCGCCGCCAGATCGTCAGTGCGAACATGGGCGAGGCTGCCGCCGAAGCGGCCGATAGGCGTGCGAACGCCATCACAGATAAAGGCGTCCATCGCCGGGTTCAAACCGCCTCTGCGATCTTTAATCCGACGCTATAACTCGCCTCGGTCTTTGCCGCGACCTCCTCCAAAGTCACGTCAGGCGCCAGTTCGATCAAGGTCAGGCCCGCGCCGCCCGTCTTGTCCACCTCGAACACCGCCATGTCGGTTATGATCAGATCGACGCAGCCCGCGCCGGTCAGGGGCAGGGCGCAAGCTTTCAGTACCTTGGATTCACCAGCCTTATTGGCGTGCTCCATCACCACGACGACGCGCTTGACGCCGGCCACCAGGTCCATGGCCCCGCCCATCCCCTTCACCATCTTGCCGGGAATAGTCCAGTTGGCGATGTCGCCCTTCTCTGAAACCTCCATGGCCCCTAGAATGGTCAGGTCGATATGGCCGCCGCGGATCATGGCGAAGCTGTCGGCGGAGCTGAAATAGGACGTGGTCGGCAGCTCCGTAATCGTCTGCTTGCCTGCGTTGATCAGGTCCGGGTCCTCCTCCCCCTCATAGGGAAAGGGGCCCATGCCCAGCATACCGTTTTCGCTTTGCAGGGTTAAATGGACGCCGTCTGGGATATAGTTGGCTACGAGAGTCGGG
>Ga0116226_10004848_pt1 | contig 11957 bp, 9 predicted proteins | sample S1TSphfallax_FD_89692 | JGI IMG/M metagenome (GOLD analysis project Ga0116226, IMG submission 89692) | Host-associated microbial communities from peat moss isolated from Minnesota, USA - S1T2_Fa - Sphagnum fallax MG | ecosystem: Host-associated > Plants > Peat moss > Unclassified | place: USA... | reverse complement strand
TATTCTCAGTATGATCATGAAAAACCTACTGTTTGTTTTTTTCAATATTTTGTTTATGTAGGTCTGCGGGTGGTGGTTGGAATAATAATAATAATAATAATAATAATTATGGACCAAATTCAAATCAATATTATGGTCAGCAACAATCCAATATGTATTCCTCCAATTCTGGTATGTTATTTTTTAAATGAAAAATTGAAAAATAAAATTTTGTTTTAGGTTGGGGTCCATCACAACGTTGATCTGTTATATAAACTTTATTTTTCTTGAACGCGAGTGACCTATTTTTGTTTGATGAGAGAGAATTCATTACATTCAGCAAGTTTTCTTTCTATTTGTAATGTATTTTGTGCAGATCACATTGTTGTTTTTACTCTTTTTTTTGTCTCTCTCTCTCATTTTGCACGGTCTCACATCGAATCTAAACTGTTTGTTTTTTCGAAAGGTCGTCACCCGCACTTATCGTTTGTTTTTCTTTCTATATATAACAAACTTTTTTTTTTCTGTTTTGTCGAATTCTATAAGAATCTGTATGATGACGATGATGATACAAAAGGAAAAACAACGACGTAGTAGAAGTATATAATTTTGAATGAATAACCGATCGGATCCATCTTTTTGTCCTTAAAAATGCAATTAGTGTGATTTAATAGGATGAATCAATGAAAAATTATAGAATTGCGTCGTTGGAATAAGCGTCATTGAGTAGTAATGGGTGTGTCTGATGATTTATTTAAAATGATGAGAGGAAGCACGAACGAAAGGGGTGTGTATGTGCACATATGTCTAATATTTGAAAATGACAAAAGAAATAGAACATTTGATCACATTTTAGAATTATTTAATTAAGAAATTCCGTGGAAATGAAAACAGCTGCTACAAATAGAAAAATATTTTTGATTAAAAAGTCAAATTTATTAAATATCTTCATCGTGATAATACGAATAACTCCAAAATAAAATATTTTCTATAATTTCTTATCTCAAAAACAAAATATTTATATTATAATCATTAAAAAAAAACCTATTGACCTTAGTTTTAAGAATATGATGTAGGTCATCACATTGAATCTTATAAAAAATAAAGAAGAAAAATCTAACTGATAATATTGTTATTCATTATAAGCGCAAGAGAATGAAAAAAAGATGTGCATATTTAATCGGTTCATCGATAGTTATAAATCGATCATCAAACAAGGCTGACACTGCTTTCTTTTTTTTTCTTCTCCTATCCACCATATAGACATGCAGTCAACCGTAAACAAAAGAAATAAAATATGGCTCATATCCAAATATTTCATCATTGCTTCTTAGATCATTTACGCTTCGTATATATCATGGCAAATATCCAAATGATGCAATTGAAGTTTAAAATATTTAAAAAAAAATCACCTAATCCATTTTTAATATTCTGCTCTTCAACGAAAAATTCTTTCATCCAGTCTTCGTATCATTTAATCAAAAAAAGAAACTAATCATCATTTCAATGATTATAAATCAAATATACTGCCTCTCCCTTTTCATAAAATCACTGTATATCAGTAAATCGATCATGTTCTTTTCCTCTTTTCTTTGTATAAAAGTTTGTCTTTCGTTTTGGCTCGAATCCAACATCATGAATATGCTGACGAAATAAGAAAGAGAGAGTGAATAAGAGAAATACATTCTCCAATCGAAATATTTAGTACAAGACACACCTCCTTTTCTTTTTCTCTGTTCTCTTAAGCATTTCATCATGCTATCTATGTTAACAATGATAATATAAATATGGACGATGCCGGCCCATTTTATTTCATATATCATACGAAAACTAAAAAACCAAGTCGCATACAAACCTATCAAAGATTTTCTACATTTGAAATGGATTTTTTCCGTAAGTTAATTTAATTTTCTTTTTCAAATCTTATTTTATCTTTTATCTTTATTATTGATTAGAAGTACTTAATAATCTTCCAAGCAAACTACTAAATTTAACTGTAGTTCAATTACCGAAACGAAAACAATTTTCACTCAAAGATGTATCAGCACATTGTACTGAAACTGATTGTTGGATGGTTATTCGAGATCGTGTTTATGATCTAACGAATTTTTTGAGAGAGGTATGTAGATTAAAATTTCAAATAAGACAAAACAAAACAAATTTTTTTTTTCTTTTTTAGCATCCAGCGGGTTCTGATATTATGCTTGAATATGCTGGAACAGATGCAACAATGGCATTTGCTGATAAACCACATAGTTTAGATGCATGGCTAATGTTAGAAAAATATTTAGTAGGCGAATTGATAGCTGAAGAACGGATGTTTGATGATGATTATTCATCCTAGGACTTACTCTTTTTTTATTCTTTATTTTAAAAAATTTGTACGGTGAATTTCTGTCTCACATCCGTGTATATAATGTAAAGATGATGTTTCTTTCTTTCTTTCTTTCTTTTTTTTATTTTTTGTATTCTCATAACGATTATCGCAATGAAATACAAAAATATGATTAAGCATTAAAAAAAAACTTGTATATTAATACCAGCTGTCACGAAACTTTTCAGTATATTCGTTGAAGCTGCAACTGATTTTTTTTGTGCTTTCATATCAAGCAAATATTTACATTCAAAACTCCGGAAGCGAAATGTGTTTTTCAACTAAATCAGTAGAAAAAGAAAATGTAAGTGACCAGAATATTAAGGTGAAGTTCGAATTGGTGGTAAAACATTAACATAAGGATCTTGACCAAGTGATGCTGGAATACGTTTACCAAATGAATGTTTTGCTGATGAAGGTTTATTTGAAAAAAATTTTGTTTCATCATGAGCACCAGGACCTGGTGTTTGATCTATTGATAGAAAATAAAATAAAAATATGAGTTAGTCTTTTTGAAGAGAAAAAGAAAATATTACCTGTCGAATGATTGGTTGATATTTGTGTCCCACCTGTTCGTGATTTTAATGTAATCAGTGTTGTTTTTGCTGTTAATTTTCGAAAGGCTGTCGTTGTGTCATAAGTATCCGGAGCCGGGTTATTTTCTGTTGCTAATGTTGGACTATTTTCAAGACGTGTAGCTATAGACCATGCAGGAAAGGTAACTTTCGATGATTGAAAACCTAAAGTTGGTCGTGCAGGATAATGAAATGGTGTTGGCCAAGTACTTTCACGATTAAAATCAACTTTTGTTGTAAATGGATTTGAATGAGCAAACCATTGTTTTTGCCAAGCAGTACGTGCACCACCTTCTACATGAGAAAAAATTTTCAAATTTTTTTCTTGCTTTATTAAATTGAAAATTTACTTTTTTCAACTAAACATCTCCTTCCAAATGTATATGCTGGAGCATTTTTTTCTCGACATGATTTACGTGGTAAAATATATGAGCATGGTGATGGACTACCATCATCTTCAGCATATTGTACAATAAAATGACCAGTAACTGGATGGATGAATGAAGGTTTTTCTCTAGTTAATTAAATTCAAAATTATAGATCAAGTTTTTGATTTCTGTTTCATTTACCTATACATAAGTGAAATATCAGTTGGTAATGTATAAGGAATATCTTCTTTTACTTGACCACTGTTATAATTTGATGTTGATTTAATTTGATTATGTTCTGATGAGATTGCTGTTGTATATTGTTGATCATTTTGTGTTGTTATATCACTTGGATTTCCTAATTCAATTTGAAATGTTTCCGATCGAATAGGTTCATATAGTAATGTTGGACTTTTAAGTGCGGCTTGTTGTCGTTTAAGTGCTAAACGTGTTGGTACAAGTAAACTTTTATTCTTTAATAATGATGCTGAAAATTTTTGATAACTTTCTCGACGTTTTGAAGTTCGAGAAACAAAATTATGTGCGAATGAAACTAATGATATATCATGTGGATGATTTCTAACCGGTGTCATTCTTGATGTTGCTAAATCTCCCATGCTTCTTGATCTTGCTGTCACTGTGCGACTGCGAATATTATTCGAAGGTGATGAGTCCGTTACAGAAATCATTGTATTGATTTCAATTTTTGTTGTATACACAAATGTTAAACGACATCATCATGTGTTTTTATTTTAATGTTATTTGTCGATGCATACATCAAACAAGTTTTATTATTTCTATTTTTTTTTTAAACAAAATTTCAACTTAACAGCATTGATTTGTTGGACACGAGGGAAAGAAGAAAGAATGTACAAGACGACAAATAAATATATTTATTGTCAAACAAGGACAAAGCTATTCAGAAGGAAAAAGAATTAAATATTTCAAAATCAATTGACACTAGCATAGGTTACGATCGTTCTGAGTACAATGCGATGTAGGCGTAGATGAGAAAAACTATTCAATGCACCAGATGTTTCACACTCATAAAATTGTGTTGAGGTCAGAAACATTACTTGAGTCATGAAGTATAGAAATCTATCAAATCAGAATTTTGAAAAAGTATTATTATTAACAAAAATAAACAAAAACAATGTTCCTAAATTAATCTTAATCATTTAAAATTTTATTATCAAATATATAATCAATCATATCAACATATGATCCAAGTAGATTCGCTTCAGCATCATAACACATTTTTTGTCGAATTTTATTTTCAATTCCATAACACATTTTTTTATGATAATAATGTTTTAAATCAGGTTCAACAGCACGAAATATCGAACATTGAACTGAAAGATTAACAAATTTTGTAAATAAATTAACATCTTCAATTCCCCAATCATGATTATTCATTTCCCATCCACCAATCCGATTTAAATCTCTTTTTCGTACAGCGACATTTCCAAAACCATAAATAGAAAATAAACCAAAATTGTTTTGCACATCAATTATTGGACGATTATCTACCAGAAACATATTTGAAAAAACTGAATAAACTATCGGAAAATATACAGCACAAGATGAAATTGATAATTGATGAATTATTAAACGACGAGTATTAATTAATGATTGCCCCGTAAATATAAGATCGACATCAAGAAAAAAAAGTAATTGATGATCGATAAAATTTTTCGATGCTAATTCTCGACCAAGTCCACGATTATATTTATGTTGAGTTTCATTAATAATTAATAGATGTATAATCAATGGATATCTGACGGTTAATTGATGTATAAAATCAATTATAGAATTTTGATGAAAAAAATAAAGTATTGTTAAAGTAAATTGTTTTTGTCGATCAGGATAATGAAGTATTTCATATTCAAAATTATGAATAAATCGTTTTAATGCTTGATCTTTATTATTTGAAACAACAATAAGATTTAATTGATCATTGGAATCAAGATTTTTTATTTCTCGAAAATGCAAATGATTTTTACTAATAAACGGTTGACGTACATGAAATCGTTTTCGAACGATAGTTGATCGAGATGGAAAAATAGAAACTGCACGAACATTCAGCAATATTTCAACTATTAATTCTAATCCATATTTTGGTATAACACGATGATAACCTAATAGAAAATTTCCATTAATTATTGTCCAATTACTTGAACGTTGATGCCAAAGTTTTTGTAAATGTTCGATATATGATTGAACAGTTGTATCAATATATGATTTCCAACGTGCATCAATTAATTGATAATGTACATCCCGTACAAGATCAAATTCCATTGAATTTAAAAATGTGACATAATTTATTCTATTGATTGATTTCGAACTAGATAAATGAAATTTTCCCTGTTGTTTTCGATAATAAAAACTAAATATTTGTTGAAATGTAGTTCGATTATTAATTGGATGAAGAATAAATGCTTGAGAAATAATTTTTGGTGTAAAATCATATCCAAATGAATAACCAGGACCATAATGATGATAAAATAAAATTTTTGAATTATATGCATTTGTACAACCTATATGAACATGTGTTAAAATACATCGACCTAATTCAACATCTTCATGATTAGTAAGACGTTCAGATTGAAAACACTGATCAAGCCAAGGTCCTAATTGAGATAAAGTTTGTTGAGAAAGAATGATTCCACTTCCACCCATACAAAAATATTTTCCCGGTGGAAAATGAATAGCTGGTCCATTACGTCTTCCAGTTCCACCTTGTCCAATATATAAAGCTTGTTGATGATCGATTGATTTAAGCCATTTCATTAATTCTTGAAGATTAACATATGCATTATCATCTAAACGTAATACCCAAGATGTTCGTTGTCGATAATAGGTATAAATAAATTTCATAGCATAAAAACTTTTTTTTTGTGGTGGATAATCGTTTTCTACATGTTTTAATTTGACAATAAAAAGACAAGATTTGATATTTTTGTTTAAATTGAAAAATATTTTCCGAAGAAATTCTTCTGTACCCGATGTTTTTTCTTCGAGAAATATAATTATTTCAATTTCATTTGTTGTTGTTAATATCCATGTTTCAAGTATAGCTGGTAAATAATCAACTAAACGTTCATAAGATGATAAAACTGCAATAGTTAAAATAATTTTTGATGTTTGATTTTGACATGTTTCAATTGTTCGATATTGAAAATGATTATAAAATGAAGTTGATTTAATTATGTTTAATTTTACAGGAAAATATGGAATTATTGATGGACAATGATTTGGAAGAATTAATTGCCAATAATATAAACCAAAAAAAAAACCAAAAAAAAAGAAGCATATTACAAATAGACTATGCTTCCAACGATTGAATGCCATACGCGGCATTCATCGTTTGCCATAAATAGAAAAAATAATGATCATCATCATTCGTCTAGAGTAATAAAAAAAAACAACAAATTCATTGATTGAATTATTCTGATCAACAAAAATTGAAGCATTTTATATTCAAAATACTACTATAATCTTTAATTTCTATCCTACATGTTTTTCATACCGTTGTATATTATTTTATGTTAAACAAAGAACTTTTGTGTCGATTGAAATTACAAAATATTGCTTTTATATATATATATATATTATTATCGACTTACCTTACTTTTTGTTCTCTATTATATCCTAATATTCCATTTGTACAACATAATTTTATTTTTCTTCTCTCTTTCTGTTCGCTTATATAACTATTGAATAGGTATTAAAAAACTGAAATGAAAATATCATGTCTGATTATTTGATAATAAGTTGAATTTCATATTTTATATCAGATTTCATAGATAGAAAAAACTGCGAACTAATCGGAAGTATTACAGAAAGAAAGTGAGAAAAAGAATATTTTTACGGTTCTTTTTCTCTTAAACATTAAAGAACAAGAAAATGAATCGTAATTTCTATTCATCTAGTTGATTTACCTGAGGGAATAAGCCATATAATAACGAATAACAACCATCTGTTAACCAATCAAGGACTATATACCAAAAGGAGAGATCGAATGCAGTCCGAGATTGAGTTACATGTTGATTCAACAAGTAAGAGAGCATGACATCGATAGATGAAGACATATACATTCGATTTCTGTGATCTTATTATATCGTAGAAAAGTGTTTATGAATGTATTTTTTTTTACAAGTATTTCATTTATTTAAAAAAGAAAAAAGATTGCTACACTGAGAAGAAAGAAAAAAGGAATAATAAGAATTAATTTAGTCTAAAATAAAATTTTTTTTTATGTTTTTAATTATAAATCATTATTTGATTTAATAGTTGAATGTGAACGATATAATTGAAAATTAACCATACCACGCATACCTCTTGTATCATGTTCAATGCCAGGTGCCCATGCTCGACATGTTACACTAATAAGACGATTTAATGGTAAATTTTTAAATTGAACAAGTACAAATGGTTGAACATGATCTGGAGCATTACTAGAATATAAAAATCGAATGAAATTATTTTTTTTTTAGGAAAATTTTACCGATATGGAAAGAAATAATATGGTATAATACCATATTTTGATGAACCAGATAGTGTTTCTAATGAAAAATAAGTTATATCAGTTAAAACATCATTATCGACAGCATTCTATGTTATAAAAAAAACAACAATTTTATTTTTCTTCATACATTTAATACGATGTAATGAGATACATACCGATCCTTGACATATTATATAAACATCTGAATCTGATACAGTTTTGTTACTGAAAGTACCTCGAAGATGTTGTATATTTAATGGTAAAGGTCCTGAACTTGGTATCCAATCATAAACCTATTTAAAAAAAAAACCCCATCTTTTTCTTTTAATGAAATAAAAAAAAAATAGAATACTTTATTTAATTTCACAAGTACACATGGTTCTTCATTTTTAAAACCATACAGATTATTATCCGAACAAGGATGATCTTGTGAATCAACAATATCTAACCAATTAAATGAACAAGCTACTCCTTGAGGTAATTGTGATGCTGATATATCATCAGAACAGTCTTCTGTTTTAGCATCACCTTTTTGAACAAGATAAACTATTCAGAAAAAATAAAGAATATTATATTCTTTGTTTAAAACAAAAAACTAACCATCACGATATAATCGAAGCGATGAAGCAATACGTTTTTGTTGCATAGGATCATCTGTTATAAGAATAAGATTATCATCAATTACTGGTTGAGGACGAAAACCCATTCCGACTAAACACAAAAAGCAAAAATATAAAAATTCGAATTATAAATTCTATTTTTATACAGACCAACTGTAGCTGTAGTTCGTACAGCCATTGTACTTTCTCTATTAGAATATCTTGGTTCATTTTTATCAAGAATAAGATAGAATCCATAGAGTAAAATAACAAAAAAACAACCCAAACAAAAATAAAATACGGTATAAAATGCAGCTAATTTAGCTAAAATACAAAAATAAATCATATTTTTGATAGACATTAAATTTTTATTTTACCCCAATTAAGAGAACTACGACCAAGTACTGTTTTCCTTTTTGAATCATAAAGAAAATTAATAAATGATCTTCCTGAACTTTTCTTTTTTTTATTTGATGGAAGTATTTTTTCATTATCATCAGGTACTACTTTTGCCTCATATACACTAGTTTTTCGTGCTTCCGTATATGGACTTGGTGGAATAGTATCAGCATTCACTAAACGTTGTTCTTGTTCCGCATCGGTTCCATTCATTTTTTCTATCTCAATCAAAATACAAAAGATTTTTATCTTTTACCACAAGAAAAAAATACAAAACCTACCTTCGTTTTCTTTTATATATATGTAAGTAAATGATATGGCGATAATATTATTACGAATGCAAGTGTTTTCAAGCGTAACCAAAATATATGTATATGTTTACACCTTGGACACTTTTTTCTTGCGATTCTACCAAGAGGATCGAAGTTCGGCGTTAAGAGAAGCAATTATTATTTTTTTTTTGTCCAGGTAAAAAGAAAAAAAGAATATACATAATGGTTATATCTATTCTCTCTCTTCTTTTTTATATGTATTATTCTAAGAGCGGCAAAACCAACGTGATACTGGAATCAAGAGAGGAGAACAAAAGAGTAAACAGGACTAGCATCGACGTGATAGTACGAAACGGAATGAAACATTCTTTATGGCAGGATATAGCTCTTTTGCCATAACAACACTGTTTGAAGCTAAATAATTCTATCAAAACTAGAAACATGGTTTTTAAAAATTGAATAACAGTTATTAATTCTTGTTTGATAAGCGATCTGAATTCTCTTGAACACGATACCAACAAATGAGATTTATTTCCTCGACTCGTTTTATCCAAACATCTCCAAATCAGTACAGTCAAAATACAACATAAACTATTATTAAATGAATTTCTCTTTTTTGTCAATAGAATTTTAATCAAATGAATCGTATAAAGATATTATATTTTCTTTCATATAAACTTCATCATGCAAAATTTGATATCTTATTTCATTTCTATTTTATAATGTAAATTTCTTTATGATTAGAAAGTCGAGGAAGTTAATAAGTTACCATAAAAATAAAAGCTTGATAAGCAATCAAGCATGACTTTAATGATTATTTTATTTATCGATGAAGAAAACAATGTTATTTGTATAAGTAAGTAAGTTGAGTTTAGTTTTTACGCAAAAACTTTCAGAATCGCCCTCGTTTCTCAGACATGGTATATCCGATTAAGCTGAAACTTTTTTTTACAAATACTAGATGATGTTCCGGGTGCCGTTTTTTCTTTGTTTTGAAAAATACTGTACCGATGATTTTTGGCAGATGTTACAACAAAGGCTGTCTTCAAAAAAACATGTATTTGAGGGTGCTCTCAGTATTTTGGTAGATTTTTTCGAACAGAAGGAAATAAAAGGAACCCATAGGTACCTTAAACAGTGTCTAGTATTTGTAAAAAGATTTTCAGCTCTATCGGATGTATGGCGGTTGAGAAAGTGAGGCGATAGAGTGGGCCATTTTTAGTCCTTGCGATCCCAGTATCTCCCAGAAGGAAGCATCTCAGAGTTTTGAGTCTATGACAACTTTTGCTCTACTCATCGAGATCTACCTACCCTGAAAGTTTCAGTTTTTTTTTCTGATGAGTCGTTCTTCAAAAGTGTCGAGAAGGCAGGAGGAGATCCTCTTAAATATCGAATAAGAATAGATTGAGATTTTTTAATATTGAAAATATTTGCTTTCAACCATTAACATATTTGTAATACAAACCGTTCGATAGATGTTGAACTGAATAGTAAAACTCGAAATTTCATTTTATTTATATATTTATGTCTCAATCATCTTGTGCTATGAATAAATCTAAACAAACATCACGTTCTCTTTGTCATTGTTATAATCAGAACATCAAGCTTAAATCGATTTATTCTAACGACTGAAAATTGTGGACTTTGTTTTGTATATGAAAATATAATTTCATTTGAGAATGTTAAATGCCTTAAAAACGATAGCTTTCATTTTTTTATATGTTCGGATTGATCTTTATTTGTTACTACTGATAATAATAGTTCAGCAATAATGGAATATCGTTTATTACCATCGATAGAACTTCCTAAACCATGGAAATCTTCGAATTATTCAAAGAGATGTTCTGAGAAAATATAACATCTTGAATTAAGATCTGTTGATACACTTGATCGACTTTGATCTATTCAAGTTAATATGGATTAAAAACCTTATCAATATAGATATTGTTTACTTAATAATAATGATTGATTATTTCATTAATAAAAGTTCATCATATATTTTACATATTATAAAACACGGACAAATAAGTGTAGTTAGATCAATTTTTTTATACTTTGGAGAAAAAAAAGAATAAAATTGTATACTTGAAAATAATAATCTTAGATTTATTTTTAGACAATGACGACAATAGAAATAGACTGATGAGAAATGTATTTTTTGTAAATGACATTTTGATGTTACACTTTCCCAAACGTTGTCAATTACTTTCCACTATTATCCGTAGGCGAATATGCTTTCAATTTACTTTCATTGAACGGGGGCGTCGTTTTAAGTTTGATTATCCATTGTAGAAACAAAGTGCTCAATATATTCTTTTTCATATAGTTGATTCATATTGAAAATCCAATGCATAGAACTACCAGTCGATTTTAGAAGATCGCCTGAGGTTACAAGATCATTAAGTATAAGAATGAAATCAGTGTTTACAAAAAAGAAAGCAAGAGAAAAAAAAAGGAGCAAGATATAAAAATCTTTCCATATTTTCTTTTTCCTTCTTTCACATTTCCCATCGAACACATATTACAGACAAATACTTTCTTGGTCTTCTGATCTACAGTATTATTAAAATTATGTCTCAATATTGGTCATTAATTTCCGTATTTCTAGCAATATTCTTATTTCAAATTTCATATCTTCATTCTACTCCAATAACAAGTAATCATATTATTGATGAAAATATCGATATTCAACATCCACAAAATACTCTTCATTATTTAATTAAAAATATTCTTACTGAATCAAATATTAATGAACAAATCATATCACTTAATCAATTACGTGAATACCTCAATCGTATGTGTGTTGTTGGTTATCTTGGATCATCACATGCTCATGCATGTCAACGTATAGTTGATATTGTTCATCAATTTAATAAAAATGATG